>Ga0222636_1000566_pt1 | contig 18546 bp, 21 predicted proteins | sample AntAcemetagen141_FD_179811 | JGI IMG/M metagenome (GOLD analysis project Ga0222636, IMG submission 179811) | Saline water microbial communities from Ace Lake, Antarctica - #141 | ecosystem: Environmental > Aquatic > Non-marine Saline and Alkaline > Saline | place: Antarctica: Ace Lake...
GCCATTTTCAAGGATGAAAGCGTATTAAACATACGGTGAGGTCTTGAAAATGGACCAGCGTTTCTTGATGGCCTCATATAGAGCGAGCGTAGCGTTTTTGGACCAAAGGTTTATGCAACGTTAGGGTGAACCTTGAAGGTTCATAGAGGACGTGAGCGATGAGCAATATGCAAACACTGAGCATCCTTGTGGTGGAAGATGGTCATTCGCAGAGAGAGATACTGCGGGACTTCTTAAAGGACGAGGGCCACGATGTTTCAGAGGCAGAAAATGGTGAAAAGGCCCTGAAGCAATTAAGAGAAGACTACTTCGATCTCCTTCTCATTGACTATAAAATGCCCGGGATGGATGGCATGGAGCTGCTGAAGGGAGTAAAGCGCATCAACCCGGAGGTCGATGTGATAATGATGACCGCCTATGGTACCGTCGAGACCGCTGTTCAGGCTATGAAGGCCGGGGCAGTAGACTATGTCACAAAACCGATCGAGTTGGATGAATTGCTTATATTGATCGACCGGATTTCAGAGAGGCGGACCCTTTTGAAAGAAAACGAGATCCTGCGCGACGAGTTGGGAAGAAAGGGTGTTACTGCAAATGACATTATCTTTCGGAGCCCCGTCATGAACGAGGTAATAAACATGGCCGGGAGGGTCGCGACCAGCATGGCGACTGTGTTGATACAGGGGGAGAGCGGGACCGGAAAGGAACTCGTTGCCAGGCTGATCCACACCCTGAGTCCCCGTTCTGAAAAACCGATGACCGTCGTTAACTGTGCAGCCCTGCCTGAAACCCTGTTGGAAAGCGAACTTTTCGGTCATGAAAAGGGCACCTTTACAGGGGCAGCTCAGAGGAGGATTGGCCGATTTGAAGAGGCGGACGGGGGCAGCCTTTTTTTGGACGAGATCGGAGAACTCCCCCAGCCGGTTCAGGTTAAGCTCCTTAGATTCCTTCAGGAGCGGGAATTCCAGCGTCTTGGCGGCAACCGCACGCTGCACTCGGATGTGCGGATTATCAGCGCCACCAACCGGGACCTCAAGACGAAGATAGGGGAAGGCTCCTTCAGGGAGGATCTCTTTTACAGACTGAATGTGGTAGCAATAACCATTCCACCCCTAAGGGAGAGAAAGGAGGATTTATCGCCCCTTATTGATCATTTTCTTCGCCGTTTTTCCAGCCAAAATGAAAAAGAGATTGAAGGGGTTCTTCCGGAGGCAAAAGATCTCCTGCTGAAATACGACTATCCAGGCAACGTAAGGGAGTTGGAGAACATAATAGAACGGGCAGTGGTTATCGCGAGGAGATCTCTCATATCCACCAGAGACCTTCCCTTTTACGCGGAGCGCCTTTCCTCTGACCGGGAAGAGAAAATAGGCTTAGGGACCCTGAAAGACTCAGTAGAGGCATTGGAGCGTAAAATGATCATAGAGGCAATGGAAAAAACCAAAAATCATCAAACCAGGGCCGCCGATCTCTTAGGGATCAGCGAACGGATGCTCAGGTACAAGCTGAAAAAATATGCTCTCAAATAGTTCCTGCAGATTTTATAGAGTGGAAAATCTGATTCACTTTGAGATCTTGAGCCCATATCACAACCGCACTCAAAGCTTTGATACAGCTATCTTGATTCCCTATCTGTCGTTCACCCGACCGTGTGATAACTTTATATAAGACAAACAGATCACCAAATTAAACTCCCTCAACTGCATGGGCTGTCGTTAGGACAACCAGGGCCAGGATGGAAGCCATCCCTAATGTGATCAAATGTTGGAATACTTTCCTTTTAATAACTTCCCCCTTTTTATGGTGTAAATGATTTCAATGCTTTATTCATTCTCAAATCTCAAAAAAGGTTATTTAACCTTTTTTCGTGGACATCATAACATTCTTAAACCGAGGATACATCCCCCAAAACGGGGGATAAATGGGGGATTTTTCAGAGCATCAGCTCTGCCCGGGGACCGGAGAGGCAGGTGAGTTGTCGGGCGCTTCTTCCTGCTTCATATCTTCATTGAGCCATACCTGGAAGAGCTTGAAGCCAAGAGAGAAAATAATCGCACCGATGAAGAGGCCGATAATACCATTGAGTATGAATCCGCCGATGGCGCCGATGAAAACCACAAGCATGGGTACATCAACGCCACGACCCATTAAGAGAGGTTTTAGAAAGGAGTCGCATCCGCCGACAAGGATGCTCCAGATCGCGAACAATACGGCCGGAACCGTACTGGCAGTGTAAAACACGTAGATAATGATCGGGCCTAAGATCAAGATAGTGGGGAACTGAACCACAGCAAGAATCAGGACAAGCAATGCCCAAAGACCCGCCCCGGGCACGCCCACCACAAGACAACCAAGCCCTGCCAGTATAGACTGTATGAGGGCCACGCCCAGAATGCCCCGGGCAACACTTCGCACGGTTGACCCTGAGAGGTTCACAAGCTCTGTTCCCCGTTCACCTGCAAGGCGAACAGCAATGGCCCGAGCTACCTGAACGCCACGCTCTCCATTCGCGAGCAGAACACCGGAGATGATGATGGCAATCACGAAACTCACGATTCCGAATCCGGCGCCCGCAGCGGTGTTCAGTAGCCACAGACCAAATACCTTAAGGTGGGGCGCGATCTTGCTCACGGCAGCTGTTAGATTCTCTGAGGAAAGGCGCCAGAAATCGTACAATGTTTCGCCAATGGCCGGCCATGATTTAATATTTTCCGGTGGTGCAGGGATACTAAGAGACCCTTTAGAGAAACCAGCGGATAACTTCTGGGCGGTGTCGACAAGAGATCCGGCAAACATCAGGCTGGGAACGATCAGGATGATCAGAAGAAGAAGTGTAACCAGTGTTGCGGCCAGCTTGTTACGTCCGCCCAGAGCGGAGCCAAGCCAACGGTACCCTGGAAAAATGGCAATGGCAATGATGATACCCCATAAGAAAATCTGGATGAACGGCTGGGCAATCCGGAAACACCAGAACAGAAGCAGCACGACAACGCCCACACGGATGGTTACCTCCAGCGCCCCGGCTACAAGAGATTTATCGCTCGAAGGATGATATGAAGAATTCATGATGGAGCCTCCAATCTATGGTAAATGGTAACCGTTCCCTCAAAACCGTGCCGCTGGTCGTTTCCTCTGGCATGGAATGATCTCTGCATTTTTTTGCTCTGCAGTCATATAATTCATACATTAATTGAAAACATTTTCCAATAGGTCTGAATTTGTTTTTATGTGCACAAGAAATCATTTGGTAAACCATGAAAGCCACAAAAGCCTAAGGGACAATGGAGAGACTAAATGGGTTCCTATCGAGGAAAAATGGCCTAACCCTTTGATATCTCTGGCGGGGACGATCCCGCCTCGGGGCGAGAAACTCGCGACCTTCCCGCATTCACATGCGGGACGTTCTAACCAGGGATTCGATGAAATGTGTACTTTTTCTACCTTTGATTTCTTTTTCACGCTTCATAGCAGACGACCTCTCAGGGTATTTCTCATGATAAACCAACTGCCAGGGTCGTTTTGATTTGGTGTATTTTGAACGGCCCTGATTGTGCCTATCCAGACGTTCGTTCAAATCCTGTGTCGATCCAACATAATAGCTTCCGTCGACGGTGGATTGCAGTATGTAAACATGGTAACCCATGACAAAAAAAGCCTGTCACGCCGATAATACGTAACAGGCTTTAATATTTCTGGCGGGGACGACGAGACTCGAACTCGCGACCTCCGGCGTGACAGGCTCCTGTTACGAATCTGATATTTTCAGTTAAATCAAATAGTTGCTGTTATTCCAAAGACTTACTGCGTTGATATTTGCGTGAATTTACCTGTAAAAATCGCTAAAAACCTGAATTCCCTACCTCATTTTCACTCAGTTTTTCACTCAGTGAGCACCGCACCAAATCAAGCCTGAGGGACCTCCAAAATACATGTGTCACAATGCCGTCTGTTCTCTCAGGGAGGCATGCCAGCTTTACCCTCCGTTTCCTATTCCCATTTCCGACTTGATGTTAAAATTTACCATGTCCAGCCCTTTTTATCAACACAAATTTCTCATCATCGAAATCATTTCCTGAAACTGAATCTCCTTTTCTGCCGCTTCAAGGGTTACAAGGCCTGACGATGAGGCTTTCGCTGATCTTTGACTTTTTTCGAGGGAGGGGAGCAATCATGTTTGAGAATATTAGAAAGCGGGACGGCCAAGTTGTTAGATTTCGCTCATCAAAAATCACCGCAGCGCTTCGAAAGGCAGGAAGAGCGACCGGTGAGTTTAGGAAAAAAAAGGCTATAAGGCTCACAAAGCGGGTTTTGGGCCTGGCATATAAATTGGGTCTTGGCCCCATCCCCAAAGTGGAAGAGATTCAGGACATCGTTGAAAAAGTGCTCCTCAACTCACCATTCCATAAATCAGCTAAAGCATACATCCTGTACCGGGAACAACATGCCCAGATAAGGGCCATCGCAATCAAGGCGAGTGTTGATTTGGTCGAGAGCTATATCCAAAACCTGGACTGGAAAATCAATGAAAACAGCAACATGTCTTATTCCCTCCAGGGGCTCAATAACTACATTGCATCGGACATCACCTCTGAATACTGGCTAAATCGCATTTACCCCCCCGAGATCAGGCGTGCTCACAAGAGCGGGGATTTCCACATACACGATCTCAACATCCTTGCGTCCTATTGCGATGGATGGGAGCTTAAAGACTTGCTCGTGTACGGCTTCAAGGGTGTTGGAGGGAAAGTCGAAAGTGCTCCCGCGAAACATCTTAGATCTGTTTTAGGCCAACTCGTCAACTTTTTCTGCACCTTACAGGGAGAAGCTGCCGGTGCCCAAGCCATATCCAACTTTGATACACTTCTCGCCCCCTTTGTCCGGTATGACAAACTGGGTTACAAAGGTGTCAAACAGGCCATTCAGGAATTCATTTTCAACATAAACATCCCGACCCGGGTCGGTTTCCAGACGCCATTTACCAACCTAACTTTCGACCTAATCTCGCCCGCTGCTCTGAAAAACCAACGTGTAATCATAGGAGGCGTTGAGCAAAAAGAGACATATTCGGATTTTCAGATAGAAATGGACATGATCAACAGGGCATTTGCTGAGGTCATGATGGAAGGCGATGCCAAAGGACGAGTCTTCACCTTCCCCATACCCACCTACAACATCACAGAGGATTTTGATTGGGACAATCCTGTGCTGGAACCGATCTTGAAAATGACGGGTAGATACGGAGTCCCCTATTTCTCAAACTTTGTCAACTCTGACATGTCGCCTGAAGACGCCAGGGCCATGTGTTGCCGCCTTCGCCTTGACAACAGGGAGCTTCTGAAAAGAGGTGGCGGTCTTTTTGGGGCTAACCCTCTCACTGGATCAATTGGGGTGGTCACCATCAACTTGCCAAAGATAGGATACATTTCAAAAAATGAAAATGCGTTCTTTGTCGCTTTGGAAAAAATGGTGTTCCTGGCAAAAGAAAGCCTCACAATAAAAAGGAAAATCCTTGAGAAATTCACAGATAAAAACCTTTATCCTTACACAAAGTTCTATCTGAGACAGGTCAAGGAGGGCACGAGTAAGTACTGGACGAACCATTTTTCGACCATCGGAATCATCGGCATGAACGAGGCGTGCCTGAACTTGTTTGGGCAGGACATCGGAAGTGACAAAGGGCAGGTGTTCGCCCTCAAAACCATGGACTATCTCCGCTTAATCATGTCAGAAATACAGGAAGAAACCGGTGAAATGTTCAATTTAGAAGCAACACCAGCAGAAGGCACATCGTATCGCCTTGCAATGATGGACAAAAAACGGTTTCCTGAAATCATCTGTGCAAATGAAGCGGAATATCGAAAAGGGGCTGCTCCCTTTTATACAAACTCCACCCAGCTACCCGTAAATTATACTGACGATATTTTCGAAGCCTTGGAGTTACAGGACGAATTGCAGGCAAGATATACGGGCGGAACGGTCCTACATTTCTATCTGGGGGAACAGGTCAGTGATATTGAGGCCATAAAGGCACTGATCAAAAAAGTGGTCAACAATTTCCGGCTCCCGTATTTCACCCTGACCCCTACCTTCAGTGTATGCCCCTCCCACGGGTACCTGAACGGCGAACAAAAACAATGCTCTGTTTGCGGGAAAGAGACCGAAGTTTATTCGCGGGTCGTTGGGTACTTGAGGCCTGTCAAGCAGTGGAACGACGGGAAACAAGCAGAATTTGCAATAAGAGAGGTGTTTGAGGTGGCCTGAGCCTTTCTGGCAGGGCAAAGACCGGTTCGACAAGGATTAAGTCCAATGATCTTAGGCGGATTACAGAAGAATTCCTTGATTGACTATCCAGGGAAATTAAGCTGTGTGCTTTTTCTCTCAGGCTGCAACTTTAACTGCCCCTATTGTCACAACCCACAACTTGTGAATGGCGGATTTTCCAAAACAACCTGTCTTGATGAAAAGACATTCTACGAATTCCTTCAAAGCCACAAGGGCTTTATTGACGGCGTGGTCATCTCAGGAGGAGAGCCAACCATCCATGAAGAGATCGCAGTCCTCTGCAAAAAAATTAAAATGATAGGCTATCCAATAAAACTCGACACAAATGGCAGCCGGCCAAAAGCAATCAAACTCATCATCGATGAGGGACTCGTTGACTATATTGCAATGGATATCAAGACCGATCCTCTCAGCTACCCGCCCGCCATCGTGAAAAACTACGATCCAAGCCAAACGCTTGCAAGCATCGAAACCATCATGGGCTCAGGTATACTCTATGAGTTCAGGACAACATGCATAAAGCCTATAGTGGATGAACAAAACATTCAGGATATCTCAAAATCCATAAATGGTGCCGAGCTGTATGCCTTACAGCGATTCCGTGATGACAATAAAGTGCTGAGCCCAGCATTTTTCGCCAAAACAGGCGCTGGTCACAGCAAGAAAGAACTAAGAAAACTGAAAGCCATTGCAGAACCGTGGGTCAAGAAATGCATTGTGAGGTTTTAGAAGAGAACTGAACCGGTCTGACCAAAATGGAATCTGACCAAAACCTGACCAATCCTGACCAAACCAAAAAAGATCTTGACCAGCCCACTAAAAAACCTGGCCGGATTAGACCAAAACCAGATGGTCAGAAAAAGTCCATGTTCCGTGGAAGCCAAATGTCTCAGTCAGTAACCACCAGCTTGTTCCGGAAAAACAGGGAGGTGTGAATCATGTACCCCATTCTTGTGACAATAAGTCTGCTGCTTGTTGCAGGGAGCTCCGTATACATGTCCGTATACGGACTGATGGCCGTGTTTGCCAGCAATGCTTCAGTTATTATGTGTATGGGTCTGGGCATGGAAATCGGCAAGATCTTGACCGTGGCCCACCTGTACCGAAACTGGCAGAAAATCGGTAGCCTTACCAAAAACCTGTACATTCTCATCATATCCGTTCTGGTCTTATTGACTTCAATCGAAGTCATAGGTTTCTTGTCACTGAGCCACGCCAACGCAACCCAAAACTCGAGGGTCACCGAAACAGCCCTTAAAGGGCTTAAAAAAGAGGCAGCAATCCTCCAAAAACAAATATTGACCATCGACTCCACATTAGCCGGACTTCCAACTTCTCATGTAACAAGGAGAATAAAAGAACGAAAAGCATCCGGCTACGGACAAAAACAGGCCAGGCTGTTGGAAATCGCAAAACAGCAAGGTGAACTTGAAACCGGATTTATCAAAACTCAAGCATCCTCTGGTCCCATTTTCGCGGTCGCTCAAATATTGAAAATCAACGAAACAGACGCCATTGCCATGCTGATCCTAATTTTAGTCCTGGTCCTCGAACCCCTCTCAATTGGCCTCACCGTGGCAACGAGCGCAGCATGGATGACACAGAAGATAACACCAAAAGAAAAACGACAATGTGACCCCTCAAACAAGGAACTCATAGCCCTTCGAAAACAATACAACTTTAGTGCTGGTCAACTTGTAAGCATAACAGGTCGAAAAAAACCAAAGACATGTGAAGCATGGTTAGACGGGACTACGCCTGTTCCGGCAAAAGCACTTCAAGCTGTCCGGGCATGGGCAAATAGGCAAAGCCGCAATCTAACAGTGCATAAAAATGACCCCTCAAGAAATCAAAAATCAAAAAGGAAACATAAATCCAAATGACATTCAAATTTAACAAAAACGACCGCCAGCTCCTTGCCACAATCGCCGAGCACCGGGTGCTCACAGTAAGCCAGATCACGGCAATCCAGCGCAAGAGCAAACAGGTAGTCCGAAGGCGCCTGAATATGTTGGAGAAAGCGGGATTCATTCTATCAGCTACCCTTGGCTTCGGCCAGAGTCGCGGTCGACCAGAAAAAACGATCTCACTCACCGAAAAAGGGGCCGCTCTGCTGAGATCTAACTACGAAGCCCTCCGGGATGTGCCCCTTAATAAGATGAACGCAGAAAAAATCCGTTGTCTGGAACATCAACTTTTAACCAACTGGTTCTGGATCCACCTGAACCAGATCGAACATGCTATACCTCAATTATCCGCCCAGTTCCTCTCCCCCATCTCCCCTTTCTTAAAACGGGACCACAGTGATCTACCCCTTATCTTTGAACCGCTCCCCGTTGAAGGCCAGTCTAAGAACTCCAGTGGATTTACCCCGGACGGAGTTTTCGCCATAACTCATAGGAAAAGGCAGATGGCCCTCCTCTTTTTTCTTGAGGTAGATATGGGAACAGAGTCCATTGCCAGCCCAAAACGCACTCCCGGTGACATACGGCAGAAAATCATCAACTATCAGCAATACTTTCGGAGCGGCCGGTATAAGCGGTACGAAAAATTTTGGAATTGCAAATTGAGAGGTTTCCGCCTCCTTTTTCTCACAAATACAAACGGACGACTGGCGGTCTTGTCAAGGCTGGTTCAGGAAATGCCCCCCTCAGAGTTCATCTGGTTAACGAGTCTTAAACAGATGTTCTCTCACGGCTTATCTGCCGAAATTTGGGTCCACGGCGGCAAACAGGATGCTCCTTCCGAATCGATTCTGGGCACCGCGATGGCTTGTCAGGTCCCCCTCTCGGCTCTCAAACCGTAACCGCCCCCTTCCATCTATCGTCCCACCACTGGCTAAATTGTATCATAATTACCGGAAAACCATCGTGAATAGGCTCAAATCGTACCGTAATTCCGCCCAAAATGTATCATAAATCGCATAAATTGTATCGAAAATACCCCTTGAGACCACAAAAAATGACTATTTATGATACTATTTCAATTCAAGAAACCCGTGGAATAACAACCACATAATAGATGTACCGAAAACCGAATATAATAAAAAAAAGACCTTAAATGACAATCATCCCAAATAAAGGGGTAAACAGAGTGAAAAGAGAACAGAGAAAATGGACTAAATTGATCAATCTCGCCTTGAAAGGCTCCATGCGATATCAGAGCGGTGAAGGGGGGCAAACGAAGTATCTCGCAGGTTTATTTTGTGATAGATCAGGCTTTCTCATAAGTGTCGGTTCTGTATCGTCTATCTGTGGTTCGTTCGAGTTGTTTTGTACTGTTTTCTTGTCAGTCGTCAGCAATTGTTCATTGGCAGATCGGCAAGATGTTCAGGGTCATCACGGTGTATTTTTTTGTTTTGGTTCCTCTGTTGAACTTCGCTGTAGTATTGGATCATGGTATTTTATGTAGAAACTGAGCTGTTGAAGATGAAGATTCGGGTATGAGGTATTCGCGTTGTTCTTAGCCGCATTGGGTGATGATTTTGGTCCATGCTGGTTCCTGATTTATTTCTGTCGTCAATAGCCCACCTTTCTGTTCCTACCTTCGATTTTATATCTTGGATGTCCATCGCTCCTGATCGTGTCTTCTATGGCTTGATTCCTTTTATCACCGTCTATTCTTACGTGAAGGAAATATTTGAACTTGAGCAGTCGCCTCTTATTGGCAAGAAGGTTCTTTATGGCATCGGATGGGTTCGGAGCAGAGAAACGCACCTATGGGTGCCTCCGATCTGAGTGTTTGCTGATCTCCCTTCGCTTCTGTGGTTTTTTGGGCACACGCAAACCCCTTATCGTAAATCTTTCTCCCCTGCGGGGGTCGGCCTTACGGCCTAAAGATTTATCGAGGGGTTCGCTTAACGTGCCCCAAAACCGCGTCAATTGTTAATCAAACCTTTTTTTGGATTGAAAAGGTTTGATTGAGGTGATTGATATGAAAAACAATATAACTCAAGAATCGGGTATCAGGTACATCTGTCTCGTTTGCAAAGAGGCATTGTCAGATTTGGATTTGAGTGTTGGTTACGCTGTTTGTGGTTCATGCCGTAAATCGTTGAATCCGATACAACAGAAGGATCCGGTTGTGAAAGCGTCTCCGCCAATTGTGGTACTGGTTTCCGACCGACAGGCATTTAACCGCCTTGCCAGGTCTCAATCATAAGGCCGATAGCTCCCCATTTGTGGAGGGCGTATGGACCGTATTTGTCAATCCGGTCCCTATTGATCACCCCTCTCTGACCCTCTCCCCTCAAGGGGAGAGGGGAACCCAATGATTCTCGCAATACCGAAAGGCAATGAGCCGGTAGGATAATTCTACAAAGATTTCTCACTTGATGACAACGAGGACCAGGACGGAGATGGTGAGACAAAACAAAGCCTTCAGGCCAAGGCCGAGCAGTACCTCATATCCAGCCCCGTGCCTAAACAAAAAAAGGCACGGAGCCTCTGGAGGTACACAAAAAATGGAATATGAAACAATCGATGTGAAAGAAGAAGACCAAAACGAAATGGTTCTCGATGAAGAGTTTACCGAAGAATTACAAGAAGAAGACGGTCCTATCCTGTGGGACTTAGAAGACCAATTATATGAAAAATGGCGCGAAGACAACGGAACAACAGAAGATTTGGAACAATGAAACTTGAAAAATGGAAACAATAAAAACCTTAATCCTGGAATGCGTGGTTGAAAACAGCGCTCAGCATATCCACGAGATACACCTAAAAGTCTCTGAATTCAGGCCAGAGGCCCCAACATACAGTAAGAGCCAGGCTGTCCGAGATGTCACGGACTGAAAACCTTGAAGAAAAGTTGAGCGCTTTCGGTAATGGTTTCTACGGTCTATATCAAGAGAACAAGGAGATGTGCAGTGTGGTGTCGTACCCTGACCGCGGGCCGTGGGGTAATTCGAGATACAGAGGGAATTGCACAGGCCACCTTGTAAAAGACCTTGTTTTGAGGTTTAACAGTAAGAGCGTTTTCGACCCTGCTGAAGGCGGCGGAACAGTTAGAGAAGTGGTCAATGGCATCAACAAATACCTGAAGCGCGAAATCCATTATGAAGGTAGAGACCTTAACCAAGGCTGGGATATCCTCACCAGCCAACTGCCGGAAAAACAGTTTGATTTGGTCTTTTACCACCCAGCATACTGGGACATAATTAAGTATTCAAACAACCCAAGAGACCTCAGCAACTGTACTACGTTGAACGAGTTTGAGCTCAAATTAACTGGGTCTGTTGAGCGACTTTTACGGGCAGTCAAGCCAAATGGAATAATGGCAATTCTTATTGGTGATAAGCGGAGAACCGGCAACTACTATGTTTTGATGAGAACGCTTCTCATGAACAGACACATAGGACACCTAAAGGGAATCATCATCAAAATACAGCATCATTGCAGGAGCGACCGGATTTTTTACAACTCAAGAAACCCGTTTCTGATTCCCATCAAGCACGAATACTGCCTCATCTTCCAGAAATAAAAAATGGAAGATGGAGGCTCAAAAAAATGACAAATGAAATGCCAAAAAGATTGCCCACTGTGAAATACAACGGGGAGAAATATTTCATTGATTGGAGGTTGCAGGAATTCAGGCCTATTGACCGACCGTTTGAATCAATCCCTTTTGACAGCGAATTAGGCAGAAAAATAGATGAAATGTGACCGCAACCTGCTCAAACTGCGGTAAGTTGCTATTTGCAGGCCCAGAAAATGAAGCACGACATCTCATCATTTACTGCGAAGATTGCCTGCGATAACTGAACTCTTGGTGCCACTTCACGGCTAAAGATTTAAAAGGGGTATTTGCTCAATCGCAAAACCCCAATTTAAATCTTTCCCCCATTCGGGGTCGCCTATGACACATCGACATGAAGATGCAAGCTTTCTTCTCTCTCTCAGGGACAAAGGTGTCCTGAGAGCGAGCAAGAAAGACCCGCTCCACGAGGTGATACAGATGAAACAAGAAATCAGCACACAAGTCCAAAACTGGATACATGAACAAGACCTGCCATCGAAAGCAACAATGAAACCCATCAAGAAATTTGACGGATTATACCCGGAAGATGACGAAGAAAGACAGGCATACTGGGACTTCATCCACTGGGCAATAAATAAAGAACACGCAGTTCTTCTCTACATACCAAAACAACAAACCGAAAACGATTTCTGGCAGCTCGACCTCGACGACTCCGGCACAGACGTATCAGCATTCAACACCGCAGACTTCGAAAGAATGCACCCTCAAAACTTCAACAAATATGCATACAAAATAAAGAAAATCCTCGAAAAAGTGCAGGACTTAGCACTTCTCCACAGCTGCATAACCCATCATGAAGGCAAAACAAACATTCACCGAAGATTCACAAACCTCGTACAAAACGAATTCAGAGACAAAGCATTGATACTCCTTGAAACCTACAAAAAATATCCGCAACTCATAAACAAAGAAAAGGCATTCGAAAGAATTGTAGACCTAAACAGCAACATAAGAAAATGCAAAGGCATATGGCAAAAGTACGCCTACCAAGACTGAACAGGTGACAAAAAATGCCATCATATTCAAAAATCTACGACTCGAAAGGACCGGTCTTCATAACGGTTCTGTGCCTTATGTGCAAAGAACCAATTGAAGAAAAACAACGAAAAAGAGGTAAAGCGTTTTGTGAACAATGTGAAGACATGTGCTTTCCATCAGGACCAGTGGCGCCAACCGAAAAGGTGTTCCCAGGTCAAGTCATAATTCCGCAAAGAAGGCGGCGTGAGGAAGAAATTATTCTTAGAATAATGAGGAGGGCCTTTAATCGGTTCCTGTGAAGAGGCTTCAAACTCGAGAGTTTTTGAGGTTTCAGGCCGTGTCAGTGAAAATCCAAACATCGGCAATGAATGAATCACAGCCGGTCGAACCGGTTCCAAGAGTCTCTCTTGAGATTCCCTCTTGTTTTGATAACAGGCCCCTCGTGCTGCACATTCCTGACGGAAGAATTGATTCCTCCTTTCGGGTAGTGCGAGCGGGGCGGGCCAGGCCAGACAACTTGATGTACCTCATATGAGTGAGAGGTTTTGGAAGTGAGGTTATAGGTCCCTCGCGGCTTCAGAGCGCCTCGTTTATGTGAATGCACCATCTCTTTCAGTAATGAGGAGGCTGAGGACCGCCGTAGCTCCCTACCGGTTTGCTGTAGCCAACCTCTGCCAGCGGTACGAAACCAAAAAGTTTATTTAGTAAAACATATTTCGATCATTAAAAACGCTAAGGAGGCTGGTATGAATGAAAAAGAACTGCATAAAAATGAAGGAAATCAAAAACATTCGGACATTGATTAACGATATCAAATCCGGAAAGGTTGGTTGGTATGGGTACCAAGGAAAGACAATCCTTGTGGGTTACCGCAAAGGCAGGGATCAAGACGGCCGCGACAGTAAACAACGAACCTACTGGGACCGGCGAATAAAAGGGCTTTGCGTGAAGTGCGGCAAAAAAGTTTCAAAGAAGAACCCTCAAACAGGCAAGCTGTACAGGTTGTGCGACAACCACCGCAAAGAATTGGATCAGAAGAAGAAATGAAGCATTGCTTAAGTCCGGCAACAAAACAATGTCTGCAAAATCAACAGACACGATCGACCCCAATCAAATAGATTGGAACACCCTCAAACAAGAAGACCTTGAGGCACTAAACGATTACATACGCCGATATCTTTCAAAAAAAGAGATAGGGAAGATCGCTTTCAGGGTGATGGGAAACCTCGTCTTGGCCCGAACCAAGACACTGTCATTCGCTGTGAATCGAGAACTCCTCGAACCCATAAGTAGATGGCTAAATGATCCGTCATGGCTGGAAAGATTCAAGATATCTGATAAAGAAATCCCTGATTGGGGCAAATATAAGAGACAACAACGATTGTGGACAAGACAACAGAGGGTTCTGGCAGCGGAGAGGCTCAGGCTTTACAGACAAGAAATATTTAAGAAACGAAGACTGCGGCATGAATTAAGCAAAATCGTCGACAAAGCAAGGTCGAAAGAAGCCTATCATCACCGACTGAGAGGCGGCTTCATCGTGCCGATAGCAGCCCCTTTTAGCCCGCCCGAACAACATAAGGAAAGAACGAGGCAAAAATTCCTTCAATCACTTTCTTTTCCAGTTTCTGATCTTCTGCCCTGGAAACTGTTCATCACAACTGAACTAACAAAAACCGCAAAATTTGGAGACCTCGGAGGCTTTTGCTCAAACAAACGCTTGGATTCTGCATGTAAAATGATGCACCTACTACAAATGGAAACAGAAGGAAAAATCAGGCTCACCCAAGAAGAACCCTTTGGAGACATCACACTTGAATCCATGGGAAAGCCACAGAATGCCAGTATTACGGTCACAGACCAATTCGGAAAAAATTATGATTTTGATTGGCAAAACCTAACAGATGGCCAACAAAAAAAGATAATCACTGACATCCATAAGCACAGGATTCTATGCAAAACAGCATGAGATGGGAAAATGATTCGAAACCCAAACCCATTCACCTTAAGACAGACCCGCTTACTCGAAGCCATACAAAAAAAGATCTGTGAAATCAGTGAGCCCGAGCCAGAAATCATAACCCATGAATCCTACGAATGGTTCACTGAGCAAACCAAACAGTTCGGAAAAATCCCGAAAATAAGGTTCTACCCAAACTCATGCCTCACAAAAGCAGAAATCATAGAAAAAGCAGGACTTATAAATGAATCAAGACAACAAGAAATCGCGCAACTCCGCAAAAACATAGGAATAAAAAAGCCGCGAGACAAAGAAAGCCGCATCAATGCCAGACTCTTCGAATCAGAATGGAACAACATCATGCTCAAAGCAAAAAAAAGCACATTCACAGTAGCCCTAATAAACCAGCTCTTTTGTTCTATGGACCAAACCATCTCAGAACCAATAGAACACCTCCAAAACATCGTCATGGACGAATACTCGCCACAAATCAAAACCAAAAGAGGCGCTATCAATGAGAAGGAAAATGAAAAGCGCCCACCAATAACTCTGGAGGCGAACAAGAATTCAAAGCAATACGATGAGGAACTGAGGGAGGTTTAAAAAGATGTCGAAAGCAAGAAAAATCTACGGCTCATGGCGTTGAAGAATTCATCTGCAATACACGCATTTTCTAATGAAAGGCCTAAACGCAACAATAATATAGAGACTATGGTAGGTTTCGGGTTGTAAGGAAGTTTAAGGTGGACTGGGTTGTCAAGACCATTTTCCTCTCTTTTTTAGATGCACTGCCCAGGGATGCGTGGTTGTCGGAGGGGTAACTCCAGTCGCCCTACGGGCTCCTTCCGTTACCCCTCCGGCGGTCGAAAAAAACCATTCCTTTTCCTTTCCCATTAGGCCGTCAAAGAAATATCTGTAGTACATGTTTTAATTCCTTTCTGCGAACCCGTAATGTACTTCATTGGGGGTGTTGTATGCTAAGGCCTGATGGTAACGTCGGTCATTGTAAAAGGGGAAATATTCCCCCAATCCCGCCTGCGCATCAGCTGGAATCTGGTATCCTTTTATGTAGACTTCCTCATATTTAACGGTTCTCCAAAGTCTCTCAGTAAAGATGTTGTCGAAGAATCTTCCCCTCCCATCCATGCTGATATCGATCCCTTTTCCTCGCAGGGTCTCTGTGAAATCATCACTGGTAAACTGCGAACCTTGGTCGGTATTAAATATATCCGGACACCCCTTTTCCAGTGCATCTTCCAACGCTTCTACACAAAAAGAAGTGTCAAGTGAGTTGCTCAGCCGCCAGGACAACACGTAACGACTGAACCAGTCCATAATTGCCACAAGGTACACAAACCCCTGTTGAAGAAGATTTGATGGCATTTACTCAATAAACTCCCCATCTTCCCATTCACCTTGTTGTTTTGAACCATCAGGATGAGTCAACACCCCATACCCATTGGGTAAATCATCTTTGAATTCACCCTCATATGTTGAAACATCGGGATGGGTTTCAGTCCCTTGTCCATGTCGTTTTCCATCCTTGAATTCACCTTCATATTTGAAACCATTTGGAAAGGTCAGCATCCCCCGTCCATGGAATTCACCATCTTTCCATTCACCTACATATTTCATGAAATCAGGAAGAGTCACAGTTCCATACCCATTGGGTAAATTATCCTTGAATTCACCTTCATATATCTTCCCATCGCGCTCTGTGAGAATCCCGCGTCCATGTTTCTTGCCATCTTCCCATTCACCTTCATATTTTGAACCATTAGGAAGAGTCACAGTTCCATGCCCATTGGGTAAATCATCCTCGAATTCACCTATATGCTTAAAGCCATCGGGATCTGTGAGAATCCCGCGTCCATGTCTCTTACCATCTTTGAATTCTCCTTCATATTTTCCACCATCAGGATCGATTTCATTCCCATACCCATTGGGTAAATCATCTTTGAATTCACCTTCATATGTTGAACCGTCAGGATAGATTTCAGTCCCTATTCCATGTCGCTTTCCATCCTTGAATTCACCTTCATATGTTGGACCATCAAGAAATGTGCCAGTTCCATACCCATTGGGTAAATCATCCTTGAATTCACCTTCATATGTTAAATCAGGAACTGAGAGAATCCCTTGTCCATATTTCTTACCATCTTTGAATTCACCTTCATATTTTCCGCCATCAGGATAGATCAAAGTCCCTATTCCATGGGGTTTGCCATCCTTTAATTCACCTTCATATGTTAAATCATCAGCAAAGGTATTCACTTTTTCTCACTCCTCTCATCATAAGATTAATTGGGTTATCTTCAAATTTCTTCTGACTCTCTAACCTTTTGTTCCAATTCTTCATAGTTAGACTTTTTCGCCATCAGAAAAGCCTCCGGTTGGATTTCGTACTAAAAAAGCCCACACATATTTATTTGTTCAACATGTATTAACCTTTGCTAGCCCCATAGAGCGTCTCCAGTTTCGACTATCCTTGAAGGTGCTTCAGCGTCAAGGGAGGACCTTCTTTGTTGCGCACAGCCCGTTTTCCTGAAAGATTCTAAAGAGCATCAAACCTCCTCCCATTGAATTATTTTGCATTTTGTCTTGATTTTTCGCAAAAGTGAAGAATAAATTTCCCAGCGTTCACTCTGAGTCAGCCAGTTGACATTAATGGGCTGTGCATATTTGAAGGAAGGACTGGGAAACAGGCCTTACCGAAACACCTTCAGCTGATAGATACCTCAAAAAAATCCAGAAATCAAGGAGAAGGTTTAATTCCCATGAATTTCGAGGAATTAAGCCTTCAGGCATTCGCATCAGAACTATCTAATCTTACATAAAATCTTTATGTACAGTTAGCCTGTAACCGCTTCCCGTGGTGAGTGCCCCTAAAGAGCACCGAAAAATTTATATTTGCTCATGAATCACCCGTTATGAGTCCCAAAAGGCTGTTTTTCCACATTTTTGGAAACAGCTACTTTGCGGGACACGCCTCGGACAGTTTTGGACAATTTTGGGGTTGGGGCACCTCAAAAAAATCAGGTGATTTTGAATGAAAACCCGGGCTATAACGCCAATATCAGCCAAAATTGAGATAAACAAGGATAAGATCTACAGGATATCGGACCCAATTCAACTTGCAGAGATCTTTTTCCCTTCAAAAAACGCCCACCAAAGAAGAGCTGCCTTTCTCGCCATTCTTTTCGAGATCAAGAACTCCCCCAATCAACGCTTGAACACAACCGACTCCATCGCCAAAAAGTACAGCTTGAGCCAGTCAGCCTTAACGAAAGTCAGAACCAAAATGACCAGAATTGGACTCATCAGAAAAAGGGAAGGCTATTGGATCTTTTCAACGGTTTTCCTAAAGACGATCGAGAGCCTCTGCGAAAAAATCAAAGCATACCAAGCTCCGGCCCAGAACCGGGACCAAATCGACCGGGAGCGGTTGTTCGTAGAAATCGCCAAAGGAGCAAGATAATTCCTGTTCAGGAACATTCTTGAATCATTCCCAAATCCGAAAGGGAGAGAGACACGAAAAAAAAGTAGGTGCGGTAGGGCAAAGGCCCCGAACAACAGAAATCAGACAGAAATGAACAGCGGTATTAGAGTAAGGTATGTTATGGATATGAAAGCTTTTTTTGGCATAGAAAGGCTGACAGACATGGCAGATATGTCAAATTTCAGCTGATGCCGAATGTTTGAGATATCCAAATGGTAGGCCTTCTGGCACAGGAAGCTTGGCCGACCTTACAACGATTCTACCCACCGCTCATCATAGCCATAAAAAG
>Ga0222636_1000576_pt1 | contig 18269 bp, 16 predicted proteins | sample AntAcemetagen141_FD_179811 | JGI IMG/M metagenome (GOLD analysis project Ga0222636, IMG submission 179811) | Saline water microbial communities from Ace Lake, Antarctica - #141 | ecosystem: Environmental > Aquatic > Non-marine Saline and Alkaline > Saline | place: Antarctica: Ace Lake...
GCTGCTGGAGTATGGCCCTCGCAAATGTGTTCGTCCGATGAACAGTATTGGGGGTTAAAGAGGCGAGCCCAATTTCTCCCCGAGGGTAAAAGGGAAATATGATTCGGCATTGGACAGTGTTTGGAAGTCCGGTCTTCCAATGAATATGAATCGTTTCCAACTCCTTGTTTGGTCCGCCGAGACGGGATTGTACGGGGACTGCAGATCAATTGGAGAATCTGAACGAAGAGATCAGGACGTGCAACCAGTGCATTTTGGCTGATACGCGCACAAACGCGCTCTGCGGGGAAGGTAATCTGAATGCTGGTCTCATGCTCATTGCACAAGCGCCCGGAGAAAATGAGGATAGAGAAGGCAGGCGCACGAATAGGCTACATGATCGCAGGAGAGGCTTTTTTCGATGCGTTTTCTTCATTTTATATGATTCTACCCAGACCCAGTCTATGTGCGGCGATACAAGCACTGAGGAATCCTGACTACATGAGGAGAAACGTTTGTCGGGTTATTGCAGAAAGGGAGCGTGTATGGAACGTGTTAAATGATAACTTGGCAGTTCCGGTAAACAAAAGTGTGACCAACTTCTTACTTGTAAAAACGGATGTTCCGGATATAGTGGGCAAATTGGCAGATATTGGCATTCTGATATCGGATCTCTCAAATCAATTGCCATCGGGCTTCATAAGGGTATCAATAGGCAATCGTGAAGATAATGATGCTTTCATAACCGGGTATATGAAAATTCGTAAGACGTATAGTCAAGAGAAATTTTAGAGGAACTGGAGTGCCCATGAAGATTTTGGATGACTTAATTTTAGCATTGAATTTTGATGCTACTGTGAAAGATATACGCCAGGGGATCTTTCATACCGGCGTCTTGACTCGAAACTGCGGATTAGCTGCAACCCTGCCGCGGGATGCCCTCCGCCAGGAGCCTCCGATGGTAAAGGAACCAGGTTTCCTGTTGGACAAAGACCCTCAGGATCTGGTCCAATTAGCCTATTCACAAAGCATACTTGAAGCGGCTATCGGTATGGCCACCATCAATTCCCTCCTGGAGACAGATGAGGATTCCTGTATTGAGCTCAATGCCGCTGAATTAATCAAAGAAAAGGGCAAGGATAAGAAAGTAGCTATTGTGGGTCACTTTCCCTTTATTTCTAAGATTCGCGAGATTGCAAGAGAGGTCTGGGTTATTGAGAAAAACCCAAAGGAGGGCGATCTTGATGAGACTGAGGCAGAGCACCTGATTCCCCAGGCCGATGTTGCAGCCATCACAGGGACCTCCCTGACAAACCATACCCTGGATCACCTCCTTGAACTCTGCAGTCCTGCTGCCTACGTGATTTTATTAGGCGATACGGCGCCTCTCGCCCCTATCCTTTTTGACTACGGTGTGGATGCCATCTCAGGCACAAAGGTGGTGAATCCCGAACTGGCCTTAAGGTGTGTCAGCCAGGGCGCCAATTTCAGACAGATCAGGGGAGTAAAGCGTCTCACCATGAAGAGACAGGCAGCTTTTAAGTAAAGACACCAAGGGCATCACTTCGTTTCTTTTGCTGAAACGGAAGACCAAAATAATGGAACCTATTAATATCCTTATTATCGACGACGAACGTGTCATCTGCAACGGGTGTCGCCTGGCGCTCTCTGACGAAGGCCACTTAGTCGACATCTGTATGAGCGGCAGGGCAGGGCTCGATGCGATATTAAAAGGTCAATACGATGTGGTCCTGTTGGACCTGAAACTTCCGGATCTCGGTGGCATGGAGATCCTGAGCACCGTCCGAAAGGAAAAGCCGGGAGTATACATTATTGTTATGACAGGCTATTCCTCTGTGCAAAACGCGGTGGAGGCTATGAAGTTGGGCGCCTTTGATTACTTAACAAAGCCCTTCTCTGACGATGAACTATCGATTGCAGTGGAAAAGGCAGCGGAAAACAAACGTCTGAAAGAAGAAAATCTTTCCCTGCGCCAGCAACTCAGCGACCAGTTTGGCTTTAGCAACATCATCGGTGAAAGCCCTGGGATTCTCAAAATATTTGAACAGATTCAAAAAGTTGCACCCACCAACAGCACGGTGCTGCTTTGTGGGGAGACCGGAACTGGAAAAGAACTCTTTGCCAGGGCTATTCATGCTCACAGTAAAAGAGCTGCCCGCCAATTTGTGGCGGTGGACTGCAGTACGTTTTCTTCATCCCTGTTGGAAAGTGAACTGTTCGGCCATGTCAAAGGCGCGTTTACCGGCGCTGTTAAGGATAAAGCCGGCATCTTTGAGATGGCCAATCACGGATCTCTCTTTCTGGACGAGGTAGCGAATCTGGACATGGGTACCCAGTCCAAACTGTTGAGGGCCATGGAAACACAGGAATTCAAGCCGGTGGGTGGCAGCCGGCTGAAGAAGTCGAATGTCAGGATCATTGCCGCAACAAATCGGGATCTGAAAACCATGGTTGATAATGGAGAATTCCGGGAAGATTTCTTCTATCGCCTAAACGTGTTTCCTGTCTTTATACCTCCGCTCAGGGAACGAAAAGATGATATCCCGAGGCTGCTTTACCACTTTTTAAAGATGTACTGCCGCCAGATTGAAAAGCGGGTCGACGGATTTTCAGACGATGCCCTTGAAATGTTGATAAACAACGACTGGCCGGGCAATGTTCGCCAGCTCAAGAATGTGGTCGAACGTCTGGTTATCATGGCCGATGACCAGATTTTGGATTATCGGAACCTCACCGATCATTGGGATGCAGATCGGAATCAAACCAGGGGATCGATTCCTGAAACATTAGATGAACTTAAATCAGTGAAACGGCATCTGTTGGAGAAACAGTTGGGTCAAATTGAGCGAGCCTTTCTTCAAAAAGCCCTTTCGGCTGCACAAGGCAACATCACCCAGGCAGCCAAACGAGTGGGTATGCAAAGATCGAATTTTTCAGCCCTCATGAAAAAGCATCACCTATCCGCAAATTCTGGTCAGATGGGTGCAAAGCCCGCAGATTCAATGAAATAGGAAAATGTCGTGCCCGATTCCGTATAGGACTTAATATTACCGTATAATTAATCATACACATATAACTATTTGAAATAATATGAACAACTTCCCATATAATTGCATTATCCATACAAAGATTTATACGCTCATCCTTTGCGCTACACATATCGGCCTTTTCAGTCTTTGGACGCAACTGATTGATATTAAATCAAAATCATCCGGTCATAATTTTCATTTCGTAGTTTCTTGTTTTTGGCACGGCCCTTGCTTATTTAAGAAATCAAACAGCGGAGAAAACAATTTGATAAAGCAAAATTTCTTAAATTAGCAACAGGAGGGATTAAAATGTCAAAATTACAGGAAAACAGAGCGATCGAGGAGCAGATACCACCCCATATCCTGGTGATGGAAGATGATGTCAGTGTGGCTAAGGGCCTTGAGATGGTATTGAGCGAAGAGGGATATGATGTCAATTTGGCAGGCACGGGCGAGCTGGCCTTAGAGGCCTTCAAGCAAAAGCGCTATGATCTGTTAGTGGCAGATCTCAGGCTGCCGGACATCGACGGCATGGAGGTGATCAAAAAGGTTAAGGCGGAAAAACCTGAAACAGAAGTCATCGTGATTACCGGATATGGTACCACTGCCACTGCGGTGGAGGCCATGAAACTGGGTGCCCATGACTTCCTGCCGAAACCGTTCACTGAAGAGCAGATTAAGGCGAGTATCGATGATGCGCTGAAGGAGCATGTGGCAGAGACGGCTAAAGCCCTGACCCAAAAAGCCGGAACAGAAGAGGAAGAAAAGCTTATCCAGAAGCGGGAGGTCATCCAGGCATTAAACCGGACGGCCGAAGATGGGGACTTCTGGCGCGATTTAATGGAGAACGGATCCGTAGCATTGGAGGGTTACCACCTTTCAAGCGAAGCAAAAGCAGCGATTGTATCGGGCGATTTGAAATGGATTAATGAAAATGTTGGGGAGCTTACCCAAAAGCAATTGATGTTTATTTATAAACGTCTGGAGCGGGAGGCATGGTAATTGGAATTTAGACATGTACGGCTTTTATTACTCTAAAGCAGCCAGGCAAGGTCAGGCGAAAAACCCGGTTTGTGGAAAAAACCGGGTTTTTCGGTATCTGCTAAGATAAGCGGTTGACAACAATATGTTTTTTGTGTAAATCTATATAGTTTTTTTAGCTCTTGAAAATGCCGGAGCCAGTTCCGTTGCGGTGCCCCTGTAAAAGGCAGTTGATCCATGACTTCATCGACAAAGTTTGAAAGCTATTTCCACGTTCTTAGAGATGTCATCCGGGCGATGCACTCCATCACCAATCTACAGGAAGTGCTCGATATCGTTGTAACCAAGACCAGTGGAGCTCTGGATGCCAAAGGAGCCCTGCTCAGAATTCTGAATAAGGAAACCAACCAGTTCGAGGTGCGGGCAGCCTGTGGATTAGGCGAGAGGTACCTTGCAAAGGGCCCAGTTACTACCGAAACGGTGCTCTCCACTCTATCTGAACTGGACAAGGTCTATATCATCACGGACATCTGGAACGCCCCCAGGGTCGAATACCCGCAGGCAACGTGGGACGAAGGCGTCCGCATGATGGTCGACATGCCCCTTGCGATCGATGAACCTATAGGGCTCATCCGGATATACTTTACCGAGCAACGTGAGTTCTCAGATGATGAAGTGGATTTTATCAAAACGGTTGCCATGCATTGCGCCTGCGTTATCGAACGCGTTCAAATTATGGAAAGTCAGCAGTCCAAGTTCAGCCATCTGGCGGCTCAGATGGACAAATTGTCGTCCTTAGGCCGAATGGCCGCCGGCATTGCCCATGAGATCAATAATCCCTTGGCCGGCATCCTCCTTTACAGTTCCAACCTGAGCAAAAAGGTCCCGCCAGGAGGCCTTCTCGAAGAAGGGCTGAAGATTATCGTCAAAGAAACCCAGCGCTGCAAAACCATCATTCAGGGCCTGCTCGAATTCGCGCGCGACAGAAAACCTCAGAGGGCACTGGTCAATATAAACGATATTATGGAATCCGCCCTGGGGATTGTGGAAAATGAGTTTCACCTGCGGCATGTGCGTGTTAAAAAACAGTTGGACAAGGTCGTAGAAAAGGTTTATTTAGACGAAAATCAGGTCGAACAGGTTTTTATTAATATCCTCCTCAATGCACTGCAAGCTGTTGAAGATAAAGGCATAGTCACTGTCCAAACCGTTGTGGACCTGGAGCATAAAAAAATTCATATTGAGATTTCAGACAACGGTTGCGGCATATCCCCAGATGATATGAAAAGAATTTTCGAACCTTTTTTCTCTACCAAGGCAAACGGAACGGGGCTTGGATTAGCGGTCAGTTACGGCATCGTTGAGAATCATCATGGCGATATCCACCTATTTAGTGAACCGGGGAAGGGAACGCGTTTCATAATTGAGTTCCCTTTCCTGGTTGACAATTCCATCGGCAAGGGGGGGGCATGAAATCTCTCAAGGTCCTGGTTATTGACGATGAAAGCGTGATCTGTGGTGCCTGCGATCTGGTTCTAACGGAAAAAGGCCATACGGTTGATTACTGCAAGACTGGTAAAACCGGATTGATTGCAATCGAACGGGGCACATATGACGTTATCCTGTTAGATATGAAACTGCCCGATATAGACGGCATGGAGGTTCTGAAGAGTGTCAGGGAGAAAATGCCTGCGCCGTATATGATTGTCATGACAGGATACTCCACTATGTCAAATGCTGTGCAGGCTATGAAATTGGGGGCGGCCGATTATCTTTCCAAACCGTTTACTGATGATGAACTAATTGAAGCCGTTGAAAAGGCTTGCGCCCAGCAGTGAAATACAGGGGAAATATCTGTTGGGGGGTGCCGATAAGGGAATTATAGGTTTAAAGATAATTATTTCGGGGACGCAGATTTCCGCAGAGATGCGCAGATAATTGAAATAAAAAATCTGAGATAATCTGCCTTCATCAGCGTCTAAATTGTTTTTCCAAAGTAGTATGAGATAAGGGAGTATTTTTATGAACGACAATGAGCAAAGCGGACAGCTACGGGGCGCCGTCATGGTGGTTGGTGGAGGGATCGCCGGCATGCAGGCTGCCTTAGATATGGCAAACTCGGGCTTTTATGTCTACATGGTTGAGAAATCACCCGGCATTGGCGGGGTCATGGCCCAGTTGGACAAGACTTTCCCCACTAATGATTGTTCCATGTGAATCCTGGCACCTAAACTGGTCGAGGTCGGCCGGCACGTCAATATCGACTTATTAACACTGAGTGAAGTAAAAGATATATCGGGAAAAGAGGGCAATTTCAGTGTAACCGTTGTACGTCATCCACGATTTGTGGATATGGATAAATGTATTGCCTGTGGAACCTGTGCTGAAAAATGCCCGAAAAAGGTGGATGACCTCTATAACGAGCGTTTGATCAAGCGCAAAGCCATTTATGTCCCCTATTCGCAAACCGTGCCCCTTAAATATGCAATTGATAAAGATAACTGCATCTATTTCAAAAAGGGGAAATGCAGGGCATGTGAAAAATTCTGTGAGGCGGGGGCCATTAATTTTGATGATCAGGAAACCGAAATTACCTTAAATGTAGGCTCGCTGATTATGGCGCCCGGGTTTAAGTCTTTTGATCCGAGCCGGTATGATACCTACTCGTACACCGCCCTCCCCAACGTCGTTACCTCTTTGGAATTTGAACGGATTCTCTCTGCAACCGGGCCCTTCATGGGCCATCTCGCAAGGCCTTCCGATGAAAAAGAACCTGAAAAGATCGCCTGGTTTCAATGTGTGGGTTCCAGGGATATGAACCGTTGCGACAATGGCTATTGTTCTTCCGTATGCTGCATGTACGCGGTCAAACAGACGGTCGTTGCAAGGGAGCATAGCAAGGTTTCCTTAGATTGCTCCATCTTCTTTATGGATATGAGGACCCACGGGAAGGATTTTGACCGTTACTATGAAAATGCCAAAAAGGAGGGAGTCAAATTTATCCGGTCCCGCGTTCATTCCGTGGATTCCCTGCCAGGGACGGATGACCTTCTGGTGCGTTACGTGGATGATGGCGGGCACTTAGAGAAAGAGACATTCAGCATGGTCGTGCTTTCAACCGGGATAGAGATCGATGAAAATGTTATCGAACTTTCAAGACACCTCGGTATCGATCTTGATCAATACCACTTTACCCAATCGGATAGTTTTCACCCGGTGGCCACATCTGTACCGGGAATTTATGCCTGTGGTGCATTTACCGGCCCCAAGGATATCCCCCAGTCGGTCATGGAGGCCAGTGCGGCTGCATGTGCGGCAACAGAGAGATTGGCCCCTGCGCGTAACACCGAGACAAGAGCAGTCGATACACCGCAAGAGAGAGACATCACAAGGGAACCTTCGAGGATAGGGGTTTTTGTTTGCAACTGCGGGATAAATATCGGAGGTGTGGTAAGGGTTCCGGAGGTGGCGGAATTTGCAAAGACTCTACCCAATGTCGTTTATGTTGAGGAAAACCTGTTTACCTGCTCACAGGATACCCAGGATAAGATGACAGAGGTCATCAGGGAGAAGGGCTTGAACCGCGTGGTCGTTGCAGCTTGCACACCCAGGACCCATGAGGGGTTGTTCCAGGATACCCTGATTAATGCAGGCCTGAATAAATATCTCTTTGAGATGGCGAATATCAGAAATCATGATTCCTGGGTTCATGCTGATGATCCGGATGCGGCCACGGAAAAGGCCAAAGATCTCGTGCGTATGGCCGTGGCTAAAACCGATCTTTTGAGCCCATTGCAGCAGACGGATCTATCCGTAACACAGTCCGCCCTCGTGGTTGGCGGTGGTGTCTCCGGAATGACGGCAGCTCTTTCGTTGGCTCATCAAGGCTACCCGGTGCATCTTATTGAAAAATCAGATTCATTTGGTGGTAATGCCTTGACCCTTTACAGGGCGCACAAGGGTGAAGAGGTGGCGACCTTTGTAAAGGACTTGGTCAATGAACTTAAGTCTGAAGATTTAATAACCGTTCACGAGAATTCGACCATTACCGGCGTGGATGGGTTTATCGGTAATTTTAAATCGCAGGTGACGAACGGCTCATCGAAAGAGGAGATAGAGCACGGGGTTGCCATTTTTGCAACCGGTGCCAAGGAATATAAGCCTGACGAATATCTGTACGGAAAACATAGGGCCGTTCTGACTCATTCAGAGATGGATCAGCTTTTCCAGAATAATGACCCTCGGCTGATTGAGGCCAGGAATGTGGCTTTTATTCAATGCGTTGGATCGAGGAATGAAGAGCACCCCTATTGTTCAAAGGTTTGTTGCACACATACCGTTGAAAGTGCACTGGAGGTCAAGCGGAGGAATCCGGATGCGGATATCTATGTCTTTTACCGGGACATGAGGACCTATGGCGCCCGGGAAGATCTCTACAGAAAGGCAAGGGCCGAGGGGGTCCTTTTTGTGCGCTATTCCAAAGACGAAAAGCCTGTGGTAAGCGCAGATGGGGACGAGGTGACCGTTGAATTCAGAGACCCTATTCTTGACCGTAAATTGGCTGTTTATGCAGATATCCTTTGCCTTGCCACCGCGATTGTTTCCCACAGGGACCATGCCATGGCCCAGTTTTTTAAGGTTCCAATGGACGCAGACGGATGGTTCTTAGAAGCCCATCAGAAATTAAGACCGGTTGATTTTGCCAATGATGGTGTCTTCCTCTGTGGCATGGCCCACTACCCAAAGCCAATTGACGAGAGTATCGCACAGGCCCAGGCCGCCGCATCCAGGGCATTGACGGTCCTTGCCATGGACACCATTAAGGTAGGCGGCATTGTTTGCTCTATTGAACCCGAACTCTGTTCCGGATGTCTTGCATGCATCAATGTCTGTCCCTACGGCGCAATATCTTTCAACGATGATAAACAGATCGCCGAAATAAACGAGGCCTTGTGTAAAGGCTGCGGCGCCTGTGCGGCCACCTGTCCCTCCGAGGCGCCGGTCTTGATGGGATTTAATAATAAGGAGCTTTATGCTCAGATCAAGGGGGCGTTGGTCGCCTGATCGCTTCAATCTTTCAATTCGCAGGAGTTGTAACAGAATTTTATCCTGTTCATCCTGTTTATCCTGTCTAAGATTATAAGGAGAACAATGTGAAAAAAGACGGATTTGAACCGAGAATAATCGCTTTTATGTGTAACTGGTGTGCCTATGGGGCAGCAGATTTGGCGGGTGTCAGCCGGTTGTCATACCCCCCAAATATCAGGCCGGTGCGTGTTATGTGCTCGGCAACTGTATCGCCGCATCATATATTGAGGGCCTTGCAGGATGGTGCCGACGGCGTTCTGGTCGGGGGCTGACACGTTGGCGACTGCCATTACCTGTATGGTAATTACATGACTGTGAAAAGGATTACATTTTTACAGGAGCTGTTGGGTCTTCTGGGTCTTGAAGGGCGGCTGGATCTGTCATGGATCTCTTCGGCTGAAGCCCAGAAATTCGTTCAGGTGGTTACAGATTTTACGGAAAAGATAAAATCATTGGGGCCCAACCCCCTTTCGGGGTTTTCTGAAAAAAGAAAGGTTGCTGCTGCAGACCTGCTACTCGAACAGCCTTCGGTCATGCCTGCTTGACCGCAGAATTTGATTGCTGATTTTCGCTTCGCTACAACCAGTATCCAGCATCCCCGCTGAAACGGGATCTTCGACCAGCATCGCGAAGCTTCACTATTAAGGAGATTATTTATGAACAGCAAGGTCAAAGCCTGGCTTGAAGACGGTACTATCGATATTTTTTTGGGGTATAAAGAGATTGATCATCATCCGTTGCCCTACTGTTTTACCAAAGAGCGGCTTGATGAGGTGGAGGATCTCGTGCTCAGTCCAGTGCGCTACTCTTTAGAAAAAATCGCCACGCATATGGCCGCAGTGGAACCGGGCATAAAAATCGGAATGCTTGCCCGTGATTGCAACAGCCGGGCGCTAAATGTCTTGTATCTCTGGAATCAGCTCAATCCGGACAATGTGCGGACGGTGAATGTTAATTGTTGTCCTTCAAGGCTGAAGGAACACGGAGATTGCTCTTATTTAGAACCTGAAACCATTGGCGCCTACAAAAAGCAGGTGGGTGTAGACAACAACCTGGCGTTGGAAGATGTGGAGGCCTATGGCGAGACAGAGCGTCTCGACAGGTGGATGTACGAATTTCAAAAATGCATCAAATGTTACGGGTGCCGGAATATCTGCCCGGTTTGTTTCTGTAAGGAGTGCAGCCTGGAACATGATGAACTTGTCAGAACCGGACCGCTTTTGCCGGATGTGCCTGTCTTTCATATGGTAAGGGCAGTGCATATGGCCGGCCGTTGCATCGATTGTGGGTTATGCGAGGCTGCCTGCCCAATGGATATCCCGCTGCGATTGCTCTACCAGAAGGTCAATCAAATTGTTATGGATCTGTTCGACTATGAGACCGGGACCAGCGTGGAACAGCCCCCATTCAGCATCTTGGGCGATACAGTAACACTGGAACCTAAACCGATTGAGCCCTTAAAAGTAATAAACAATGAATAATGTGACTGGGGCTTCCCTGATGAAGTATGGCCTTTCTCGGGGTGCGAATAGGCTGTAGGTTTTCTTTGCGCCTTTGCGCCTTTGCGTGAGACCTTTTCTGTTCCGGCTTATCCGGGTTAAGGAGTTAGAAATGGAGTGTAAGTTAGTACCATCGGTCTGTTCATACTGCGGAACAGGCTGTGGTGTCCTTTTTGAAGTTATCAATGGAAAAATCGTCAGCACATTACCGATGAAAACCCATCCGGTCAATGAGGGAAAGCTGTGCATCAAGGGCTGGAACCTTCATGAACATGTAAACAGCTTTATGCGACTGAAGCAACCCTTAGTCAAAACCTTTGGTAGATTTATCAAAACTGACTGGGATGAGGCTATTCAGCTCACTGCGGATCGTTTCCGGGAAATTATCGAAAAATATGGTCCTGATAGTATCGGTGTGCTGGTCTCGGCCAAGATCACCAATGAAGAAAATTATCTGGCCCAGAAATTTACCCGTGCAGTGATAGGCACCAATAACGTGGATCACTGCGCCCGTCTCTGACATTCCTCCACGGTGGCCGGTCTGGCCGCCGCCTTTGGCAGTGGAGCTATGACCAACTCCATTGCGGAAATCGAGGATTCCGGCTGCATTTTTGTCATCGGTTCCAATACCACGGCCTGTCACCCCTTAATTGCAAGACGTATCCTGAGGGCCAAGGAAAAGGGGGCCAAACTGATTGTGGCGGATCCGAGAAATATTCAGCTCTCCCGCTTTGCAGATGTGGCAGTCAATCAACGCCTGGGGAGTGATGTGGCCCTGCTGAACGGGATGATGCATATCATCATCCAAAACGGCTGGCATTCTAAGGAATACATCGCACAACGAACCGAAGACTACGATGCCCTTGAAAAGAAGGTTAAGGATTATACACCTGACAAGGTCCAGGCCATTACCGGTGTTAGTCCTGATGATCTAAAGGAGATGACGGAACTTTATGCCACCTATCCACCGGCGAGCCTGCTTTACGCCATGGGCATAACCCAGCACACCACCGGCGTGGACAATGTTAAGTCCTGCTGTAACCTGGCGATGCTATGCGGTAATGTGGGGGTGCGTGGAGGCGGCGTTAATCCATTGAGGGGGCAGAATAATGTCCAGGGTGCCTGTGATATGGGCGGTCTGCCCAATGTAATGACAGGTTATCAGCCGGTTGCTGACCCAAAGGTACTGGAGAAGTTCTCCAAGGCCTGGGGGGCCGACCTTTCAGCCAAGCCCGGGCTGACCATCACCGATATGATCCCTGCCATGTTAGAAGGTAAGTTAAAAGGTTTGTATGTAATCGGCGAAAACCCAAAACTGAGCGATCCGGACTGGAATCACTTGAATCATGCCATGAAGGAGTTGGAATTTTTAGTTGTCCAGGAACTCTTTCTATCGGAAACCGCCCAGGTGGCGGATGTGGTTTTTTCCGCGGCATCAGTGGCCGAAAAAGAGGGTACGGTTACAAATACCGAACGTCGCTGTATGCAAATCCGAAAGGCGATCGACCCCATTGGAAACACATTGGCCGACTGGGAAATCGTCTGCAGGCTTTCAACCGCAATGGGATATGAGATGAGCTATGAGTCTCCGGAGCAAATATTTGATGAAATGGCCTCGTTGACGCCAAAGAGTTATGCAGGTATGACCTATGAACGTATGGGGCTGGACGGCCTTCAGTGGCCATGCCCGGATATCGAACACCCGGGAACCCCATACCTGCACAAGGATCAATTTGCCCGTGGTAAGGGGAAGTTCTTTGCCATTGATTACAAGGATCCTGCCGAAATGCCGGACGAGGAGTACCCATACTTCCTGACCACCGGACGGATGTTCGCCCACTTCCACACAGGCACGATGACAAGAATCTCTCCGCACCTCGATGTTGAGCAGAAAACGGCTTATGTAGATATTAATCCCAAAGATGCTGAAGGGTTGGCTGTAAAGAATGGCGATATAGTCATTCTTTCCTCTCGGAGAGGCCAGATAGAGGCCCCCGCAAGACTAACTGATTCGGTGGAATCCGGCACCATTTTTCTGCCCATTCACTTTGGGGAAACTCCCACCAATGTGCTGACCGATGCGGAGGCCGTTGATCCCCTGGCCAAGATCCCGGAATTTAAGGTAAGCGCTGTAAAAATTGAAAAATTCATTGGATAAAAGAGGGCACGTATTCAGAGGATAGGGGCCAGTATTCAGTATCGCTTTGAAATAATCGCCACCAATTGTATAATTGTTATGAGCGTATCATAATCGGACTCTTAATCATAATCGTGTTGAGTAAGATTAGGATTATGATTAAGATTATGAAATAGGGAAACTATCTCATCCCTTAAACTCTGAACCCTGTCGAAGATCCCCGCCACAGGTGGAGGAACCTTTGAACCCGTGAACGCCTACAACATGGCTAATGATTGGTGGTTTCCCCGGAAAGAAGAATTGCTGAGTGTTGCTGGAAAGGGATGTCCCATTTATGTGTACAACGAGGAAACATTGAATGAGACATTCTTTGACCTGTTGTCCATCGATGCCCTTGATCTTCTCTTTTACCCTGTCCATGCAAATCCTCATCCCAAGATACTTAGAAAAGCCTTTGAGTTGGATGTGGGTTTTAAGTGCCTTTCAATTGACGAAATCACCCGTATATTAAAAAACTTCCCAAAGCTTGTACCCCAACAAATATTATTTGTGCCTGAGCATGCTCATAAAGAAGATTTTGAGCGTGCTTTTCATTATGGCGCTCACGTTGCAGTAAACGATCTCTATACCCTCAAAAGATGGCCGTATATCTTTCAAGACAGGGAAATCTTCATCTGTATGGATATGGGCCATGAGCAGGGGAACAGTGGGTTGCTTGAAACATCTGTAAGGGGATTTTATATTCGACCACAAGTCAATTTCCATACTTTGCAGGACCTAAATGAAACCATAATATTCTTGACCGAGACATCCGGGCATTTCCCTGAAGTTTCCACTTTAATATTCGGTAACACTATGGACGTAAATGTAAATCACGAAAAAGACATGATGGATATCCCGGACCTGCGAGACCATCTCGAAGCCATTAAGGATGCCTGCCCTCAATACAAATTGTGGCTTGAATTGCCTGATCTTATGGTTTCCCATGCTGGGGCGCTTCTAACTGAGGTAACAGAGACCGGTGAGGAAGGGGGAACCCGTTATATTAGGATCAATATGGATATGAAGGGTCCCATATATGATGGATTACATGGAGCCTCCCATCAAATTATAAACCTATCAAAATGCGATTATGAAGAAATGGTCATTAAGACCCGAATCATCGCACAGAACAAGGGACCGGAAAATACCATAGATTTCATGAAGGTTCCTGCTTCAGTGGAAAAGGGCGATATCCTGCTCTTTTCAAATATGGGAGCATATGGGCCAGGCATGGATTTCGACGAAAAAGGGCTGCATTCAGTGCCTGAACACTATATACATGCGCGAAACATGTGCCAGGTCAAGATTTGAAATGCTAATTGGACCAAGGCAGGAAATAGAGGAGGTTTTTTTTGACACAGCAGACTGGGACCAGCATTGAAGCTAAACCGGGCTCTTGCAGCCGGTTGGCCCTAATTTCCACACCGTGGCCGTTCTTTGACCGTCCATCAGTTCAGATCGGAACCCTCAAGGCCTTTCTCATTCAGCGACATCCAGATATTGGTGTAGATACGCATCATGTTTATCTGAAAGTTGCCGCTGCCTTAGGATATCCGCTCTACCGGATAATCAGCGAACGGTCATGGATTGCGGAATGCCCCTACGCAGCCCTTCTCCATACTGACCGAATGGAAAACGTGGCCCGGTTTTGGAACCGAAAGGTGCAGGGGAATTCTTTGCTTGCGTCCCACAATTTCAGAGAACTCTGCTCCCGAATTGAGGCAGTTTCCCTTTCCATTGTGGACAAAGAACCCTGGGACCGGTATTCCCTGCTCGGGTTCTCCATATGTTTAGCCCAATTAACCAGTTCCCTCTATTTCATCCGGGAGATTAAACGTCGCGCCCCAGGAGTCCCGATTGTTGTCGGGGGTTCCGCATGTGCCGGGGCACTGGGAGAAAGCCTTCTCAGAACCGTGCCTCAGATCGACTACGTCATTCGCGGCGAGGGAGAATTGCCCTTGCTACAATTGATGGAGGCAATCATGGCTCACCGTGAGCAATCTCAATTCATGGACATACCAGGTCTTGTTTGCAGAGATAACTCACAGGCTGTAGATGCACATCAACAGATCCCCGACCTGGACGAACTCGCCATACCCGACTACTCCGATTACTTCCGTGACCTGGAATCCCTGGGACCCCGAAACGCCTTCCTGCCCAGACTTCCCATGGAAATATCACGGGGATGCTGGTGGAGCAAAGGGGCACAATCGAAGGGCGGAGGAGGATGTACTTTCTGCAATCTCAACCTCCAGTGGAGCGGGTACCGTCAAAAAAGCAGGGAGAGGACGGTGCTGGAAATCGACACATTGATCAAACGCCATCAACTTCTCTCCATATCCTTCATGGACAATCTCCTGCCAGCTAAGGGGCTGGAAAGCCTCTTCCACTCCATACAAAGATTAGGAAGAGATCTGCGCATGTTTGCCGAAATCCGGGCGAAAACCAGCGCTTCTGTTCTTGAGGCCATGGCAGCAGCCGGTATGGACAAAATCCAGGTGGGAGTGGAGGCCTTGAGTACTACTCTCCTCAAAAAGTTCAACAAGGGAACCACGGCCATGGATAATTTTGAAATAATGAAGAACTGCGAGCACCCCCGTCTTCCGGACCTCACAGGGAACCTCATCTTGAATTTCCCGACCAGCGATTCCCAGGACGTGGCCGAGACCCTCAAAAACCTCGCCTTTGTGTTCCCATTTCGCCCCCTGAAAGGGATTCCCCTCTGGCTCGGGTATGGCAGCCCGCTGTGGCGAGACCCTGCGCAATATCAAATCCGCCTGAAGGGCAACCATCCCAACTATCGACACCTCTTGCCATCAGAGGAGATTCAAAGTTTCCGGTTTATGATCCAGGGGTATCATGGAGGAGTCCGGCATCAGCAACGAATGTGGGAACCCGTCCGGCAAAAACTGAGGGAATGGCGCGATTTCTATGAGCATGTACACCAGGGACCGGGGTTCAGGCCGATTCTTTCTTATAAAGATGGGAAAGATTTCCTTATTATCCATGAACGCCGCTTGAATGAAGATGATATGACACATCGTCTGACAGGTAATTCCCGGGTGATTTACCTTTTTTGCGAGGTCCAGCGGCCCATGGCCGAGATCCTTGCCCGGTTCTCTCGGTTCAGTGAAGAACAAATTCAAGCCTTCCTCCGCATGATGGTGGACAAACGGTTGATGTTCAACGAGGGGGACCGATATCTCAGCCTGGCGGTTCCCTTTAAAAGATGAATGCACAAGAGATATTGCCGGGGTTGAAGACCTGGTTTAAGGACTACACTCGGAGGTTCTTTTCTGATGATCCGGTCGTTCAGGAAAGCATGGATTTGAAAACAGATCATACCATGCGGGTTTGCGAGGCGATCGTAAATATCGGAGAAAGTCTCGATTTATCCCGGGAAGATCTCTGCCTGGCTGAAGCAGTTGCGCTGCTGCACGATATTGGCCGATTCGAGCAATACAGCCGTTACAGGACATTTTCGGATTACAGATCAGAAGACCATGCCGCGCTTGGAGTAAAGGTCATCAAAGCCAACCGGGTCCTGCATGACCTTGAACCTGCCATGGCTGAGATCATCGTGCGGGTGGTAAGATACCATAACCGTGCCGCTCTCCCTGCCGGAGAAGAAGAGCGCTGCCTCTTTTTCCTGAAGCTGCTCAGGGATGCGGACAAGGTAGATATCTGGCGCGTGGTGACCGACTACTACCAAAATGCCGGGCATAAGCGGAACCATACCCTTGAATTGGACCTGCCGGATGGACCCCGGATTTCAGATTCGGTATACAAGGCTCTTATGAACGGGAAACTTGTGCAGATGGCCGACGTCAAGACACTCAACGATTTCAAGTTGCTCCAGATCGGATGGATCTACGACATAAACTTCCCCCGTGCATTTCAAATTGTCCGGGAGAATGAATATCTTGAAATGATTCGAGATGCCCTTCCCGAGATATCCGTTCGCGTAGCAGAGATCTATGAGCGGGCTCGCGCACACCTGGGCCGGAACTCTTCTGCCGTTAATTCATAATTCAAGCCGTGATCCCATTTTCCAGTTCAGGATCGGTAAAATACCCTTTGGCATTTTACACATAAGGATATTGTGCCGATCCCCTACCTGTGATTTGCTTTGGGAAACATGCCAAGATTATGAGGGCTTTTTGGTCGCTTCGCTCAAAGGAACACTCACGGGAAACCATTCAAAGGGGCCCTTTTTCACTTCTTGATGTTTTCGCCTTTCTCATCGACTTTAAGATATCAATTGCTTCTTTTTGCCCCTGATATAGTCTGCTCATCTCTATAGCCATGCCGGCGATTTGAGCCAGCGCCTGGACGAAATTCACATCTTCCAACGTAAATTCCCACGTTTCGGAAGTATACACGCGCAGGACCCCCGTCAACTTAGTACGCATTATTATAGGTACGGAAAGCATAGAGGCAATTCCCTCCTTTTTCGCCTCTTCGGGGTACTGAATTCTCGGGTCATCTCCAACATCGTGGATTGCTACAGGCCCATCCTCTGCGGACTGGGTAATGGATTTAAGGGCACTCAAAGGACCTTTATTGATATAATCTTCGCTCAGGCCATATGAGGCAGCTATTTCCAGTTCACGGGTTTTGCGATTGATAAGAAACAAGGCACACCCTTTGGCATCTAAAGCCGTTTTGATCCCTTCCACTGTTATGAGCACAACCTCTTCCGGGTCTCTGGAATGGGAGATGCCTTTGGTAATCCTAATCATTGTTTCATAATTTATGAGTTGCTTTTTCATGGCGCCCTCCTTTTCTTAAATGGTTGTTAAAGTGGACCGGTAGCTTTTTTATAAAGCAGCCGGGGAAACGACAGTCAACTTTAGACGCTTTCATTCTTCAAGATGTGGCATATCTATCACTAATCCTGCTGCACAGGTAATATAATTATCTCCGTAATATTGCCTGAAAAACCCTCTTGCAGTGTCTCCGCTGCAATGACAGGGAGCGATTCTTTCTACCTTCAATTCATCCAGCTTTTTTGCAATCTTCCTTAGCTCTTTTGGAGATTTACCCATAAGATGAAACCCTCCAATAAGGAGGTAGACATTTTCCTCGAAAAGCCCTCTAACATGTTCCACGATCTCTACGATGCCGGGGTGGGCGCACCCGGTAATGATGACAAGGCCTTGACAGGTTTTCAGGACAAGCGACTGCTCTTTTAAGCCCCCTCCAAGTTCCCCGCTCGTATAAACACTCGGATGGATCATCACGGACCCTCCCACCTCCTCAACATCCGCCCCCATAAGCCCTACCCCTTCCTTGAATCTCTTTGGGAAAGAGCGCGGGAGATAGACGGTGACACGATGTTGATATCTAAGGAATTCCTCAAGACCACCCACATGGTCTCCATGTCCATGGGATAAGACCACGGTATCTATCTTTTCGGGGTCAATATCCATTTCGTGCATATTCTTGAGCAGAATCGAAGGATCACCACCTGTATCAAAGAGGATTTGATAT
>Ga0222636_1000601_pt1 | contig 17867 bp, 17 predicted proteins | sample AntAcemetagen141_FD_179811 | JGI IMG/M metagenome (GOLD analysis project Ga0222636, IMG submission 179811) | Saline water microbial communities from Ace Lake, Antarctica - #141 | ecosystem: Environmental > Aquatic > Non-marine Saline and Alkaline > Saline | place: Antarctica: Ace Lake...
AGATAAGATGCGGGAAGTAAATGCAGTAATGAGTGATAAGTAACTTGTAGGGACAGACCTTGTGTCTGCCCGTAATAAAAGAAATAAAATAAAAACATATCTTAATTGGTTAGCTGGTTAGTTGGTTAGTTAGTTGGTTGAGAAAATTAAAGAATAAGAAATAAAATAAAAACATATCTTAATGGTTAATTGGTTAATTGAAGCATTTTGTATTTTTCTTGGTATTTTCTTTACTAACGACTATTCACTATTCACTATTCACTAAGTGAATTGGTCAATTGCTTCTCATTTTTCTAGAAATTTTTAAGAAATCTTTCTGTTTTAAAAATATTATTAGAATAATAAGCCAGATATATATCGGTTACATATTCTAATTCCTGTATTCTTATTTTAGGAATAGAAGCTTTTGATATAGAAGACAATGAAGTAGTTAAAATTTTTCTTAATAATCTTACAAAATAACCTGTTATTCTGATATAATCATTTTTATCCTGCCTTGCACATTCATTGCAAGTAATTCCTCCATCAGCAATTCGAAAAAAGGCTTCCTTCTCATCTTCAATTTTCTTATCGCACTTGAAACATCGATATAGCGAGGGTTGATAACCTATAGCCTTCAAAACTTTCCACTTAAAAGATAAAGCTAACAGCCTTGGATCTTTTGCATCTTTTAAATAGTTTAGTAATTCCTTAAATAAAAAATATAATTCTTTGTTTATTTCTCTATCTTCTGTTAATTTATTGATTACTTCGGTACAGTTTATTGCAAAAGCATATTTTTCTAATTCTTTGCTGGTTTGAAAAAACGAATCTACTATTTCTGTTTGACTGATAATGTCCAGATTTCTACCTTTAGAGATTAAAAAAATCGCACAAGTAAAAATCTCCATGCTACTGCCGAACTTACTCTTTGTTTTACGCACTCCTTTGGCAATTGCTCTAATTTTTCCATAATTTTTAGAAAATATCGTTACAATTTTATCCGCTTCCTGGAATTCAGTACTTTTTAATATAATTCCCTCAGTTTTATATAACATAAATGATGTATTCCTCGTTATATAAGATTCTCTTTCCCGAAAGCATCAGGTAATAAATCATTAATGTTTTTAATTTCTACTTTCCCTCTCAGGTTTGAATTAATGATAATTATTTCTTTTCCAAATTCTGATATAACTTGCCTGCATGCACCACACGGAAAACAAGGTTTTTTTGAATCACATACGATTGCTATTGCTTCAAATTGATTAGATCCTTCAGAAATGGCTTTAAATATTGCGACTCTTTCTGCGCAAATTGCTAAACCAAAAGATGCGTTTTCAATATTACAACCACTGTATATTTTTTTACCTTTGGTTAATAATGCCGCTCCTACCTTAAATTTAGAATAAGGAACATATGCCCTTAATCTTGCTTCCTCTGCTACTTTAATTAATTTTTCATATATTTTTTTCAAAATATTCACCTTCTTTTTTTGTGAATCTTTAATGATTTATTGAAAAATTTATTTAATCCAGACTTCTGTTTCCTTTGGAACAATTTCGATCCATACTTGTCCTTTATTTAATCTTAAAAGTTCACTCGTATTGTCATAGAATAATGTATTATGATCTTTGGATTCTTTAATCCATTTAGCTAGTATATACTTTCCACCATAAAATACCTTGGCAATACCTTCGCCAATTACTTCGATGTGCAAATGACCTTCTTTATCTCCTGATATTTTTTTTACAGGAACATACTGGATAATAATATTTGAAACATTTAAAGGTTTTTGAGTATGAGAATCTTTATAAAGTACATTATTTATTAATCTATAATAGACATTATTATTTTCATCATATTTGTAAGAGACTGAATATTTTTGATTATATTTAATGGCTATTTTATGAATTTCTCCTCCTGCCAGTCTTGTTTCCCTATAGTTTAAAAAATTATTTTCTAAATTAACTTTACCTGGAATACCTAATTTATTACTTTTTTCTCGTATTTTTTTTGTATCTGCAAAAAGATTTATCCATCCTCCAATTTTATTATCCCTCCAATAAGGATAAGCATAACGCATTTGATCTAGATTCGTGATTCTTTTATCTTTCAAAATTTGACCGCCACAATGAGCAAAAATCGGAGACCATTCAGCAGCTATTCTGGAAAAGTAATATCTGCTACTCCTGATTGGTCCTATGGTAGTTGAATAACCATTTAAAAATACAGCCATTAATCTGGTAAAAGGAAATTCGACATTCATTTCATAGACTATATCTGCATTAGATAGACCGGTTTGATGAATGATTTCTTCTGCTGAATTACCAACCATAATTGCCAAGGGTTTTATCACTAAATCAGCCTGTACGTTGATACTATAATTCATTATAGTAAAAAGCACGCATAATATAAATACTAATTTTACGAAATATATTTTATTAATTATTTTCATTAAATGATTCCTCTCCTGTATATTATTTGTCTAAATCACCATATTTCGATATATTTTTTTAATCTCTTCCCTTGCAAATTACTTTAATGAAAATGATTCGAGTAAATTTTATTTATTTTTATCAAATTCATCTTCTATTTCTCCGAATATCTCTTCCAGGAGATCTTCTATAGTTACTACCCCTTTATTATTTTTATCCTTATCTATAACTACTGCGATATGCATTCTCTTTTTTTGAAATTCCTTTAAAAGATTTGTTAATCTTTTTGTTTCTAAAACATAGTAAGGTTTATGAATTATACTTAATGAATTTATTTTTTCAGATAGTTTTCTATACGAATTATCCAATAAAAAATCTTTTGCATAAATGAATCCGATGATGTTATCAAGATTTTCCCTATATACGGGTATTCGCGATAGACCTTTTTTGTTCATTAATTCTATTGCTTCTTCCATAGTAGCTTCCTCTTTGATGGCAATAACCTGTTTTTCGGGAATCATTACATCTTTTACATATATATCGTCCAAATTTAAAATTTTATCAATCATACTTTTCTCTTTTTTTTCAAGAACTCCTTCTTTTTCCCCAACTTCAAAAAACATCTTTAAATCTTTCTTATTATAAATAAGCTTTAAAGGAATATACTTTTTCCCGGTAATAATCCTTATAATGAAATTGGATACCCAACTTAATACAATCTCTATCGGAAAAAGAATAGTAGAAGCTATTTTTAAAGCATTAGCCGTTTTAACCGAAATTTGGTCAGCATAGTTTTGAGCAATTGTCTTGGGAATGATCTCGCAAAAAATTAAAATTATCAAAGTTGTGACTAAAACAGAAATCGATATACCTTTGTCCCCCCAATAATATATTGCCAGAGAAGAGGAAATAGCAGAAGATAGTATGATTGCAATGTTTGTTCCGGTCAAGACCACTCTTAAAAACTGATCAGGCTTTTTTATGATATCTGATATTATTTTTGCTTTTTTATTTCCCTTTTTTCCTAATTTTTTTAGATATAACCGATTAGATGCAATAACTGCAGTTTCAACTCCGGAAAAAAAAGCTGCCATTAACAAACATACAAACAAAATGACAAAATTAATAATAATCCATTCTGCTGTCAAATTCATAATACCACCTTAAATAAATGATTCATTAAATTAATCTTTCTGGATTTCCGGGGCAAGTTTAATAATTTTTACCCTCTTGATCCTATTTTTTATAACCCGTTTAATTATAATTTTAATATTTTTATAGATGATTTCTTCCTCTTCTCTTGGCACTTTCTCTATTAATTTATAAATAAAACCGCCTAATGTTTCGAAATCATCTTCTGGAATCTTTACATGTAATACTTCATTAATCTTATCAATATTAATCATGCCGTCCGCAATGAATGTATTTTCATCAATTTTCTTAAATAATTCTATCTCTTTGTCATACTCATCAATAATCTCACCGACAATTTCCTCCAACACATCTTCCATGGTAACCAAACCGTCTGTTCCGCTATATTCATCAATAACTATTGCTATTTGAATCCTGTCTTTTTGAAAAATATCCAATAATTCGTCTATTTTTTTATTTTCCGGTACAAAATATGCCTTTCTTAATATTTTTTTTACATCAAAAATCTCTTTTAACTGAAATAATTCCCTGTAAATCTTCAATATATCTTTTACATATAATATACCAATAATGTTATCTATGGTTCCTTCATATACGGGAATTCTTGAATGACCTGATTTCTTTATCATGTTTACAATAGAGGTCAGAGAGATGTCGTGAGGGGCAAAGTCTATGTCCACTCGAGGGATCATGACTTCTTTTACAGTTGTATCTCCAAATTCAAAAATATTTTTAATCATTTTTTTTTCTTGTTCTTCTATAACTCCTTCATCTTTTCCTACATTAATCAATGTAATCAGATCTTCTTCGGTTATCTCCTTTTTTCCTCTATTTTTATTCATTCTAAAAAGATTATACAAACCATTGATAAGTAGTTTTAACAATTTGACCAGAGGAAATAAAATCATTGAAAGCAGTTCAATGGTTCTGGCTACTCTCTTGGATATTTTCTCTGCTTGAGTAATGGCCAATGATTTTGGAACGACCTCTCCAAATACCAGAATCATAAAAACCATGAAACCGCTCGCAATGCCTACTCCGATATTTCCAAACAATTTGATAGCAAGGTAAGTCGCCAATGAAGAAGCAGTTATATTTACGAACATGTTTCCAATTAGAATGGTAATCAGGGTTTTTTGAGGATCATCAAGCAGTTTTACAATTGACTCTACCTGAAGAGTTTGTTCTTTTCTTTGCAATTTTTTTAAATGTAACTTATTTAAGGAAAATAAGGCGGTTTCTGCTCCAGAAAAAAAAGCAGATAGAGCTAACAAAATCATTAAACCGATAGTTTCAAGAAGCAGTATATTAAAATTACTAAGGCCATTCAAAAATAATCACCGTAACTTTATAATTTTCTATTATTTTTCTCTATTTAACAAACGAGTTACATTAAATTTACTATTTGGGGATTAGGAATCAAAAGAAAATGGTTTTATTCGTATGATTCCTAATCCTACAAGGTTTATTTTTATTTCTATGTAAAATAAAAATAACTAAATTCTAATCAAATCTATTATATTTATATATAAAAACAGCTTAAGCTGTTTTTACTTTCATATTCGATACAACTCTTTTTCTCTGTAAAAATAATACCAAGGCCAAAATAACAATTCCGACAGTATCCGTCAATAAACCAGGCGTTAACAATGAAAGCGCGCTGATAACCAGTAATACCCTTTCGTGTATCTGAGTATTATCCAGTAAATAACCGCCTGCAGCTGCTCCTAATGCTAAAACACCTGCTAAAGCAGTAAATATTAGTACCAGGGTGTGTCCCACTGTGCTATTGATAAACAGCAATCCCGGGTCAAGGGCAAATAGATAAGGAATCATAAATCCGGCAACGGCCAGTCTTACTGCAATAAAACCGGTTTTCATGGAATTTCCACCGGATATTCCCGCTGCGGCGTAAGCTGCTACTGCAACCGGAGGTGTTAAGTCAGCAATAACTCCGAAATATAAGATAAACAAATGAGCAGCTAACGGATTTACTCCCAAATCGACTAAAGCAGGTGCAGCCATAATAGATAGAATTATATATTTTGCAGTCGTAGGGAGTCCCATCCCTAATAAAATAGAGGCTATCATAGTAAAGAAGAGGGTTAACATTAGATTTCCATGACCTAACATCACAAGCCCATTAGCAATTTTTAATCCCAAACCGGTAAGAGTTACGCAACCCACAACCATCCCCGCACAGGCACAAGCCGCTGCCACACCTAAGGCGCTCTTGGCTCCATCCTCAAAAGCTTCTGCTAATTTTTTAAAATTCAAACGGGTTTCAGCCTTTATCATACTGATAGCCAGACACATTACAATTGCCCAGAAAGCAGAAAATAAAGGTGTGTATCCTCTTACCAACAGATATACTAAACCAATTATAGGGATAATCAAATGACCTCTTTCTTTTAGTACTCTACCTATTTTAGGAAGCCTCTCTTTGGGTAATCCTTTTAACCCGTATTTACAAGCTTCCAGATGAACCATTGTTATAACGGCAATATAATATATTACAGCAGGAATAGCTGCTGCTGCTGCAATTTTAATGTAGGGAATCCCTAAAAATTCCGCCATGACAAAGGCAGCTGCTCCCATTACCGGAGGTAAGATCTGTCCACCGGTAGAAGCGGCAGCCTCTACCGCACCTGCAAAATCTTTTCGATAACCTATACTCTTCATTAAAGGAATAGTAAAACTACCGGTAGTTACCGTATTTGCCACAGAACTCCCATTAATGGAACCCATGAAACCACTGGCGATAACTGCTACTTTTGCCGGACCTCCTGTGGTATGTCCTGCAAGTGCCATGGCTACATCGATAAAAAATTTACCCATTCCCGTTTTGTTTAGCACCGCGCCAAAAAGAATAAAGAGAAAGACGAAAGAAGCAGATACTCCTAAGGGTATTCCGAATATCCCTTCTGTTCCTGAATATAAATGTTCTATTATTCTTTCCAACGAGTACCCCCGGTGCGCGAAGAATCCCGGCATTATTTGCCCGAAATAAGAATATAATAAAAATACAGTTACAACTATAGGAAGAGCAGAACCGATAATTCTTCTGGTTGCTTCCAAGACTAATATGATAGTTAAGCCCCCTACAATTAAATCAAGCGTAGTAGGCAAACCGGAGCGTATCACCATAGCATCGTAAAATGCAACTAAATAATAACACACTCCTGCTCCTAATATAGCCAGAATTATGTCCATAAAAGGCATTTTATCTTTATTTTTATCAAAACTTTTTTTACTACCGGGGTAAATAAGAAATGCTAAACTCAAAGTAAAAGCCAGATGAAATGCCCTCTGTTTTAGAGCTAAAAGCAGACCAAATCCTCCGGTGTAAAATTGGAAAGCTGAAAAAGATATAGCAATAATAGAAATGATTATAGCCGCGATACCGAGAGGTCTTCTAATTCTTGATTCTGAATCATATTGTTCCATAAGTTTCTGAACATCAATTTCTTTATTTTCAGTTTTCACATCTTCAACCATTTATAAGCTTCCTCCTATAAGATAATTAAATAAATTATTCCTATCTATTTCAATAGTTAATAATCTATCTCCTACTAATGAAGATAAATTAATTTCTTCGCCTTTGAAATAGAAAATATTTTCTCTTACCGCCCCAATCCTATAATAAATTGGGGTAGGCATAATCCTGTGCATATTTTTTATTTTAAATCTACCCTCTTCTTCCACAAATATTTCATTTTCAAAAGTTGTATAAGGTAGCCCTGCTCCGTGATCGAGAAAATCAGTTTCAATTAATACAATTTGATAATCTTTATTAATAATAAATATTTCCCACACAGGAGTTAGAGCAACAGAGTGAGTATATTTTAAAGTAAATTCATCCCCGGGAAATATTCTTTGTTTAAATATTAATTTACTCTCATCAAAGGTTTTAAGCTCTAAAGTATAGATTGATATTGAAAATAAAATCATTATAAACACAATGGTAATTAAAATAAATCCTGAGATAATTAAAATGTTTTTTTTCTTTTTCATAAATGAACGACGGGTGCTACATAAAAATATTTTTCAAATAGCACCCGATTTTCTTTCTTAAATATTTATTTAACTAAGCCAACTTCTTTGTAGTATAATTCTGCACCTGGATGCAAAGGTATTCCTATACCGGCAATGGCGGTTTCCAAGGTGATATTTTTACCCTGAGAATGGACTTTTTCTAATACATCTCGGTGCTCCCATAAAGCTTTGGTCATTTTGTAGACTAAGGTAGGTGATAATTTAGCGTCACAGATCCATAAAGCGGGTGTAGCAAGGGCTGGAACATCTTCATCTACGCCTCTATACAGTCCGCCAGGGATGACGGTAGCACCGTAATAAGGAATTGCTTCCGTTAATTCTTTTATCTTCTCTGCACTTATAGGAATCAATACAATATTTCTTTTGGTAGCTATGTTAATGATACTGGAAGTAGGGAATCCAGCAGTGGTAAAACCGGCATCTATTTGCCCATCGATCAAACGTTGAGCAACTTCATTAAAGCTTAAAAAATCTGCCTTAATATCATCAAAGGTAATACCATGGGCATTTAAGATTATTTCAGCATCAGCAGCAGTTCCGCTGTTAGGTGCACCCACGCCAACTTTCTTCCCTTTGAGGTCCTCTATGGTTTTAATTCCGGAAGCCTTGGTAGCAACTATATGAATGGTTTCCGGGTATAAGGAAGCAATACCTCTTAAATTAGTAATAGGTTGTGTACCCACTAATATCCCCGTTGCACTATAACACCAATAAGTGGTATTAGCTTGAGAAAAAGCAGTTTCAATTTGTCCTCTGCTGATTAAATTACAATTTGCAACAGAAGCATTTCCTGATTGAGCTGTTACAATCACGCCTTCAACATTATTTGAAATCATTTGAGCTAAGGCTCCACCCAAAGGATAATAAGTTCCACCAGTTCCGCCGGTTGCTATTGCTACAAATTGTCTTTCAGCTGCAAATCCCATGCTGATAATTCCCATTACCATTATAATTATTAATACTAAAATTAGATTTTTTTTGTTTCTTAACATTAAATTTTCACCTTTCTTAAATTTTTTTAAAATTATTGATACGTGTAAACACTAAGATGCAATATTGCTCCTTCTATTTTACCCCCCCCCTTTTTTTTTATTTTCTTTAATTTATTTTTTTTCAAGCATCGATGCTATGGTATTTTTAAATTTTCCAATCTTAAGACAAAAAAAACAAGATTAGAAAAAATATATTTATATAAATAGTATATATCTTATATTAGTTTTAATCAAACGTTTTCAATATTTCCTTTTCCTTTTTATGCATTACTTTATAATCTTTATCTTCTATATGATTATATCCTAAAAGGTGCAATAATCCATGAATCAATAGAGCTGTTATTTCTCTTTCAACACTATGTTTCAATCCATCCGCTTGCTTCTGAGCGGTTTCCACAGAAATAATGATATCTCCTAAAATCTTGTTCTCCCCAACTGCTGGGAATGAATAATCCTCTTCTCTAAAACAAAAAGATAATACATCGGTTGTTCTGTTAATTCCCCGGTATTTGTTGTTTAATCCCTTGATGAGTTCATCGTCCGCAAATAAAATACTTACTTCTGTTTTTTCATCAACTTCTAAAAAGTTAAGTATTTTTTTTATTATCTCTCGCTTTTTTCTCAGGTTCAACTTTATTATTTTTTGTTGATTTTTTATTAGAATTTCCATTCTTCTTTTCTTCTCTCATTTTTTTAATTAGTTCATCATCGGGATATTCTACTCTGCTGTGAAACATACTGGTCAATATCCTTGAAAAACTGACAGCAATTTTATCCAAATCTTTCATTGTTAAATCACATTCTTCCAGTTGGCCATTTTGTAAATTCTTCTGAATTATCTCTTTTACCATGCTTTTTATCCTTGTTGGTGTCGGATTAGTTAAGGACCTGGTTGCAGCTTCTATTGAATCAGCCAATAAAATAATTCCTGCCTCTTTGGTTTGAGGTTTTGGTCCTGAATATCGATAATTTTCTTCTGCAATATCATCATTACTTGAATCATTTTCCTTTAACGCTCTATGAAAAAAATAAGATATTAATCCGGTCCCGTGATGTTGAGCGATTATATCTACAATATCCAGTGGAATTTTATTTTTTTTAGCCAATTCCACACCCTCTTTAACATGTGAAGCAATAACCAATGCGCTAAGACTTGGCTCCATATCATCGTGAATATTTTTATAAGCCTCCTGATTTTCAATGAAAAAATAGGGTCTTTTTAATTTTCCAATATCGTGATAAAGCGCACCCACTCTGGCTAATAATCCGTTTCCTCCAATCTCTTCAGCTGCAGTTTCGGCAAGATTTCCTACAACGATACTATGATGATAGGTTCCCGGTGCCTCTACAATCAATTTTTTTAATAAAGGTTGATTAGGATTGGATAATTCCATTAATTTAAAAGAAGTAGTTATATCGAAAAAACTTTCCAAGAAGGGTAAGATACCGATAGTTAAAATCACTGCTAAAAATCCATTCAGTAAACCCCACAGATTATCCTGCAAGATTAAATAATAATCGATATTTTCTATTAATCCTAAGGCAGAAATACAAATAATATTTACCCCTGCAATCATTAATCCCGCTCTGGTTAAACTGGAGCGCTGAGTTGCTTTTCGAACACTATAAATAGCAACCACACCTCCAACCGCCAAAACCATTACATGATTTAATTCTATACCGGGAATCAAACTGGCTAAATAGCTTAAAATAATAGTGGTCAATATAGCAACTCTTGAATCTAATACAATGGCGGTCAACATGGAAATCGAAGCCATAGGAATCAGGTAACCGGATATTTGAACGCCTAATTTAGCCATTAAAATAGCAAAAAAACAAATAATGGAAAGCAAAACCAACTTATTAATATCGTCAAAAATATTATGGCTATAAAAACTGAGATAAAAGACTAATAATAAAAGGCATATTGCAGCAACCAACAAGATGCCAATAATGTTAAAATAATTGAATCGCGGATTTTGTAAACCCATTGCATTTAAAATGGCAATATCTTTGGCGGTGGCAATTTCCCCTTTTCTTATAATAATTTGACCTTTTTGTATAATTTCTTCCACATTCTCAACTGATGAAATTGCTTCCATACGCCTCTTTTCAGTTTCATCCTTATTTAAATATAAACTGGGAAGAATGAGTGTTTTGGCAACTTCGCTGGCTATTAAAGCATCATGGTGATCAAGTGATATTTCACTAATTTCCCTAACTAATTGTTTTTTTGAATTTTCTAAATCATCTTCTCTGATTCCCTGTTCCATGATTTTTCTAATAGAACCATTAATATCCCTATTTATTTTTTCCAGGGATAAATCATTAAGCAGGAAAAAATCGATAATAACCTTTTCATCAATAAATAAACCCGACTCTGAATTTATTTCTTGTGCTTTTTCTTTGAAGTAATCATACTCCGTTTCTTTGGTGATATTTTCTTCCTCATTAAATTGATTATCTTGTATAGGTGCGACCATATCATTTTTATATTCTTTAATTTTTATAAAAAGATTATTCACTTGATTTTCAACTTTTTCAATATTCGCCAGATTCAAATCGTAGACTTCTTTAATTGTTTTTGAAGCTAAATCCTTAATATTTTGCGTTGCATCCAAATCTACAAATTTAATACTTTGCTGTGCCAAAATATCTTTTGAACTAATTTGACCTTCTTTTAATACGATTTTATCGCTAAAAAAATTAATGGATAAAATAAATGTAATGGCAATTAACAAGCTAAAATAAATGATTAATTTTTGAAACAAATTATTTCTCTTTATTTTACTTTTCGGTAGTTTTTTATCAGATATTAATTTTTTATTATGTTTTTTCCAATTACTAAATATTTTCATTATGCTCACTCCACATTATGGTTTTTTAAATCTTCTCTCTCATAAGCTCGAATAATCTCTTGAACCAATCGATGTCTAACCACATCACTATGATTAAGATAAGCAAATTCAATACCGTTTATATCTTTAAGAATTTTTGCAATTTTTATCAAACCCGAATTTTCTTTTCTAGGTAAATCAATCTGGGTAATGTCACCGTTGATTATAATCCTGGAACCAAAACCAAATCGGGTTAAAAACATTCTCATTTGACCTAAAGTCGTATTTTGTGCATCATCCAGAATGATAAATGAATCATTTAAGGTTCTTCCCCGCATGTAGGCTAACGGGGCAATTTCTATAATTCCTCTGTCCATATATTTTTGAAATTTTTCTGAAGGCATCATTTCATATATCGCATCATATAATGGACGAAAATATGGGTCTATCTTCTCCAATAAATCTCCCGGTAAAAATCCCAGGCTTTCTCCTGCTTCAACCGCCGGTCTTACTAAAATAATTCGATTTACTTCTTTTTTCTTTAATGCAGATAGAGCGATGGCAACAGCCAGATATGTTTTTCCAGTACCTGCAGGACCTATAGCGAAAACAATCTCATTATTTTGAACTGCTTCAATAAATTTTCTCTGACCTATCGTTTTTGGCCTTACCTTTTTATCTCTCTTAAAGACATCAATTTCATTTTTATACAATGATTTCCAATCTAGAGGTTGATCATTTTTTAACATTTCGACATGGTATTTTACCTGAGGTAGTGTAAGAGGATGCCCACTTCTAATAATCTCAAGAAGATTACTGATCAATTTTTCAGATTTTTCTACTTCTACTTTTAATCCTGAAAGAATCAGATTATTATCATTTTGAGCTGATACTTTAGTACCAAAATATTGATGAATTAATTTAATATTTTCATCATACTTACCAAATAATTCTCTTAGCTCATCTTTGTTATTTATAAATATACTTTTTCTAATTTCATGATTTTCTTTTAAAATATTTTTCCTGCTTTCATTTAAAATAATATATTTATTCCCTTATCTATTATATCTACGGCTTGTATAGGGCTTCAATGATCTCGGAAGAGCAATTAATTCCGATAAGATAATTCCATTGATCAATGGGTTATCATGAAAACAGGGTTGCAATACTTCTATTTTATTAGGATTTTGTTTTTCTTCATTTTCAACCGGTAATTTTTCTGTTGATTTTTTTATTTCTTTTTTATCATAAAAATCTTTTATTTCGTCATCAACTAAAATTATTTCTTCCTTTTCTGTATCATCAGTTTTTTCTATATTATTGATATTCTTAACATATTTAATTCTATCGGGAATAAAAGTTGGTTCATTGGGACTTAGAGAATCTATCTCTTTTTTCATGGAATTAGAAGATTTTTTTGCCTGTTTTTGTAATCGGCTAAAAAAGATAATTATTAGATATACAATAAATACAAGAAATCCAATCGGCATAATTTTTTACCTTTTTATATTAATTAATTTTCTTTTATTTTTTATCTTTTTTCTTTGGAATATTAGAAATACTATCCCGCATTGCAGTATCTGCAGATATATTCTTCAGATTATAATAATCCATTACTCCTAATTTTCCTGTTCTTAAGGCTTCCGCTATCGCTTTGGGAACTTCTGCTTCTGCTTCGACCACTTTGGCCTTCATTTCCTGAACTTTGGCCTTCATTTCCTGCTCCTGAGCTACTGCTAATGCCCTTCTCTGTTCAGCCATGGCTTGAGCAATCTTCTTGTCAGCTTCCGCTTGATCTGTTTGCAATATTGCCCCGATATTTTTACCTACATCTACATCAGCAATATCGATAGATAATATCTCAAAAGCAGTCCCTGCATCTAAACCTTTTTTCAAGACAGTTTTAGAAATATTATCCGGATTTTCTAAGACATTTTTATGGGCGTCTGCTGAACCAATCGTTGTAACAATACCTTCACCGACCCTGGCTATTATTGTCTCTTCCCCGGCACCGCCCACTAAACGTTCAATATTTGCTCTTACAGTTACCCTGGCAGTAGCCATAACCTGAATGCCATTTTTAGCTACAGCTGCTACTATGGGAGTTTTTATCACTTTCGGGTTTACGCTCATTTGTACTGCCTCTAAGACGTTTCTACCGGCTAAATCAATAGCGGTTGCTTTTTCAAAGGTTAAATTAAGGCCAGCTCTCTCAGCCGCAATCAGCGCATCAATCACCCGATCAACATTTCCCCCTGCAAGATAATGCGCTTCTAATTTATCGATAGAAATAGCCAAACCTGCTTTGGTAGCTTTGATCAAAGCATTGACTAATCTATGAGGTGGAACCCTTCTCAATCTCATTCCAATCAATGTAAATATTCCTACTTTTACTCCTGCTGCTAAGGCAGATATCCACAAACCTACAGGTATAAATTGAAAGAAAATGAATACGACAAAAACAATTAGAATAATCGGTATCAAAGGAATTAATAAATCAAACATTACTTGCCTCCTTATTTAAAAAATTTAACTTATTAAGAAATATGGACTTTCTCAACTACTATCTTGTTACCTTCAACGTTTATTACTTTTATTTTAGTATTAGAATTAACGTATCCTCCCTGGGTAATTACATTTATTTTTTTATTATTCACCTCTACTATACCAGAAGGTCGCAAAGGTGTGATAGCCTTACCTTCTTTGCCTATTAATCGTTTTAAATCTTTTGTTCCAACCGTATACCCCAATTCCTTTTTTTGTTGGGTTGATAATATAAATTTTCTCCAGGTTCGCGTCGATGGTAAATACTTAAGTAATAAGAAAAATCCTAAAATAGATATGCTCAAAGCTATTAAAATCGAATAAGTTGCCTGAATCATATTCCCTAAAGCAAGAAATATACTTGCAACTATGGCAACAATTCCACTTATTCCTGCCAAACCGAAACCTGGAATAATAAATATTTCTGCTAAAAGTAAAAAAATCCCGACTAAGAAAAGTATAATTGTTTCCCAACCGGCAAGACCAACCAGGACATGACCTCCAAAAAACAAAGACAAAGAAACAATACCGATAGTTCCCGCAATTCCCCAACCTAATGTCCAAAATTCGATGACCAAGCCTAAAAAACCAATAGATAATAATAATGGGCTAACTACAGGGTTAGTAATAAATCGGCTTACATTCTCTGCCCAATTAGGATAAATATATTTTATTTGTACGTTTTCGTAATTTAACAGGTTTAAGGCTTCTTTGACATTTCCTGCAATGCCATCTATGAAATTTAATTCTTCTGCTTGATTTGCGTTTAAAGTGAGTATTTTGTCTTTTTCGACAACATTTTCGATCGCAACATCTTTATCTACCATGGCAGAAGCAATTATTTCTGAACGTCCCCTACTCGAAGCGGTGGATGCAAACTCAGTCCTTAAAGCTGAAATGATTTTCTCCTCTGCCGGTCGTGGTTCAGCTGCACCAATAGTCGCGCTTTTATCCATTATGAGATATTTTGCTGAAAGAGATATTAATGCACCGGCTGACCATGCTCTATTTTTTATATAAGCTATGCTTGGTATTTTTAATCCAATGATTCTATCTCGAATTTGGAGTGCGGCATCAACTCTGCCTCCGAGTGTATCAATTTCAAAAATAACTATTTTTGCATCATTTGCTTCAGCTTCTTTCAAAGCTCGTTCGATATATGAAGATAATCCCAAATCGATGGTTCCCTTAACGGAAATCAAGCATGCTTCAACTGTTTGATTTGCATGGATTTTTATTACGCTCAAGTTAAAGATTAAGGTTAGAGCAATTAATAGGAAAAACAAGTTATCGATTTTCACTAAATTCTTTTTGGATTTCAAATAATTCTCACTCCATAACTAATAAAATTAGGAAAGGCTAAATATATCTTACCTAAGTAAGATTAAGCCTCTCCTAATCATTATCAATTATTTAAATTTATTAAAAGTTCTCTTACTTTTTTATTAACTAATCTGCCGTCAGCCTTACCTTTTAATTGAGGCATCACTTCTTTCATTGCACGGCCCATGTCTTTTGACCCTTCGAAAGCATTTTTTTTGAAAATATCTTTGATGATTTTTGTAATATCTTCTTCAGATAGTTGTTCGGGAAGATAATCTTTTATTATCTTAATTTCCTGTCTTGCCTTTTCAGACATATCCAATCTCTGTCCTTTGATAAACATTTCCAAAGATTCTTCTACCTTTTTTAAATAACTGGATATGATTGAAAGAATCTCGCCTTCGGTAAGCTCTTCTTTTTTAGATATTTCTTTATTCTTTATTGCTGCAATAAACATCCTTAAAGTGGACAATCTTAGCTTATCTTTCTTCTTAAGCGCTACCTTCATATCGTTATAGATAAGTTCCTTCAAAGATAATTTATGTGACATTTAGAATCTACCTCTTTTTTTTAGTTTCCTTTGAGCAGCTAGTGCTTTCTTTTTTCTTCTCACGCTGGGCTTTTCATAATATTCATGGCGTCTCAGATCAGAAATTATTCCACTTTTTTGACATTCTTTCTTAAATCTTCTAAGAGCATGATCTAATTCTTCATTATCTTTAACTTTTATTTTGGCCATTTTAACACCTCCCATCTTCTTCAAATTAAAGTAAACAATATAGGTTTATGGGTCAAATTATCGTATTTATCCATATTTCTTATTATACAATACACAAATATTTAATCAATATTAAGACCACCTAAATTTCTTACATATTATATAATACCTCTACCTGTTTTTCAAGAAAAGTTATTTAACGTATTTATCAACTAAATTTGACAAAACATTTATTCAATATTATATTATAAACAATCAATCAAATTGTGAAGGAGATTTTAGAAATATTATGATGCGAACAATCAGAAAAAAGATGAAATTTGTATTAATTTTAATGGCTGCCTTTTTTATAATTTCGTTCTTTTACGGGTTTGGCAATTTTAAATCCAATCAAAGTCAAACTCAAAACATAGGCAACTATTTAGCAGAAGTAAACGGGACAACAATTACATACGATCAATGGCTTAAGACTTTTCAAAATTCGGTATCCAGATATGATAATAATACTCTTTCCGCCATGGATCAACCTGCAATTAATGCTTTAAAAAATAATGTGCTTAAACAGATGATTAATTCTGAATTACTCTACCAACAGGCAACTAAAAATAAAATAAAAATCACCGATGATGAAATTAATGCTGAAATCGATAAGATCAAAGAAAATATTTCTTCACCTGAAGAATTCGATAATATTTTAAAGACAAACAACTTAACACTCAATCAGCTTAAGGAAGACATTAAAAGAAATTTAATGATAACCCATATTATGGACGATACAAAAAGCAAAGTTAATATTACAGATGATGAATTAAAAGAATATTTTAAAGAGAACGAAGAGAATTTTTTTGAACCGGAAAAAGTCCATGCCCGCCATATCCTGGTGGAAACCGAAGAAGAAGCCCTGGATATCATCCGACAGCTAAAAGAAGGCATTGTTGATTTTGCAGAATTAGCCAAAGAAAAATCAACAGGTCCCTCAGCAGAAAATGGAGGAGATCTTGGTTTTTTCACTAAAGGTCAGATGGTTAAAGAGTTTGAGGATGTAGCTTTTGCTTTACAACCTGGAGAAATAAGTGATGTAGTGAAAACACAATTTGGATTTCATATTATTAAATGTGAAGAGAAAAAAGATGAATACCAACCATCCTTTGAAGAAGCAAAAGAACAAATAAACAATTTATTAAGATACCAAAAAGAAAATGAAGTTATAATCAAGCTAATTTCTGACTTAAATGAAAATGCTGATGTTACGATTAATTACGATTTTGAAAGTGAAAATCCGGATTCTTCTACCGAAGAAAGTCAAACAATAGAATCCACGGAAGAACAAACAACAATTGAAGTAGAAAATAATTCCGACACAGCGAATAGCACAACAAACGAATAATACTATTTTAAATTAGGGATGACAAATAAAAAGAGAGCTGGTTTCTACAGCTCTCTTTTTATTCACTCATAATAAATGCATTGTCTAATCTATATCTTCTTCAGTTAACAAACTATATTTAAATAATACAGTTTTAGTAAATTGAAGTTGTTTTTTAATTCTTTTCGATAAAGGTAATTTTTTACAGGTTTCAAAAGTAATTGCCGGAATACTTAGTTGACATGAAGCGGTATAAGTAGCACATCCTTCAATCGGCTTGATAAGAACTTCAAACTCTTCTTTCGGGTTAATAATTTCTTCATTTAATTCATCAGTAACTGATAAACACATTTCCAATAAGGAATCATCACAGCAATCCAGGACAAGCGTTTGCCCATAATTTTGTGAATTTACTTTGTAAAATTCCCTTGATTCATGTAAATCAATTAAAAAATCAATGTCATA
>Ga0222636_1000606_pt1 | contig 17689 bp, 13 predicted proteins | sample AntAcemetagen141_FD_179811 | JGI IMG/M metagenome (GOLD analysis project Ga0222636, IMG submission 179811) | Saline water microbial communities from Ace Lake, Antarctica - #141 | ecosystem: Environmental > Aquatic > Non-marine Saline and Alkaline > Saline | place: Antarctica: Ace Lake...
TTCAGAAAAAAATACTCTTTATCGAAGATGATGATAACTTAAGAGCCGTAACCAATCGCGCCCTAAAACTCAATAATTTCATCGTCTTTCCATGCACCAGCGCAAAAGAAGCAAAAAAAGTCTTTGACGAAAACAATGGAGATTTTGACATCATATTCTCGGATGTTATTCTGCCTGATGAAAACGGCGTTAAAATTGCCAAAGAATTCGCCATATTGAATCCAAAAATCCGGATTTTAATTACCAGCGGTTATTTGGAAAAAACAACGGAAATAGAAGAACTCATAAAAGGCAAATTTCATTTTATCTCAAAACCCTATAAATTAGAACTTTTATTAAAAATTTTTAATATGAAATAAAATCAAGCGGGCTAAAGCCTCTAACCACTTTGCTTCATATTTCGAAATTTATTTTTGGCAATCTAAATAGCGATTAATAAAATCTGCTCTTCTGCATACATATACAAGAAAAACAGTTTTAGAGAAATGATTTAAATTTGACCATTATTTGAGTTTTATTTGAATTCTTTTTTCTATACTATTGTTGTAGCATTGATCTCTAAAAAATTTAATTCCGGAATCGTGGCGCTGCACCCCCCCAACCCCCCCAAAGTGGCGCTTTATGAAACTTCTTAGTTGAACTTTGTCGGTTTCGGAATGACTTTAAAACTCGCAAGCCAATTACTTGAATCAACAACTGTGCCTCACATTCATAAATCATCTTGGAAGCTTGCGAGTTTTTTTATTTCCTTTTGCTTTAGCAAAAGGAAATAACCCAAGCTATGCTTTCGCCACTTGTCCCCCGTGCTTTCGCCGCCCTGATAGCCATAGGCTCTGATGCGGCATAGCATAGCCTTAAATTCCTATGGAATTTACGGGGGATAATACTAATGGCGGATTATTTTTTAATTTATAGAAACAACAAACCGGTAATTATTTCTCTGCTTTCACTTTAATCAAATCTTTTAATTTTATTTCAAATAAATCACGCTGTTCATTTGATATTAAAAGACTGTCTTTATAAAAACTTATCCCCTCACATTGCCCCGCTTTTATAGGCAAAAAACTTGCTTTGCCTTCAAAGAAATTATCCGAATTCTTGGGAATATCAAAAACCCAAACATATTTATAATTTAAAATGGCTATTTTTCCTTTTACTTTATCTATGGCTACATCCGTCACCATAGCCCCGGCATCAAAGGAGGCAATAAGCATAAGAGGGTTTTTTTTATCTGTAAATTCAGCGTCAAGGCGATATAATTTCGTCATAGTATCGCTTCTGTTTTTACTAAAAATATAAATTTTGCCTTTAAAATGAAACATGCCCTCAGCATCAAAATTTCTTTTTATGGAAGGAAATCTTTTTTGATCTGGATAATAAAATGAAACTTTCTTTATTATTCCAGTAGCTATAATATCCCAAGGATAAGGTTCTGACAACCAATAGAGCGTAAGATCTCTTCTATAATTATAATTATTTCCAAAATCGCCTATGATAAGATTGCCTTTATCATCAGCGCATATGGCTTCCCAATCCATATTATGCGCTCCAAGGATTTTTATCCCTTCATACTTGTCATACCAGGAAGGTTTTATAATTTTCCCATCTTTGGTTAGAGGATAAATAACCGGCTCACCGCCCGAGTCATTAATTGTCCAAAAAACATCTTTCCACATTCCGCTACGGGTAAAAGCAGAGCCCTCATCAATTGGCTTAAAATCAATTTTTCCATAAGATTTTAAGACTTGGGTTTTAACTTTAGGAATATTTAATTTTACAGTTTTAAAAGCGAATAAATTAGGCAAGTAAAAAGAAATCAGAAAAATCAAAAAAATCGCAAAATAAATAATACCGTTTATGTATTTTCTCGACAATGTTTTTTTAACCATAACAGGGCCTCTCTTTTATTTTTAAAAACGCCTTTCCATTGTGCCTGCGCCGCCTTACTTAAAATTTCGCTAAATTTTGAATTTTGACCAATATTCATTTTTTTTAAATCAAAACCATTTAACATTAAAGGCATTAAGGCTTCTTTATCTATCTTAGGATTTAAAATTTTCAATACGGATTTTTCAAATTCATCTATGGATTTTTTCGGAGCTTCTTTCAGAGTGTTTATTAAAACAATTTCGCTTAATCTTCTAAATAAATCTCTATTTAATTCAAGAGCTTTCAAAAAACCCAGGCCGCTTGTTTTCATTTTACCCGCTATAAGCGCAAGTCTTTTTTCAGGTTCGGAAAAAACTTTTATATTCTTAAAAACTTTAAATTCTCTATGAATATACTTAAGCATATCCCAATCTTCAAGTAAGGAAAAAACTTTCTCAGGATTTTTGTCTTCAAGAATTCTAAGTAATTCATTCTTGATTCTTTCCCGCGACAATAAAGCGGGTAAATCTTTTTTAACCGCTTGCTTTATGAGTTTTAGGGTTAAAGTATCGGGGTCCCAGTTAAATCTGGCGCAATATTTAGCCGCCCTAAAAATCCTGGTAGGATCGTCAATAAAACTTCTCTCATGCAAAACTTTAATTTTACCGCATTTTATATCTTCCAGGCCTTTAAATAAATCAATAATTTCCTCCTCGCCCTCAGGCAATAGATTCATGGCTAAGGCATTAATGGAAAAGTCCCTTCTCTTTAAATCTTCCTTAACTGTCTTCGCCCTTTTAACTTTGGGTAAGGCCGCCGCTGTCAAATAAGTTTCACTTCTAAATTGAGCCAAGTCAATTCTTATATTACCTGAAAAAAAACAGCGATAGGTTAAAAACGGCTTAAAGTATTCAATTCTGGCCTTATGTTTGCGCTTAATATAAGCCGCGACTTTTTTAATATCCCCCCCTAAAAGCAAGTCAATATCCTTGCTTTTAAGACCTAAAAGCGAATCTCTTACATAGCCGCCAACGACATAAATTTTAATATTATTTTTAAGGCAAAAAAGAGTTAAATCTTTTATAATTTTATTATTAGGCAGAAACATTTTTATTTTGAAGAAAATTTATTTTTTGACTTTCTTCCAACTTAAGAAATTCCAAAAACTTATTTAATCTTGGCAAAGATTTATTGACCACGTGAATTTTCTTAACAGCCTTTAATATATTAGCATGACTCGCTTCATCTCCCAAGTAAGGAACGAGAAAAGGGAAATCTCTTTCTCTGGCAATACCGGCATTCATTGGCTTGGTTTTTATTTTCAAATCTTCCGCCATAAACTCAAGCACTTCCGTTTCCTCCTCCATTTTTCTGTCACGCAAAAGCAAATCTCTAAGCAAATTAGCGCCAAATAAAATAAGAGGCTCGCCTGAAAACTCATTATTCATTGTTTCTTTAACCAAGGTATAATCCTCTTCCATTTTCTTTATCCACTTTTTTTTCTCAGTTATATAGGAAGAAGGCAAAACAAAAATAAATAAATCCATCTTTTGATCATGATAGATGAAGGTTTCTTCTTTAGCAAAAACCTTTTTACATAAAGGACACATAAATAAGTCAAACTCGCCCTCAAGAATCATCTCTTTAATCTTTGCATCCCTGTCGCCTCTTACAACAGTCCAAAAATCAGCTTCAAATTTATGATCGCAAGAGGGACAAGTAATGCGAAATTTTCCTTTTATAGCCATAATATTTTTTACCTGTAAACAACAGTCACAAATTGCGAGTTGCAAGTCAGCATTAAAAAAAACACTCTCTTACTACTTTGCGCCTATGTGCCTTGATGCCTTCTGTTACTTTAATAATCCCACTTTTTCATTGAACTCATTTATGAGTTTATCCCATTTATCAATTTCCGAGAATTTCTCAGTCCAAAATTCAGGTTCCCACATCTTTTTTAAATCAACGGAATCCTTAGCCTGCTGTTCAACCCAAGTAAAATACTTTAGATTATGAACGGCTTTCTTGTCATAATAAGAAAGCTCTTTCATATAATCCATAGCACATTTTTTAATACAACCCTCATAATCAATCAAAGCATTATCTCGACTATAAGCGCCTTTTTTCTCACGAACTTCATCTAATCTCGATTGATAAAGCTCCATGGAATCGGTAAAAACCGTGAAAATAATATCATCTTCTCCATATTCGAAATATTTAGCGGTTTTAATAGCGCTCAACATATTTGAAATGCTTGATATGCCAAGAAGCTGAAGTTTTTCAATTGTCTCTTTTTTAATTCCTTTTTCCAAAAGCGTTTTTTGACCTTCCGGTTCATTAAAAAGCCTCATAAGTCTAATACAATCTTCATCATCTATGGCCGTCACCACATCCGTATTTCTAACATTATGAACCCAAGGAATATGCTTATCTCCAATACCTTCAATTCTATGCTCGCCAAAACCGTTTAAAAGTATTGTGGGACATTGCAAAGCTTCAGAAGCCACCACTTTCATAAGAGGATGTTTTGTCCTTAAATAATCTCCGGCCGCTATTGTGCCCGCAGAACCTGTGGCCGAACAATAAGCCGCGAATCTGCTTTTGGGAGTTTTAACTTTATCATAAACTTCCTCTAAAGCTGAACCCGTCATATGATAATGCCATATGGAATTACCAAATTCATCAAATTGATTAAAAATAACAATATCATCTCTGGTCCTTCTCAATTCCCAGCATTTATCATAAATCTCTTTTACATTTGATTCTGTTCCGGGTGTACCTATAACTTCGGACCCAACCTCTTCAAGCCAAGTAAACCGCTCCCTACTCATTCCTTCGGGAAGTATGGCAATGGAAGTGCAACCCAAAAGCACGCTATCAAAAGCTCCGCCTCTGCAATAATTACCGGTGGACGGCCAAACAGCTTTCTGACTTGTAGGATCAAATTCTCCCGCCACAAGTCTGGGGGCCAAACAACCATAAGCCGCTCCCACTTTATGCGAGCCTGTGGGAAAATATTTTCCCACAAGACCTATAACTCTGGCCTTAATGCCTGTAATTTCTTTCGGGAGCTCTACAAAATTAGCGTCACCAAAAAGACCGTCACCGCCGGCTTCTTTCGGATTATTTTTCCATGTAATTCTAAAAAGATTTCTTGAATTAATATCCCAAAGACCAATATCTTTAAGCTCGTCTTTTATTTGTTGGGGGACGGTTTCAGGATTTTTCTGTTGGGAAAAAGTGGGTAAAATTATATTTTTTTCACGGGCTCGGCCTATTGTTTTTTCTAAAACACTTGAATTTGTTTGTATAGCGGACATAGAAGACTCCTTGAATTTGAAAAGTTTGAGTATATACTTATTATAGCAATAAACACATTAAGCGTTCATTGAGTTAAACATTATTAGCCTTCACCTATTAAAGCCAAATAAAAAAGGCCCCATGAAATAAATTCCATAAGGCCTTTAAAACAACTTGAATTAATTGTTTATTGTGTTATTTTGGGTGTTTCGCCTTTCTTCATAAACTTATCTGTAGAAAGTTTGCTAATTCTCTTAAAACCCCATTTCGCATAATATTTCTTTTTGCCTTTGGTAATTTTAACACCTTTAAAATCCTCTTGTATTCCCGCATCAACGGATTTTTCAAGATTTTTTTCGGCAAATGTAATTTCATAGGTATCGGCGGAAGTAAAAGTAACTTCTTTTTTGCCTTTATACGAATTAAAAAACCACCAGCCGTCTTTATAAAAGTCCACTTTTAACATGACTTTATCACCGGCATAATCTTTTGCCCAAAGGTCTTTAACTTTAAGGGTATAGGTTTCATCGGCTTTATTATATTTAAGATCAACAAACTGAATACCATCTTTATCGGGATTCATGGCTATTTTATGTTCGGGAGTTAATTCAAATAAAGTGTCATAATTGCCAATTCTTTTTACATTATACTTGTAAGCGGCATCATCAATATTCAAATCAGGATTCCACGGGCCTTCCAAGCAAACCTCGAAATTCTCTCTTTCCCACGAAAGAAGTTTTCTGGCTTTTATGGATATCTGAACACCTTCACTCCAGTTCTGTCCGGGCCTTTCATAACAATTCTGATCATAAGTGGTATGGCCATTGGCGTCAACTACGGGAACCTGATAACATTCTTCAACATATTCCGTGCTACGAAGACGAACTTTCTGCGAAAGAATATCCCCCTCGCCATCAGCCGCGCTAAAGCTGAATCTCGCGCAATCGCGAGTATATCTTGAATGTCCTGATATATGAGCACTAGGAAGGTGATTGAAGTTATTATTATAGTTGTCATAACTATCGTCATAGCCATCATAGTAATGGTCTACTACTGCTTTTGTATTAATACCTTGGTCAAAATTAACTACTTGGGCTCCAGCTGCACCGGTAAAGGCGAAACATATTAACAACGCTAATATTTTTTTCATTTATTACCTCCGTTATTAACTACTCAAAACTACAGTAAATCTTAAACATATTTTAACATAGGCAGTTGAAACTTTTAAGAGCATAAAGCACTATTCATCAATGGGACATAAGGCCTATTGATAAGCATCAATACTGCAATAAAAAAGCCCCGCAAAATAAATTTCTGCGGGGGACAAAGCGGAAATGTTCCTAATGGAACAATTCTTTCATCTCGCAGATTGCGTTTAAGCAATCTGAAAAGCACAAAATGGAAATGTTCCTAATGAAACACTTTTTTCATCTCGCAGATTGCGTTTAAGCAATCTGCGGAGCTTTTAAAATAATTTCAATTACTTATTTTGTTATCTTGAGTGTTTCACCTTTCTTCATAAACTTATCCTTAGAAACACTGCCTATTCTGCTAAAACCCCATTTCGCATAATATTTCTTAGCGCCTTTTACAATTTCAGTGCCTTTGAAATCATCTTCAATACCTTCATCCACTTCTTTTTTAAGGTCTTTTTCGGCAAATGTAATTTCATAAGCACCGGCGACAGTAAATGTAAATTCCTTTTTACCTAAATAAGAATTAAAAAACCACCAGCCGTCTTTATAAAAATCTATTTTAACCATGACTTTCTCACCGGCATATTCTTTAGCCCATATATCCTTAACCTTAATGGTATAAGTTTCATCGGCTTTGTTATATTTGAAATCCACAAGCTGAATACCATCTTCATCAGGATTCATTTTTATTTTATGTTCGGGAGTTAATTCAAATAAAATGTCATAATAGCCTACTGTATTTGCGCTGTAGTCATAAGCGGTGGCATTGCCATATAAACGAAGGCTCGGACCGTCAAGACAAACCTCAAAATATTCCCTTTCCCAAGGAAAAAGTTTTCTGGCTTTTATGGATATCTGAGCATTTCTACTCCAGCTATTACCCGGTCTTTCATGACATTGCCTAACATAAGTGGTATTGCCATTACCATCCACTACGGGAACCATATGACATTCTTCAATATATTCCATACTGCGAAGACGGACTTTCTGTGAAAGCATATCTTCATCGGAAGGTCCAAAACTAAATCTTACGCAATCTCTATCATATCTTCCAATACCCATAGGCCCCGGAACAATAGGGGCAGAGAAGTCACTGTTCTCTGAATAATGAGTTACTATTTCCGTAGTATCAATGCCTTTATCAAAATCAATTAATTGGGCTCCGGCAATGCCGGTAAAAGCGAAACACATTACCAATGCAAATACTTTTTTCATCTACTACCTCCGTTTTTATTTTAATTCTTTAAATTAGGTAACCCCTACCCATATTATACAAAACTTATATAAGCTCGATAATTAGGCGTTATCAAGCAAGCTTCACCCTACCACCCGCTTGGGTGTTGTCAGACACCCCTTGCGGTGTGTAAGCGGGTGGTAGGGTCATATTTTTCCTGAGTCAACAAGAGCCTTTAGCTCATTAATATCGGGGTTTATACAAAAAGGTTTACCTACGGCTTTTACAGCGCTCTTAATATCTTTCAACCCACTGCCGGTAGCAATTAAAACAACAGAATCACCATCATCAACTCTTCCGTCTTTAACCGCCTTTTTTAAACCGGCAAGACCGGCCGCGCCCGCGGGCTCGGCAAACACTCCCGTGGCTCTGGCAAGCTCGGGAATAGCTTTCAATATCTCATCATCAGAAACCGAAATAGCAAAACCGCCCGAATCTTTTATTGCCATAAGCGCCGACATGCCGTCTTTAGGCATACGGACGGATATACTGTCAGCTATGGTCTCGCCGCTTACTGGCTCAATATCACCGCCACTGTCAAAAGCTTTTTTAATGGAATTGCTGTTTTCAGCTTGAACAGCTATCATTTGAGGTAATTTTTCAATTATGCCAAGTTTATGAAAATCAATAAAACCTTTCCATAAACCACTTATAATATTTCCATCTCCGACAGGAACTATTACTTTTTCGGGAGATTCCCAATCCATTTGTTCACATATTTCATAAGAACAAGTTTTCTTCCCCTCTCTGGTTAAAGGATTATAACCGGTACTTCTATTATACCAGCCATATTCCTGAGAAGCCTGAATTGAAAGTTCAAAAGCGTCATCATAAGTGCCTTTGACTGTAATTACGGTAGCGCCAAAAACAAGCAATTGCGCTATTTTGGGAGCCGGAGCTGTTTCAGGAACAAAAATTATGGTTTTTAAATTTGTGCCGGCAGTCAAACAAGCAAGTGAAGATGCCGCATTTCCGGTAGAAGCGGTTGTGATAATTTTTTCTTTCAATTCCATGGCTCTGGCAACAACAATCGCACTGGCCCTGTCTTTAAAAGAAGCACTCGGATTTCTACATTCATCCTTTATATATAATTCAGGAACACCAATATCATGACCTAATTTTTCCGCCTTATAAAGAGGCGTAAACCCTATACTGGGTAAAGGCAGATGTTTGCCGCTGGCTAAAGGAAGTAAATCCATATAACGCCAAATGGTTTTGTCAGGATTTTCTTCCAAATCCTCGTAAGTAAGTCTTTTCTTTATAAGTTTATAATCGTAAATGACATGCAAATTACCGCCGCAGGAAGTGCAATCCATATCCAAATCGTCAAAATCATGATCTTTCCCGCATTGTATACATTGAACTGTCTTTATTTTTCTCACTTTAAAACTCCTCAATTATGTATTAAAAAAATTAGTCGTTCGCAGAAGACTATGTCACTGCCGTATTAGAGGCTATGCCTATCAGGCGGCGAAGCTACCGACACTTTATGAAGCATGGCTTCTATTATTGTACTCTTTATGAAACTTTCATGCTTTTCATTTTTTTTATTTTCCTATAAGTAGGCCGAATATCAACAGGTTTAACCTTCTTAATTACGGGTTTAAATTCTCTTGGTCCGAATACATCCACATACCAGTTTTCAAAACCCATACATCTTTTATTATAAATGCATTTTGCGCAACTTTTATTTTTTGTCCTTAATTCTTCCTTCATCTGATAGATATTTTCCGTATACCCGTCAAGATGATACATCGGTTCATCTTTCAACATAGCATCCGGTTTTTCCCATTCAGTCATAAGATGTGTCGCTTCGGGTAAATTACAGGGGCAAAAATTAATCAGTATGGCATTTTCCACTTTTACTTTTGATTTTTTTAAAATTTCCAGCATCTTTCTTAAATAAGGTTCAGCTTGCGTAACACTTACCTTAAGCATTTTGGCATTGGTTTTCATCATACCCGTATAATGAGGAAAAATAATATTAAAATCCTCTATTTTAAATTTCTCCGTTATAAGCTCAGCAAACTTATGGACGGTTTGATAATTATGCTTGTTCATTGTATAGTTAATGGTTGTTTCAGCACCCAGTTTTTCAATATGCTCAAAGGCTTTCATAATTTTCGCGTAAGCACCCGGCACGCCCACCAAAGAATCATGTATTGCGGCATTATAACCGTGAAGCGATATTTTAAATAAATTAGCTCCCGCGTCGATTAAAGATTTTGTATAAGAGAAATCCGCAAGTTTTAAACCATTGCTCATAACTTGAATATAAGGATAACCTACTTTTTTGGCAAAGGCTATTATTTTGGGCAATTCGGGATGAAGTGTTATCTCTCCGCCTATAAAATAGGCTACCTGCGCGCCTCTTTTTCTACCGTCATAAAGCGCTTTGGCCGCTTCTTTAAAAGGCATTCTATAAGAAGTCTCCGTCGTCTCCATATCGGGTTGATAACAGAAGGAGCATCTCGCATTACAATCACTGTTCAAAATGATTTCACAATTCTTTATTTTATATTGCATTCTTTTAATTTAGGATTACCGTTTTGAGTAAGGGTTATTTTATAACCGTAGTGCCGGCTTGGCCTTTAAGAGTTTCCTCGAATAAATCGGTTTTCGTTATATAAGCGATATTACCGCCAAAGCGTAAAAACTCTATAATCGCTTTGATTTTGGGGCCCATGCTGCCGGCAGGAAATGGACATGGCTCGGAAAAATAAATTTTTTCAAGTTCTTTTAAAGTCAATTTCCTTAAATCTACCTGATCGGGCTTTTGATAATTTAATTTAGCACCGTCTTCACCGGTAAATATTGTAAGTGAAACTTCCATTTCTTCGCCTCTGGCTTTAGCTTTTTCCAAAAGCAATTTACCCAATAGGGCGGAAGCCAAATCTTTATCTATTACGGCCTCGACACCTTTAAGCAATTTAATATCGCCTTCGGATTTATAAGTTATGCCATAACTCCCTTTATAAGAGCCATTCTCGGGTTTTATTTCAACTACGGGAACGCCTCCGCCGCCTACACAAATGGGAATAATCCCAGCTTCAATATTTTTATCAACAACATCTATTTCAATAATAGTCTTGGGCACGGGAGAAGGCACAACTCTGCGCCAAATACCATTGCCTTCTTCATCATTCTTATATAATTTAACATCCCAGCCATTCTGCTCTTTTCTTCTTTCAGCCTCTTCCTTAGTATAAGAAGGACCGACAAACTTGGAAGGATTTTGAAAATCAGGATCATCAGCGTCCACAAGAACTTGCGTAACCGTTTCAGCCGCCACCTTATTAATGCCCCGCAATTTAAGTTCATTTGTCAAAAGTTGCGCCATCATATAACCCATAGAGCCTTGAGTATCGGCGCCGCAGACATCAAGCGGCAATGACGGCAAAATAGGTCTGGAATATTCAGCCCTAAGAAGAACATTGCCAACCTGAGGACCATTGCCGTGAGTGATGATATAAGTATCTTCAGGATGCTCTTTCATTATATCCGCCACAAACTCACAAGTCTTTTTTGTTCTTTGCCATTGCATCGCGATATCGGGATTTATGGCTTTACCATTTTTATCTTTAAGCCCCGCAGGGGAAACTTCGTTTCCGCCAAAAGCGAATATTCTGATTGTTTTCATTTCAAATTTCCTTTTCTTAACAACAGATTAAATTCAAGACTAAGGTTAAGCAAAAAACTTCTTCTGCAATCTTTAAACTACTAATTGCTGTTTTTTTTTCGCTATTTCTAACCTTTTACCTCTGACATCAAGCTTCTTGATTATGGTCTACCACCCATAGTAAGAGCAAGTATGGATTTCACGGTATGCAGTCTATTTTCCGCTTGATCAAAAACAATGCTTTGAGGACCATCAATTACAGCATCTTCAACTTCAGCTCCTCTGTCAGCGGGAAGGGGATGCATATATGAGGCTCTCTTATCAGCGAGCTTCATTCTTTTTTCCGTGCAAACCCATGATTTGTATTTATTCAAATATTCCATACCCAATGCTTGCCTTTCTTTCTCGGGAATTTTTTGTTCGTCAAGAAATTGATGACAGCCCCATGATTTGGGATAAAGTACTATTGCGTCTTTAAAAGCCTCATCCATATCATTGACGATTTCAAATTTTGAACCAGCTTCCTTGGCATATTTCTCGGCAGCCGATATGGTTTTAGGCATAAGCTTAAATTCTTTGGGATGGGCAAGCACAACATCCATACCAAACCTGGGCATTAAGGTAATCAAACCTTGAGGAACGGAAAGAGGCCGCGCATAAGCGGGAGCATAAGTCCATGAAATAACAAATTTCATGCCTTTAAGATTTGTTCCATATTTTTCTCTTATGGTCATCAAATCGGCTATGCTTTGACAGGGATGATCAACATCACATTGAAGATTAGAAACGGGGATGTCGGCTTCTTTGGCAACTTCCCGTATATACTTGTTTCCAACGCCATAAAAACAATTTCTTATGGCTATGCCGTGGCCATATCTTGAAAGCACCTTGCCGGTATCTTTAGGCGTCTCACCATGGGATATCTGCATTTTATCGGGGGTTAAATCATGGGCATGGCCGCCAAGCTGAGTCATAGCGGCTTCTGTTGAATTTCTGGTTCTTGTAGACTGCTCAAAAAACATCATAAATAAGGTTTTATCCTGAAGAATTTTATGCGCTTCACCAAGCGAAAATTTCATCTTAAGATATTTGGCCACATCTAAAACGGTTTCAAGCTCTTCCTTTGACCAATCCACTGTCTCTATCCAATCTTTGCCTCTTAACATTGTTTTCACTCTATCGCCTCCTTGCGGCTATTTTATTCTTTACCCAAAAGTTTTTTTACTCTATCATTAACCTCTTTGGTTATCTTCTTCTTCTCTTTTCTGTCGTTTTCAGCCTGAAGCCTTTCTTCCATTTTGCGCTTCCTTTCCTCTTTAGCTTCCTCTTCCAATTGAGCGACATGTTGTTTTATATCATCATCACTCATGCCCGGAGCATTACCGGTAGTTTTTAACAAATCCTTATAATAGTTACAATAAGTTTTTGAAAGTTTTTTCGCTATAGCCTCGCAAGTTTTGGGAGAACGCCTAAGAAAAGCTTTTCTCATATTATCCGATTTGTTAAAATTACCGGTCTTCAGAACCTCGTATTCAGTCAAAGCAGTAAGGCACTCTTTTTTTTCATCATTGGCGCATTTGCTGCAATCCGCCGAGTTTTTGGGGAAATAACATGAAAATTTAGCTTTATCCAATTTAGGATCCAAACGCAAAGAAGAAGAAAGAAGTCCTTTCATGCCTTTTCCCATAATCTTACAAAAATCCCTCTTGTCAATATTTTTTAAAAGAGATATGACTTCCTGATCTTCATTACCACTTGAACATGTGTTGGACGACACATATTTTATGCAGAAATCCTCGTTTTTTGATAAACCCGCCATATAAGCGTTGGCGCCCGCGTCAAACATTTTGAATTCGCATCTGCATTTCAAATTTGATCCCTCGGTCATTAATGAATTGCCATAAGTTATGACGCCGCCGGGCAAATTATTGCAATACAAGTAATCATTGCGAACAATCCCAATACAAGCAAATAATTCCGAAACCAAAGAATATAATTTATTATTTTTTTCACTGTCTCCGATTGACCCGGGCTTGGATGGAGCAAAGCCCCATAATTTGGAATAATTATCCAATATTTCTTTAACGGTCCCATCTTTACACATTCCTATTTTTCCGTATTTTTCAGGTAAAATCGCTATCTGTCCGGCATCGGCAGTATATTGAATTGGCACGTTCAAATCGCCATAATCTCCTATTTTAGCCCCAGCAGGCAAAGCTACCCCTTCAAATTTTGAATCTGAATGCGCGGGAGAGGTTCTTTCTTTTTCCAAAGAACGCTCCTGAATATATTTCAAAAAAAGAATCGTGCCCAATAGTAATACTATTGCAAAAATCAAACCTTTTTTCATATAAAACCCTCTTAATTCGTCATATTAAACATTGAAATTATAATCTTTAGTAAATATACTATAAAACAGCTGTTTCGGCAAGCGGCCGGACACAGGCAGGAAACTATGCTCATCCCGCCACTACTACATTGGCGGGCAAGCAGACGACCAAGTTTTACGCTTTTTTCAACAAGTTGCCGCCAAATAATTTTGAACCTTGAACTAATCTGTTTTTTTTAATTGCCGTCTTTAATAATTTAAATTTTTGTGAATCGGAAAAAACGGATAAAACTTCAATTTTTAAATTCTTCTCAAACATAAAATCCCGTTTCCAATGTTTTGTTTTCATTTTCCGCGCGCAATTGGCGCAGATATCCGAATTTTTCGAATAAAGACATTTATCATATGGCGCGAAAAAAGATTTAACGGATTTTCGCGCGTCTATTTCCTTTAAATTATCGCCGCAAAGATATTTTCCGTTGGAAATATAAATTCCACCGCGCCTATCGGAACGCAAAGCATTATGAAAAGGACATTTTTTTAAATCGCTTTTTTCAAAAACATCAAATATATTAGAAACCATGCAATTGTCTTTTTTTGCCTGATTTTCCGCCATAAGCTTCAACACTTCCCTTATATTTTTCTTAAATAAAACTTCATCGCTATCATTCACCGGAAAATCTTCAGTCGCTTCAAAACAAATATCGCCAAATCCCAAATCGGCCGCCGCACTGTAAATTTCAGCCATCTCGCTAACATTGCACTCGGTCAAACCGATTATCAAAGATTCATATTTTATAGTTTGCTCTTTCAAAAATTTGATATCGCCAATTTTTTTGATTAAAGGCATAAGAAAAATATGATTGGATTTTAAAAATTTAATATTGTCAGTCATTATTTTTTGAGCGGGAAAAACCACAAAAACGGACAAGTTTTTTCGCAGATATTCCGCTTTCAAAAGCGCGTAAACAATCAATGCGCCGATTAATTCAAAATACATATCCACGGAAGAAACATTAAAAACGAGAGTTTTATCGGCGCCATTTGAATAAAGCATAAGATCCGCGACTTGGCGCATTTCACTCAGTCCCCGCAAACTCACCCAACCTTTGCCGCAGGCGCAGGCTTTAATTTCCCGCTTGGGTTTTTCTTCGGATAAATCCAATCTTAAAAATGCCACTTCCTTATTTGTTTTCAACACCGGTTCATGCTGAAAATCCCCGAGTTTCGCGTCGCTTGATAAAACATCAAGCATTCTTTCCATTCTAAGAAAAACGGATAATTCATCGTAAAAAATTTTAAATATTTTTTTTGAATTTTCAAAAACCTTCTCAAGCTGAATATTCTTTAAAAGCGCTTCAAAATAAAGCAGCATAGGATTGGGAATATATTCAAGCAAACCGCAATTCAAATCTCCGGCTTTTATAAGTCTAACCGCGGCTTTTCTAAAATCTGTCATTTTATTGACGGAAAGCCCCTTTTCCAAATTTCCTATTCTGAATTTTTCTTTTTGCCGGCCATAAGTTGAAACTATCCCACAGGGATAAAAATAACCGTCGGGAGCTATTGAAATTTCTTTAAAAACTTCGCTATCTTTTAAGTCTTCATCCCACTTTAGCAACACATATTCCAGGCCGAATCTAAAATTATTATAAGACTTAAATTCTTTTGAAAGCAAAGAAATATAATATTTCTTTAATTTTTTTATTGAACCGGAAAGATTACGCAGATTGTTCGCGCTCCACATCTCCATAAGATTCAAATTAATCTCAACTTCGCCAAAACCTAATTCCTTCAAAAACTTTATATTCTCAACGAGCTTGCCGGCTGTTTTGGCCGTTACAGTCATGCCCACGCATATCTTGGAAAGTTCGCCCTTGGTCAAAGAACCTATTTTTTTAAGAACCGTTTCAAATACAGATCTGTCACCTGACAAAAAAACCCTGTTTACATCATTACTCGCTTTCATCCCATCAATACTTATAACCAATTTGACATTATATTTAAATAATTCGCGAATCATTTCCGGAGTGGAAAGCGTTCCATTTGTAAAAAGCTCTATATCGGTTTTAAAGCCTATACTGCTTCTGATATATTTGACCACCTTTATCAATAAGGGAAAATCAATAAAAGGCTCTCCACCGGCTATGCTTATTTTGTCAATACCGCTTATTGAAACAAAATCCACATATATATCAATGGATTTTTTAATTTCCTCGAATTTAAGAAATTGCGCTTTACCTCTGTTAATGGAATCAAAATAGCAATACTTGCACATCAAATTACACCTGTTTGAAAGACATATATCAAAGGAACTGACAGGAAATTTTCTTTTGTTTTTAGTATTCATTCTATTCTACCAAGACCTACCCAATTCGTTCCTACCCAAACCACTCCCGCGTAAGAGATTTGGCTGAAAGCCAAACTCCGATTCGGGAGAGTTATATTTCACAAATTTTCCGATGCGGGAAAGTGTTATGTTCTTTCAACCAAATTTCCGCCTGCCCCATTAGAGATAGTCCCGCCATAAGCGGGACGACCCTTATAATACAACTATATATAGTTTACCAAACTGTCAAGCATTTCAGCATTTTTTGTTAAAACTTTCACTCGTGTATCTCTAACGGGGCCTGCTCGCCGCGCTATTATCTGTTTTCTGCTTCCTTTTTTTATGGATACGCTCAAGAACTCTTAGTATTTCCGCGCCATTCATACCGGAAGTTTGAACATGCCCTAAACGATTTTTTATGGATTCTATAAAATGGCTCAACTCAGCGAACAATGGCTCCACAGATTTAATGTTTAAACGCTCGCATTCTTTAGGTAACGGAAGTTTATTATCTGAATCTGTTTCTAAAATAGTAATAGTTTTGTCCACACAATTGGCAACAACACTTTTCTTTTTCCCAATAATATATATCTCACGTGTTTTCTTTGGAAAAAGCCATGAAAGCTCCATATGAATGGATGTGCCATTTGCCTTACCCATCATAGAAACCATATTCGATTTATCACTATGAAATTGTTCCGCAATATCAATCTGTTTTGGATATAACCCAAAGGCAAAATCGAGCACTTGAACGGGATGATATCCCAAATCAAACAATATGTCTGTTTTCTTTTGTGAATTGTAAAGAGTTTTCCAATAAAGACCAACAAATTGCAATGGCCCAAAGTAATCATTTTGAACTAAATTTCTAAGTTTTACTATCACAGGATCAAAAGCATATACATGTCCCACTCCTAAAATAAGATTGCGTTTGCGAGCCAATTGTATAAGTTCTAAAGCGAGCGAGGAAGACAATGTCATTGGTTTTTCCAAAAGCACATGTTTGCCTATAGTCAAACAGAATTTGGCAATTTCATAATGAAATTCATCAGGCACAACTATGCTAACAGCCTTAATGGATGGATAATCCGCCAATCTTTTATAATCTTTGATACAAATGGAATTTTTGTAATTATTAAATTTTTTCTCATCAATATCACATACAAGACGAAGCTTAACCAACGGCATATTCTGATAAGCGCAAATATGTTTTGAACCCCAATAACCCGCGCCTATCACGGCAATATCGATTGATTCACCATCTTTTTTTTTATATTTAGGTATTGGATTCATAAACTCCTCTCATCATTAAAATGTATATCCCGCCAGACCCTGAGTGTGCTTATCAAAGTGATTACACCATCTTTAAGTAGGCTAAACTTACTTCCCTCGGCGCGATGAAGATATGGAGATGGAATTTCAATAATCTTACAGCCCTTTTTCTTTAACTTGGAAAGCAACTCAATATGAACTTCAAAACGTTTTGATTTTAGAAATATATTTTTAAGCGCCGCCTTTCTAAAAGCCACAAAACCGCTTTGAGTATCATTTATGCCAAGCCTAAACAATAAACTAATACCAAGAAAATAAACTCGGCTGGCTATCTTACGGGCTAAAGGAACCTGCGGCTTTACTCCTGTATAACGAGAGGCAATAGCTACATCATTATCCTTTAAGGCATTGAGCAAAGAAGGAATAACATCCACCGGGGTGGAAAGATCCGCGTCCATTTGAACCACAAAATCTCCTTGCGCCGCCTGATAAAGCGCCCGATGAGCGAAACCCATTCCCTGATTGACATTCCATGATAAAA
>Ga0222636_1000608_pt1 | contig 17619 bp, 16 predicted proteins | sample AntAcemetagen141_FD_179811 | JGI IMG/M metagenome (GOLD analysis project Ga0222636, IMG submission 179811) | Saline water microbial communities from Ace Lake, Antarctica - #141 | ecosystem: Environmental > Aquatic > Non-marine Saline and Alkaline > Saline | place: Antarctica: Ace Lake...
GGACCAAGAGGGCAAGGCGCTGGAACAGGGAGAGGCATGGGTAGAGGTCGTGGCGGAGGTCAAGGTGGCGGCGGCAGAGGCCAGGGAGGCGGTTCTGCGGCAGGACCGGGCGGTTATTGCGTCTGTCCCAACTGCGGTGAGAAAGCGACCCATCAATTGGGGACCCCCTGTACCGAGCAGAAATGCGCTAAATGCGGAACGGCTATGGCCCGAGAATAGGACCTGTTTCCCGGTTAAGTTCTTCAGGAGATCCTACAGGACCGGAAGTAACATCTTTCGTGTCACCCGGAGAAGGCATAAATGACGGGCCGTAGGAGCCTGAAAAGACCTCGGGCAGTTGGATTGTTCTTCTGACCGGGGTTTCAGAAGGGATTCTGAAATATACGAAAGTCAAACTGATTATAATCGCTTTACCGAAAAGGAGGTTAGCATACGCAACGCATTCAAGGAAACGGGCAGATGTCCCCTCATCTACGAAACCTGTAACACCAACGCCTTACGGCTTAGAGACTTGGAGAGGCTCTTTCCTGCGGGGTACTTGAGAGGTGCTTGCAAACTGGCAGGGATCAGCTCCAGGGTGGGCCATCTTGGGCTTGACTTTCACCCTGCCGGTCTGCGAAACCATGTCTTTTATGGAGTCGTACAACAAAACCTACGAAGTGGATGTGCGTGGTTTTCTGATGAATCCTGACCAATGGGATGAGTATTATGCGGCCTACAGGGCCTATGAGATGAAGATTGGAAAGCTGACGGATGGGCATTGGAAAATCATAAGGTTCCTTCGCAACAGCTACGAAAAGAGCGGCAAAATTCCCGCTATTTATGACACATGCAAAGAGAATCAAATCGATATTGAACAACTCGAGCGCCTGTTTCCGGATGGTTACCATCGAGGTGCCGTCAAAATTGCAGGCTTACGCTTAAGTTGAATCGTTCCTCGTCAAGATTCACGCGTGCCTTTGATTTGAAACCTTTACTTCTGCGCGAATATCTCTCAGGCATATGCTGCTAAATCCCTTCTGGGATCAGCCACACTGGCCATGGCCTGTGTGGCAGTGGGATGGCTGGATGCCCGTTTTCACATGGGGTTGAAGCCCTGAGATACAGCAGCCTGATGCTTTGTTGTACAAATAGTGGTTTGATGGGCTTGAAGTCATGAAATTGACATTGAGAAATTGTGAGGGAAAAAATGGAAAAAATCCTGACTGTGGATGACCAGCCCAATCTTCAAGAGCTGTTTTCCGAAGAACTCATGGATGAGGGCTATAGGGTCGAGGGCGTGAGCAATGCCGAAACCGCAAGAGGATACTTCAGGGATTCGAAGCCGGATCTGGTGGTTCTCGATCTGTATCTATAAGGATTTGAGGGATGGGATATGTTGAAGGACATAAAGGGAAAATACCCCCACCTGCCTGTCCTTATTTTCACGGCCTATGATAGTTATGCGGATGATCCAAAGGCATCACAGGCCGATGGATACATGGTAAAGGATTTCTTTGCCGTTGAGAGACTCAAGGAAAAAATTGCCGAATTACTGGTGGCAAGCTTGAGGGACCTGATCGGGAAGCATAGAGGAGGAGAAGCAAAAATGATAAACAAAATTCTTGTTCCATTGGATGGGTCCGGACACACAGCGAGGGCCATTGAGTTTGCCTCAGACATAGCGAGGAAAAAAAACAGCTCTATTCATCTGCTCCATGTTGTCGGGGATACACGAGTCCCCGAAGGGGTCATGGATTATATTCATGGTGAAAGAATCAAGGAGTCACCGGAGGCAGTGTATCTGGAGCTTCTGGCTAAAAAGATATTAGACAAAGCCGAAGATGAAGTAAGGCAGAAGGGTATTAGGCATATCATAAAGAGAATAACCACGGGAGATCCGGCTCGAAAGATTATTGATTATGCCAGTTATAATGATGTGAATATGATTGTTATCGGCAGCCGAGGCTTGGGCAATGCCAAGACACGCCTGGGAAGCGTGGCCATGGAGGTTATCAATTCGGCTGACGCCACATGTGTCATTATAAGAAAAAAGCTGTTAGATGATAAGAGGATTCTCATCGTAGATGATGAACCAGACGTACTGGAAACATTAGAAGAGCTATTATCAATGTGTCAAATAGTAAAAGCCTCCAGTTTCGATAAAGCCAAAACCCTTTTAGAAACCCAAGACTTTGATATGGCTATTTTAGACATTATGGGGGTCGATGGTTATAAACTTTTAGAAATTGCAAACCAGAAGAAAGTGATATCCGTTATGCTGACCGGTCATGCATTGAGTCCTGAAGATACGATTACCGCCTACAGGAAAGGCGCCGCCTCTTATGTACCCAAAGACAAAATGACCGAAATTCCGACCTATCTAAACGATATATTGGAGGCCAAGGAGAGGGGAGAGCATTTCTGGTGGCGTTGGCTTGACAGATTTGGCTCCTTTTTTGAAAAGCAATTTGGAACTGACTGGCGTAAGAGTGAAGAGGATTTTCTAAAAGAGCTTTGAAAAATTGGATGAATCAAAACGTTGTTATGGTGGATGCAAAATCGGTGATTCATTGTTCACCATTTTTCTCATTTAAAGCTTTATATGCGCATCGGTACTGGTTCAGTTGAATAGGTGATTTAATCATATCAATAGGTTACAGTGCCTTACGACAAGACATGATAATTGGCATAAGTATTTGTTTTAAAGGGTATAATTTGAGAATCCACATCTTTTTGCCTATTCAACTGAACCAGTGCCAGCTTACAGTTAAGCTGGTAAAAAAAACCTGTTTCTTTCTTCGTAATAGTTCACCGGTTGCTGTTTACTGTTGTTCCATACACCCTTTGTAACTTTAGGGTTTTTTAAGAATTGCTTTTACCTCTTCACCGGACAGGACCTCTTTTTCCTCCAATTTTGCGGCCAGGGCATCCAGGGAAGGTCTGTTTTCCTGCAATAGCGTCCTGACCCTTTCATAGCTCTCCTGAATGACTGCCTTGACCTCGGCATCTATCTCTTTAGCTGTTTCCTCACTATAGTTTTTCTCTTCACCATACTCTGTTCCCAAAAACAGCGAAGCATGCTTCTTGCCGAATGTAAGGGCGCCTAACTTTTCACTCATTCCATAGCTACAGACCATATTTCGCGCTAACTCCGACGACCGTTCCAGGTCGTTCCGTGCACCAGTGGAAATGTCTCCAAACGCAATCTCCTCGGCAACCCTGCCCCCTAAGAGAATGGCGACCTGGTCCATGAGTTCATTTTTGGTGGCCAAAAATTTTTCTTTCTCCGGCACCTGGAGCGTATAGCCCAGTGCGCCGATTCCCCTGGGGATGATAGAGACTTTATGGACAGGTTCACCGGTGGGGACAAGTTCTGCTATCAGGGTGTGCCCTGATTCATGATAGGACACCCGGTGCTTTTCCTCCGGGTTCAAGGTGCTGCTTTTCTTTTCCGGCCCGGCAATGACCCTGTCTATGGCTGCCTCAAAATCGGCCGTTGAGATGGACTTATGATTCATCCGTGCGCCTAAGATAGCAGCCTCATTGGCTACGTTGGCCAAATCGGCCCCCACAAAACCTGGTGTTCTTCTGGCTATGATTTCAAGGTCTACATTTCGGGCCACTTTTAGCTCATGGGTATGGATCTTCAGAATATCCACCCTCCCTTTCAGGTCTGGTTTGTCAACCACGATCTGCCGGTCAAACCGGCCGGGACGCAACAGGGCCTTGTCCAGAACATCGGGTCGATTGGTAGCAGATAGAACCACCACGCCCTTACTGGTATCAAAGCCGTCCATTTCCACCAAAAGTTGGTTCAGGGTCTGTTCTCTTTCATCATGACCGCCCATGACCACGGGTCCGCCCCGCTGCCGGCCGATCGCATCCAGTTCATCAATAAAAATAATGCAGGGCGCCTTGGCCCTGGCCTGTTCAAAGAGGTCCCGTACCCGGGACGCACCCACGCCCACAAACATTTCGATAAAATCCGAGCCGCTGATGTTGAAAAAGGGCACCCCTGCTTCTCCGGATACGGCCCGGGCCAGCAAGGTTTTGCCGGTGCCCGGAGGACCCACCAGGAGCACACCTTTGGGCATGTGCCCACCTAACCGCTGAAAGTGCTCGGGTGTGCGCAAGAACTCGATGACTTCCCCAAGCTCCTGTTTCGCCTCGTCGACGCCTGCAGCATTTTTAAAAGTGACCTCTTGCCCGGTTTCTGCATGGATATGTGCCTTGTTCTTACCGATATTCATGAAATTCATTCCTGCCGAGCCCATCTTTTTGCCAAGATAATGCCATAGCAAAAAGATTAAGCCAAAGGGGACAATCCATGTAAATAGAAGATTACTCAAGAAGTGGCTTTCCACTGCTACGCTGTATTTAACGCCATGCTTTTCAAGCTCTTTGGCCAGATCGGCGTTGTAAAGCGGTACTGTTATGAAATGGAGCGGTTTGCCTGTCTTGTTGTCCATCTGTCTCAATGTCCCGATAATGGACTTCTCCCTGATCTCACATTCAGCAATCTGGTCTGCGGCAAGATAAGTCTGAAACTGGCTGTAAGGGATTTGCTCTGTTTTTACCTGCATTGTGGTCTGGAAGAAATATAAGAAGATCAGCATAATAATGAAATACCAGATGTTAAAGGGACCCTGTTTCTGCCAGAATTTGCGTTCAGGCGGGTTATTGACATGAATATTCGGCTTTTTTTGATTAATCTGAAAATTTGTTTTTTTAGGCATTTTTCCCTCTCTAATAATCATGTATTATATTTTGTCCTGTATCGCATCATCACCGGAAATTCCCCCTTTTTGCCATTGTGATGACTGTGAGAATTGAGTGCAAATATTGTATTTTTCACCTCCATAACAGGGGGAGAAGCCAGATATTGCTCTTTTTCTCCCACCGAAAATTGCCCGTGCCTCCCATGGAAACAAGGACAATTTCCACTCCCTCTTCATGTACATTGCGCACCGCACTGATGATTTCGTCAATTACTTTCAGTTCCGTACCCACCAATCGGCTCATTTCATAAAGATTCGGTTTGATGACATCCGGCAACCCTTGAATGCCAGTCTTTAAAGCATCATCATCAGTATCCAACAGGACGCGGGCTCCTCTGATTTTGGCCATTTCAACGATTTTTCGATAGATTGCAGGATGTACGCCCGGCGGAAGACTGCCACTGATAATCACCATATCCGGTTGAGCTAACTTCTCTAATTTATGAATTAGTTGTATAAATTCAAGGGGACTGATTTCCAGCCCTCTGGCGCTGAACACGGTCTGTAAACTATTGTGCATTTCATTTACAATGATGTTGGTACGAGTTTCACCTGAAATCCTGGTAAAACCGCTTTTGATCCCTTCATTGAGCAATCTTCCTTCCAGTTCTTCTCCAGCAAACCCACCAACAAATCCAAGCGCCTTATTGCCAATCCGCAGAGTTGCCAATACCCTGGACACATCCATCCCTTCCCCGCCCGGGTCATCGTGGTGTTCAGCGAGGGATCTCATGGTGCACCGAAATTTCCCTCGTGCTGAAAGCTGCATGCGGGGTAATATGCTGTCGCACTGTTTTAAGAAACATCTGATGACGCTGTGTCTGCATACCAAAATGGCGATAAACCTGTATTTTGGCCAGGTCGGTGACGAAGGCCCAGGTGATGGAATAGCCCCAGACCAAGGCGATTTCCGGCCAACTGATCCCCAAGCATTCGCTCAACCAGGATGCCGATCTCCCCGGCCAGGATTCAGCAGTTAATCGCGGGCAGGCCAAGCTGTTTGAGCGCGCGCCCCACGTTGGTTCCGTTGCCACCGGGGTCAAAGCGGGTGTGGTCCGCACGTACTTTTTGGTCCGGCACCAGGCTCGAGAATTCGTAGCTCACATCCAGACAAGGGTTCAAAGTCAATGTGGCTATGGGCAGAGGGGCCTGCTTATCCATCGGCTACCTCACTGACCGCGGCTTGGTTGGCGACTGCCTCCGCGGCCTTCTTAGCTACTTCGGGATCACCCAGATAGGTCTTGCGAAGGGGCTTGAGATCGTCATCCAGGTCATAGCTCAGGGGAATGCCTGTGGGTATATTCAATCCCACAATCTCCTCCTCTGAAATACTATCGAGATGTTTGACTAATGCGCGGAGGCTGTTGCCGTGCGCGACGATGAGCACGCGCTTACCACTTTTGATCTGCGGTGCAATCGTGTCCAGCCAGTAGGGAATGAAGCGGGCTACAGTGTCTTTGAGACTCTCCGCCTGCGGGATCTCCTCTACAGAAAGGCCGGCATAGCGTCGATCCCGGCCGGGATACCTGTCGTCACTTTCCGTAAGCGCGGGGGGTGGGGTCGCGTAAGAGCGGCGCCATATCTTCACCTGCTCTGCGCCGTATTTCTGCGCCGTTGCCGCCTTCTTGAAACCCTGCAGCGCACCGTAGTGCCGCTCATTCAAACGCCAATGCCGCACAACGGGCACCCACATCTGGTCCAGTTCATCAAGCACATCCCACATCGTTCGAATAGCACGCTTCAGGAGCGAGGTATAAACCAGGTCGAACTCGTAGCCTCCCTCTTTCAAGAGCTTGCCCGCATTCCCGGCTTCTTGGATGCCTTGTTCACTTAAGTCAACATCCGCCCACCCCGTGAAACGATTCTGCAGGTTCCACTCGCTCTGACCGTGCCGTAGTAGAATTAGTTTATACATAAGCTGCAAGGTCCAGCATCCGTCTCGCATAACCAAATTCATTGTCATACCAGACCAGCACCTTGGCCACCCGGTTCATGACCACCCTTGTGGATGGGGCATCAACAATACCTGAGTGTGGATTTCCAATAATGTCGGCAGATACGATTTCATCGTCATTATAATCTATGATACCCTTGAGCTCACCCTCGGCTGCGTTTCTCAAAGCAGAATTCACTGTCTCCACAGAATTTTTCAATGTATTCCTTGACCATCCGCCGGGCAGAGAACCGGGGAGCATTGCTCTTTATGGATTCTTTCATGACCTTAACCCACCCGTGTGATATGCCATCATCCGAGATTTTGTAATAAAGCGGGATGATCTCCTTTTCCAGGATTTGATATATGGCTTCGGCATCCGCCGCGTCCCGATCACCTTCCACTTCGGTCCGGCCAAAGGCCCAACCGTTTTTCCCATTGAATCCCTCCATCCACCAGCCATCCATGATGCTCAGGTGAGGAACGCCGTTTAAGGCAGCCTTCATACCGCTGGTTCCGCTGGCTTCCATCGGTGGCAGGGGACTGTTCAGCCAGACATCCACGCCATGTACCATGTACTGGGCCAATTGTTCCCCATAGTCTTCTACAAAAGCGATCCGCCCACCCAGCTCGGGATCGCGGGCCGCATTGAAAACCTCTTGAAGGACTCTTTTTCCGGGCATATCCGCGGGATGGGCCTTGCCTGCAAAAATAATCTGTACCGGACGCCAGGGATTGTTCAGGATTTTTTTCAACCGGATCCTGTCGCGAAAGAGCAGATTTGCCCGCTTGTAGGTGGCAAAGCGACGGGCAAAACCCAGGGTTAATATGGAAGGATCGTGCATGACACCTTCGGCCATGACAATCGAAGGGCTGACTCGATCTTTTATCCAATGTTTGCGCACACGTTCACGGATAAAATTGATCAATTTCACCTTCAGCCAGTAATGGGTGTGCCATAATTCTTCATCCGGGATATCATCAATCAGTTCCCATATGGACGAGTCATCATGCCTCTCCAACCAGTCGGATCCCAGATATTTGTTGAAGAGAAGCATGATTTTAGGCTCCGTCCAGGTCGGGACATGGATGCCGTTGGTGACATAGTCGATCGGGACCTCGTCTTCGGGTAAGTCAGGCCAGAGGCTCTGCCACATCCGGCGGGCTACTTGCCCATGTCGCTGGCTGACCCCATTATGATAGCCCGACAGCCTGAGCGCAAAGGCAGTCATATTGAAGCCCGGCTTCAAGTCCCCCGGGTTGAAACCCAGTTGGAAAAAGATCTCCCGATCTATTCCCAGAGCTTTCCAATAGGAAGAAAAATACTTTTCCATTAACGGGAATGGAAAGACATCATGACCCGCTGCAACCGGGGTGTGGGTCGTAAAAATCGAGGAGCCCTTTACCTGTTTGGCAGCCTCATCATAACTCGTGCCATCTTGTATCCGTTCCCTGATTCGTTCGAGCAGTGCAAAGGCGGCGTGCCCTTCATTAAGGTGGAGTGTCGAGTGTTTAATCCCGAGGATATTCAAGACCTGGTATCCTCCGATACCAAGAACAATCTCCTGGCGTAGACGCTGTTCTATATCCCCAATATAAAGACGGGCTGATATTTCCCTATTCCATGGATCGTTTATTTCCACATCCGTATCCATAAGATAAAGGGTGACGCGACCCACGACCACCTTCCAAACCACTATATAGATGGGGGGATCGATGAAAGGAACCGTGACAACAAGTTGTTCTCCTTTTTCATCCAGAACCCTGGCTATAGGAGCCGCATCTCTATCTATGGGCTCATCTGTGCCTTCCTGCCAGCCATCCTCACGGATCTTCTGATGGACATACCCTTCCGGATACATGAACCCTACCGCCACCAGAGGAACGCCAAGGTCGCTGCACTCTTTTAAGTGGTCACCGGCCAGAAAGCCGAGCCCGCCAGCATAGAAAGGAAGGGAATGCTGCAGCCCATATTCTGCCGAAAAGTAGGCGATGGGCTCGGCACCCGGGTCGGGAACGTTTTCCCGGAACCATCCGCCTCTTGTGCCAACGTAATCTCTGAATCGACTCAGCACAGCATCGTAATGGGGCAGATATTCGGGATTGTTTGCCGTTGATTCCAAAACCTCTGGAGGAAGCTCCTTAAGCATCTTCACCGGATTATGAAGGCTCTCCTTCCATAACTGACGATCCAGCATCTTAAATAGCATTCTGGCCTCCGGATGCCAGCTCCACCAGAGGTTGTATGCGAGTTCTCCAAGGCCTGCTATTCTATCAGGGATATTGGGAAATCTGTCTTTCAAAATATCCATAAAATTAAATCCTTACAATTAATGACCATTCAAGTTTAATGAAATCGTTAAATACAAACCAGGCCAAGGCATAACCCCACACAAAGAACGCCAGTTTCCAGCCGATGGGCGAGAGGATGATGCCATACACAATCACAGCAACTAAAAGCCGATTACATTATCGGCCTCTACAATGAGATCGGCTAATTGTGAAGGCATACCAAGCTCGCCGCAAACAAAAGTACATAATGCTTCCTGATCTTCACTCACAAGCCCTCTTCCCATGGCACATGCCGTTCCGATGTAGATGGGAATTTTTTTTGCCATCGTCAGGAAAAGCATTAGGTCTTCAAGGTTAGGCAGGCCGGGTGCCTGTACGTTTTCTGCAACTCCCTCAGGAGTAAGATAGACCGCGTTGTTAAAAAGCCAAATAGAAACCTCGTGTCCTTTTTCCACTAATGCCTTGGCAGTAAGGAAAGGAACCGTTGCTCTGTTTGGGTCTTCTGGTCCATTATTCGCAATTATCAGATATTTTCCCATTAGATTACCTCCAGTGAAATCATCATATTCGAATCTTCAGCAATATTGATCATAAGACTTCCCCTTCATCCCTGATTTGAAACTGGTCCTACCTATTAACGCAAATGATGGCCTGCGCTTATTTAATTCACCACCCAAACCGCCTGATTCTTTGCAAGATGAATCAGTTTGTTGCTGACGCGCCCCATCAAAAAATCTCTCACACGGGAAAGCCCCCTTCTACCCACAACAATGGTCCCATAATCGCCATCCTGGGCTTCCTGGACCACGGCGGCAGCGCGACTTCCGGCACCCGTGATGATTTTGGTGGTGACCCGATCCGGGTTGAATCCTGAGATGATCAACTCGCCCCTTGCTTCATCAAATACCCCCTTTATCTCCATTTTTCTCTCGTTCACATATTCAGGGTTATCACTTCGGATCACATGGATGAGCCTTGCCGCGTAATCGGAACCCCCCAATACCTTACCCACATAGTCCACCGCCCTCGTGGCGTTGTCCGAGCCATCCAGCGCCAGCAGCACCGATCCAGTTTGGGGGTTTTTCCCCACCACCAGTATGGGAACAAAAGAAATTTTCTCAATGAGCTTTGTTGCAATACTCCCCAACACAAGATCTTTCAGATTGCTCATCCCTTTTCTACCCACCAGGACACCACCATAACCCCTTTCCGCCTCTTTTGCGATATCTCGGGCAAAACCTTGTTTTCGATTGTGGATTTTCACTTCGATGGATTCTTTGTGAAAACCGGCAACCTGGAGCATTTTCTCTGCTCTCCTCATGCATCCCTGGATAACTTTGTCATGTTCCTTTTCCCAGGCTCGGGCTTCACTCATTCTCCAGGCGGCCGAACTGTTCTTTTCCAGATCCCAATAGGCTTCAGGTATCTTACTGCTGACATTGTACAACACCGTCGCCATTTCTCGAAATGCCGGAATTTTGGCTGCATACCTGACGACTTCCAGGGAATTCTCGGATCCGTCCACTGCCAACAATATTTTCTTTTGAGTACCCGTCATCATTGACTTTCCCATAGTTTAAATGTGATTTCTATAACCCGTAAATCTCTCTTTTGTTCTCACGAAGATCCACCATGTAAAGCAGGTCGGCCTTTTCTCTCAGTTTTTCCTTGAGTTGCTCAAGTTGAGGTCGATCAACCCCATACATGCGGATGTATACTTTGCGATGCCCTTCTTTTACGCGATCATAGGTGCTGAGAATACTGGCCATTCTGCCGCCATGCCTTCTAATGATATCAGACACCTCTTTGATGGACCCGGGCCGGTCTTCCAATTCAAAGGCAAACTGGGTTCCTTTTCTTTTCAGACCCGTCAATGAGATCAGGGCCCTGAAAATGTCTGCTTTGGTAATCACGCCTGCCACTTCACCGTTTTTGCCCACCACCGGAACACCGGATATGTTTTTCTCCAAAAGGAGTTCCGCGGTCTCTCCGATGGTATAATCCGGGGGCACGGTAATCGGATCCTTGGTTATCAGGTCCTTGACCTTGATATTGGAAACAAGGTAGAGCAACTCATGAATTTCCAGCGTGGTGGCATCGGAAGCCGAGGCCTTTTTAAGGTCCCGATCCGTTACGATGCCCACCAGCTTGCCTTTTTTCATGACCGGCAGCATGCCGATGTTATGTTCTTTTAACTTCTTAGTGGCTTCTATCATGGAATTATTGATATCGACGGTAACGACCTCTTTGCTCATCCAATTTTTGACTAACATGGTTATCCCTCCTATCTATTTTTATAAAATTATAAAATTAACTGAAATCGGTAGACATCCAAAAAAAAGGATTCTCTTTTTCTCCCTAAAACCACTAGCATAAAGCGTGCCATCTGACCAGAGGCTGAAACCATGCATTATTCGAACTGACGGCGAAATCGCCACATCCCCAGACCGAATACGGTGTTTCCCAATAACACCATGATCAGCACGGAATCCCACAAAATTTCCAGGCCCGCCTCCAGGAAATCCCCTTCACGAAAAAGAATCTCAGAGATACGGCCCGGGAACTTTATTGCTATGTCGATTTCCGTAGCTTCAATGCGACCGTTTCCTGAAGCGATGCCGTCAGGGAAAGGTTCTTTCTTGATCCAACGTTCATATGCCAGCCGGCCCCCAGCGCCAATCATAATGAACAGGGCTATAAGAATGGCATGTTTAAAAAATAGTTTCATCCCAGTTCTCCGGTATTGATTCGTGATTTCAAGTTTCTAGGTCAGATTCCTACCCACAACACAGACCATCTCCTTCGGTCTACTCATTCACGCGCCCTCGCAAGGCGTGGAATCAACCTGGCGATTCATAATGCAGTTTTTCTTCATTAAGTCTCTTTGCACACATCAAGCATGCCATAAAATTATGATTGCAGTGCGTTGCTGAAAAGGGTTTAAGGGCTTGCGCCACGGTGTTCGATACATCTACGATGCCTTCAGATTTAGAAAAACCTCGAAATCTTTTTCGCAAAATTTATAAAATATCAGGGCTTGGTTCTAACTTCGCCCACTTAGGAATGAAAAAAACAAGTTCAATTCCAGAAAGCACGAAACATTAAAAATTGATGGCGAAGCAGCATGCGTTTTAGGCCTGAAGGGCCGTGACATTCCAGCCCAGGGCAACGCCCTGGGAACAGGTTGCAAAGATAGTTGAGCCCTGAAAGGGCGTGACATTATACGAATAAGCTACAGGCAATTTCTATGTATGTAACGCCCTTTCAGGGCTGAATCAGAGAGTGGCAATCATTCAGTTGCGTATCTCTGCGCAGATAGTGGGCGAAGTTAGAACCAAGCCCAAATATCAAATAAGGGTCAGACAGGTGAGAGGCATAGAGGCTTTGCAGATGGCCAAACCGGATATGGATATGGGGGCGGCATGTTTTATGCGTAAAAGCGCATTGATATATTGAGAAGAGGGCAAAGTGAATGGACCTCAATGCTTAGGACCGTTTGTGTTGACATTTTTGAATCGCGTAAGTACCACGGCCACCAAGGTCGCTATTTTTGGAACTTGAGGTGGGCCACAACATACAGGTATCAACATTTTTTTCTATTTTTATGGGCAGGTCGCCGATGAGAAACAAACCAACTTATGCCGAATTGGTAAATAGGGTTAGAGAGCTTGAGAAGAATACCTTTGAACTCCAGTGAATAAAAGAACCGCTGAACCGTCAACACAATGAAATGCTCTACATTTTTAATGGCATCGATCAACCGGTTTGTGTATGTGACCCAGAAACGTATGAGCTAATTTTTTCGATCTCTCATTGAATCCACACCTTCTGCGATATGTATCGTTGATGAACAATTGAAATATCATTATGTAAATCCAGCATGGGAACTGTTGACGGGTTATAGCAGAGAACAAATAGTTCAATGAACAGCATTGAAGCCTTAGAGCTATTCCGGGCAGCACCTGACGGTTTTGATCTGGTGATTACCGATATGAGTATGCCCCATATGGCCGGAGACAAACTGGCCCGGGAACTGATCAGGATTCGTTCCCATATCCCGATCATCCTCTGTACAGGATACAGCAAACGGATCTCGGAAGAGACGCTAAAAAAGATCGGTGTCCGAGGCTTTGCAATGAAGCCTATCCTGAGACGCGCCTTGGGAGAGGCCGTTCGGAAGGTGCTGGATGACAAATAACCGATTCCGACCGGCACCTCCCCCGTATGGATCCGACTTTCACATCCACACACCACCCACCCATGTCCCGCAGTCAGGACATCTTCCTTCCCGCAAATTGTTACGTGTTAATAAAACCCCATGACGCTCAATGAGCACCGCCCCGCAGGCATAGCAGTAGGTGTTTTCACCTCCTTCACCAGGCACGTTGCCCTCGTATACATAGTGCAAACCCTCTTCCGTGCCGATTTCGCGGGCCCTCCGGAGCGTCTCCACCGGAGTCCGGGGTTTGTCCACTATTTTGTATGTGGGATAAAACTGCGTGACATGCCATGGAATGTCAGGGCCGATGCCTTTCACGAAACGGGCGATGTCACGCAGTTCCTGATCGCCATCATTTAGTCCGGGAATAATGAGTGTTGTCACTTCCACCCATACACCAAGCTCTTTCATCAGTCGGATCGTCTCTAACACCGGCTTCAGACGCCCTCCGCAGACCTCCTTATAAAATTCATTAGTAAATGCCTTCAAGTCGATGTTAATTGCGTCCAAATACGGCCCAATTTGACGGGCCGATTCAGGGGTCATATAGCCATTGCTTACAAATACGTTTTTTATCCCTTCCTTTTGGGCTAAGATACCAGTGTCATAAGCAAATTCGTAAAATATAGTTGGTTCGGTGTATGTGTAGGCGATCGTCTCACAACCGGCAGCTTTTGCAGCCGCGACAATCTGTTCGGGTGTACGATCCTGACCGACGATCTCGCCTCCGTGTTCATGCGGATATTGAGAGATGTCAGAGTTCTGACAGTGCTTACAGTGGAAATTGCAGCCGACCGTTCCAATGGAAAACGCTTTTGAACCAGGCAAAAAATTGAATAGAGGTTTTTTCTCTATGGGATCGATATGTTCAGCAACCATCTTACCGTATACGAGACTGTATAGCTTTCCACCCCGGTTTTCCCTCACACCGCAAATACCTCTCTTGCCTTCATGGATCTTGCAGCGATGGCTGCACAAATTGCAACGCACCCTATTTTCGGACATCGCTTCATAAAACATTGCTTCCTTCATAATCTTACTCCCGGCCCTTCTAATTCCGAATCTCCTTTTATCGTATGGGCCCTTTGATAATCCATTTGCTGTGCCCATAGTCAACTGGGAGATTCAATTGCCCTGTTATTGAATTCCCAAGACCAACACAAATCCTCCATTTCCAGGTTCTGCACCAATGGATTCGATCTCGCGAATCTCATCCAGTGGCTTAGACAAAATCCGTCCCCATGTTTGTTTATCAAATCCCGTATTCCTGAGGAGCTTTTCCATTTCCGGAGCAAAATAGGACCTGACCTCACGGTAGAAGACGTTTTCATCATCAAAGCGACATCTTTTCGCTTTTGAGTTCTTTCTATCCGCAAAATTCGCTCATGATGTACTGGGTGAACATCCTGCCGATGCGGAACACCCATGAAGAATTCGTTTTCGGATCAATTCTCCCAAAATATCAAGTTCAAATATTTCTGCTTTGATCGGGTCATTATTTGAGGCTACATCCTCTCCCTGTTTTTTCCAGCAGGGATTGTCAGGCTTCTAAGGGCTCTCGGATTCAAGGGGTTGTCAAATGGGGTGATGCGAATCCTGACTGACCAGCTCAATGGCCACATTCAGAAGGTGGCTCGAAACAAGGATATTCCCATTCACTGGTGGCCTTCAGAGGGAGGCGGCACTGACGGCGCAAAGTCGAAGTTCGTAGAACAAAAATACGCCAATACATTTAAAGGTAAATCATTCTATACAGTTACACAAATGGCCTGGAAATGGCTTTGGCTCTCAATTTGCTCTGAACTCCATTTCAAAAACCCAATGATTTCAGGGGCTAGTAAAAACCGGCATGTCAAAAGTGCCGAGCAACCGTCTCAGATTGAAGCGGCTTACTCACTCCTTAATGAAGGATTAAGGATGTTAACTCAGGAACTTGCGATAATTTCGTGAAAGTTAAAAAACGTAAAATTATGGACAAACCCCGGACACCGGTAGAGACCCTCCGGAGGGCCCGCGAAATCGGCATGGAAGAGGGTTTGTCATATGGTTACGAGGGCAACGTGCCCGGAGAAGGGGGAGAAAATACCTACTGCCATGCCTGTGGGGCCGCGCTCATTGAGCGCCATGGCGTTTTATTAACACGCGACAATTTGCTGGAAGGCGGAACATGGGTGGGTGGTGTGTTGGATGTGAAAGTCGGATCCATACGGGGGAGGTGCCGATCGGAATCGGTTATTTGTCATCCAGCACCTTCCGAACGGTCTCTCCCAAGGCGCGTCTCAGGATAGGCTTCATTACAAAGCCTCGGACACCGATCTTTTTTAGCATCTCTTCCGAGATCCGTTTGCTGTATCCCGTACAAAGGATAATCGGGATATGGGGACGAATCCTGATCAGTTCCCGGGCCAGCTTGTCTCCGGTCATATGGGGCATGGTCATGTCGGTAATCACCAGGTCAAAACCGTCGGGTTCTGTTTGGAATAGCGATAAGGCTTCATTGCTGCTCATTGAACCGACAACATCATATCCCAACTGCCCTAACATCTGCTTACCGATGTCCACGATCATAGGTTCATCATCGACGAAAAGAATACGTTCATTTCCTGTGGGAACAGGTCGTGCAGATTCCTCTTGAAGCTTCTCAGTCTCTTTAAAGATGGGTAGATACACACAAAAGGTGGAACCCTTCCCGGGCCGGCTATAGACCCTTATTGTGCCTCCGTGATTCTTGACAATGCCATGGGCCACGGATAATCCAAGGCCGGTTCCTTCACCGATCTCTTTGGTGGTGAAATAGGCATCAAAGATCTGCGCCATTGTATCAGGGGGTATGCCGTGGCCGGTGTCACGGACCGTCAATCTAAGATAAGAACCGGCATCCAGATCCAGATACCGTGAGGACTCGGCCTCATCCAGTTCCACATTGGCAAGTTCAATGGTTAAAACGCCCCCATCCTCCTCCATGGCATGGGCCGCATTGGTGACGAGATTCATGATCACCTGATGCAACCGGTTAGGGTCTGCATTGACAATACACGCGTCTTTGGCCAAATCTTCACGAATCTCAATGGTTGCGGGCAGGGTGGCCCTGAACAATTTGAGCGCCTCTTTCACAAGGTATATTAACTGAAGCGGCTGCCGTTCTTGCTTATGGCTGCGGCTGATGGTCAGGATCTGCCGTATCAGGGCCTTTGCCCGGTTTCCCGCCTGAAGCACATGACCCAGATCAGCAGCCAGCTCGCTGCCTTCCGGAGCCTCCATTTTTGCCAATTCAGAATATCCCATAATGGCCGCAAGGATATTGTTGAAGTCATGGGCAACGCCTCCGGCCAGGGTGCCGACGGCCTCCATCTTCTGTGACTGGATGAGTTCCCCCTCTATTTTTTTTCTGTAAGTCAAATCATGAATTATGTTAAGGACAAGACATTTGTTCCCGATCTTGATCAATTTGGAGTAGACAGCGGTGTTAATCATTGACCCATCCTTGGCCTTGAGGTCCACCTCCAATCCCTGGACCGTCTCTGATGCCTGTAATTGCTTTATAAATCTATTTTGTTGATCACCGGATAAAAACCCCAACCCTTTTGATGTCTCACCGAGGATCTCTTCTTTAGAATATCCCAACATTTCACACGCTTTACCATTCACCTCGACAAATTTACCCGTATCCATCTCAGTTAAGCAAATGGCCTGGGGAGATAACGCAAACAGGCTGCGGAATTTCAGCTCGCTTTGGCGTAGCGTGTTCTCGGCTTGTTTTTGTTTCGTGATATCGCGAAAAGTAGAAAGGAGGTACTCCCGGTTCTCCGAATCTAAAAAGTCTATGTTTAATAATGCGTGGAAAATTTCGCCGTTCTTGCGCTTAAATAGAACTTCCCTATCAATAATATTCCCGGACCTTTTTAAATCCCTGATGATCCGCTTGCGGTCTTCGGGTTCAGCGTATAGCGTCGACATGTCTATAGCCTTAATCTCTTCCAAGGAATAACCCAGGATTTCAAGTAAACACCGGTTGGCGTCAATCGAGTGACCCTCCAAATGGGTGACGCCGATCCCGACAGGTGCATTTTCAAAGAGATTACGATACTTTTCTTTCGCGGCAATGAGTGCGTCAGCCGTTAATTTCTTCTCATTTCTCATCCTATCCCGCTGCATGCGTGCGCTCAGGATCGGGCCTATGTAATCAGCGATACCCTGTAAGAGCTTCTTGTCCTTTTCGTCATAATCCGTTTCTTTATTGCCCAGAACCAACAACCCCACACGATCCCCTTGAAAAAGGATAGGGACGTTCAATGATCTGGATATGGGCACATGCCCCTCAGGCACCTGGTGTGGATTGTTGGAATAATAAGCCTTTTTATCCTTAAGCGCTCGACCCCAAATCCCCCCCCATGCCTCGTGGGGAAAAAAGATGT
>Ga0222636_1000610_pt1 | contig 17579 bp, 13 predicted proteins | sample AntAcemetagen141_FD_179811 | JGI IMG/M metagenome (GOLD analysis project Ga0222636, IMG submission 179811) | Saline water microbial communities from Ace Lake, Antarctica - #141 | ecosystem: Environmental > Aquatic > Non-marine Saline and Alkaline > Saline | place: Antarctica: Ace Lake...
GGTATCTTACACCGAGAATGGAAGCGACTGGATCGAGGAAGATCCCGAGAGGATTGTCTCGATGAATATGTGGGGATTTACACCCGGCATCTTCCCGGAATTGGAGAAGGGATTCTCAACCTTCTTACGCGAGAAGATCGAGATCCCGAAATCGGAATACCTCCTCCCGGAAGAGGTCGGGATGCTGGTCCGGAATAAAAAGGCGACAGTCAAGGTCATCCCGACCGCCGAGAAATGGTTCGGAGTGACCTACCCGGAGGATAAACCCCTGGTCCAGAAAGCAATCGGGATCCTGGTTGATGATGGTGTTTATCCGAAGATGCTCTGGTAATTTCACGGGATTTGCCGGAGTAAATCCCTGAACGCTTAGCAACTATTTGACAGTATATTATAGCTATAACTTATTCGAAAATCCTTTCAAACCACGAAGAGCACGAAGGACACGAAGGGATTTGAGAAAATTGGGAAAATTCAATAGTTGTTCTTATTTTTCTTTGTGTTCTTCGTGAACTTCGTGGTTAATATCCAGTTTTTTGAGTACAAAAAGTTTAAAACACCTTTTCGAGTACGGCATAGCTATTCCGAGTATGCTCCCGCCGCCTCCTATTCGGTATGCTCAAAGATGTACTGTTTTCCCGTCTTCTCGCTCATCTCAAGTAGAATCGGCTTGCCGCGAGCTCACTCCGGACCAAGAAATCAAAAGCAGTTCTGCCATGTTGTCCCGTCATAGCAGCGGAGTTTCTTGGTATTCCACTTGCCATAAGTAACTATATAATATAGTTAATATCCAGTTGATCCTTGGGTCTTGTTAAATCGGGATGATTATTATAAATTAAAAACAAAATTGATGAGAGATCGTGAGGAGAGATCATGGGTATTGCCGAATATATGCGTTTTCCGTCGGAAGAGTTTGAAAGAAGATGCGACCGCGCGCGGGAGTTGATGGAGCGGGAAAATCTGGCCGGTCTATTTATCACCGAGGGCGGCAACTATACCTACTTCAGCGGGGGCCAGCGGGACTTCTCCTTCAGTCGCCCGCATATCCTGCTCCTCCCCCGGCAGGGAGAACCGGTGGCGATAGTCCAGGAATTCCCGGCTATAAATCGGACCAGAGAGATCTGGTTCGATGATGTGAGAGTCTACCGGACCATGACCGGACTTCCGGTTGAACTGGTGGCGGATCTGATGGAGGAAAAAGGGATCGGAGAGGGCCGGGTGGGAGCGGAACTTGGTTTTGAGCAAAGAATGGGAATTTCATTCCGTGATTTTGCCCTCCTCCGGGAAAGACTGAGGCCGGCCGAATTTGTTGACGCGGCCGATCTCCTCTGGGAGATCCGGATGATTAAGTCTCCGGAAGAGATCAGACGTCATCGAGAGGCCTGCCGGATTACGGTCCGGGCCTATGAAGCGCTCTTTCTTGCTCTGCGGGAAGGTATGAGTGAGCAGGAGATCATCGAACGATTTCACCGGCTGCTGGTTGAGATGGGCGGTGCCGACCCCTGGTCGTTCATCTGTAGCGGCCCGGAGAATTATAACGGCAACAGTGGCGGACCCACCGCTCGGAGAATTCGCCGGTCCGATCTGGTCTGGATCGACGGCGGTTGTACCTACCGCGAATATGCCAGTGATTTTTGCTGCACGGGAACGGTAGGCCAACCATCCTCCCGGCAGAGAAAGATGCAGGAGCTGGTGGAAGAGATCACCCGGGCCGTGGTGCGAAAGGTCCGCCCGGGGATCCGGGCCCGCGATCTTGACGCGATCAACTCCGCCGAATGGGAGAAGAGGGGCTATGACTACCGGGAGATCAACTGGGGGGGAGGACGGATCGGGCATGGCCTGGGATGGGGTTCCTGTTTGACCGAACCTCCCCATATCGCCTCATATGATCAGACTGTGATCCGGGCCGGCATGGTCTTTACCATTGAGCCGGGGATTAATACCGAATACGGCTCTTTTCAGACTGAGATGGACCTCGCGGTGACGGAAGAAGGATGTGAGATCCTTAACGAGATGGACCGGGGTCTTCGGGTGATTGAAGGCTGATTAACCCGGGACTGAGTTATAAGTGACTGTGAACCAAATTTAAACCCGGCAAAAAAGGAATCAATATGAATGAACAAGAATTTCAGTGTGTAGGACGACCGTTGCCCCGGGTGGATGCCCTGGACAAAGTTCTGGGGCGGGCGGTCTATGCCGAGGATATCTCCTTTCCCAATATGCTTTACGGGAAGATCCTCCGGGCCGGGGTTCCTCACGCGATGATTGAAGAGATTGATGTCAGCGCGGCCGAAGCAATGGAGGGGGTGGCTTGTGTTCTAACCGCCCGGGATATCCCGGGAATAAATCGGTATGGGATCGCCTTCCCGGATCAGAAGGCCTTCGCGGAAGATAAGGTTATCTCGATTGCCGATCCGGTCGCGGCCGTGGCGGCGGAGTCCCCTGAACTGGCCCGGGACGCGGTTAAAGCGATCCGGGTCAAATATCGTGCCCTCCCGGTGGTGACCAATCCCCATGAGGCCCTGGCGGAAGGCGCCCCCGCGCTCCATCCGGAGGGGAACCTTTTTCAATATGTTAAGATCCGCAAGGGAGATGTGGAAGAAGGCTTCAAACAGGCGGAGATTATCCTGGAGGATACTTTCCAGACCCAGGTTCAGGATCATACTTACCTGGAGACCGAATCGGGAGTCGCCCGGATGGATAAGAAGGGTAACCTGATTCTCTGGACGGTCTCTCAGGGGCCGTTTCGGGACCGGGGTCAGGTGGCGGCGGTCTGCGGGCTGCCTCAGAACAAGGTCCGGGTCATCCGGGCCACGGTGGGGGGCGCTTTCGGCGGCAAGGACGACATCAGTGTGCAGGTTCACGTCGCTCTGCTGGCCCAGGCGACCGGCCGTCCGGTTCGCCTGGTATTTCCCCGGGAAGAGTCATTGACCACCCAGACCAAACGGCATGCCATCGAGATCTGGAGCCGGTGGGGCGCGACCAAAGACGGAAAACTCTGCGCGATGGAGGGGAAAGTCTACGGGGATACCGGGGCTTACGCCGGCCTGGGACCGTTTGTGGTCAAGAAATGCGGGATCTACCTCTGCGGTCCCTATTATATACCGAATATCAAAGTAGATATCTATACCACTTATACCAATAATATCATAAAAAGCGCGTATCGGGGTTTCGGGGTGTTGCAGGCATCAGTGGCACACGAAGCCATGATGGATGAACTGGCCTTGAAGTGTGGAATTCACCCTTTAAAATTCCGGATTATGAACGCGCTTGATGTCGGTCTTGACACCGGAACCGGACAGGTTATGAAAGAGGACTGTGGGATCAAGGCTACTCTTAATCGTATGAGGGAAGTGGTTCTGAGCGACCCGACCTTAAAAACACATTGCGAGGGGCTGAGATGAAAAAAAGAGGTGTTGGATATGGAAGTATGTTTTATGGTCTGGGTTATGGTTTCTCCCGGACCGATATCGCTTCGGCTACCCTGGCACTTAACCAGGACGGCTCGATCATCGCCCGGAGCGGCGAGGTGGAATATGGCCAGGGATCGGACACCGTTTTCTGCCAGATTATTGCCGAGGAACTGGGCGTGGATTATATCGCGATTAAACTGATTACCGCCGATACCGATGTGACCCCCGACTCCGGGCCTACCTCCGCCAGTCGGTTAACCTTTGTGGGCGGCAACGCTTTTATCAAGGTTTCCCGCTCTCTGAAAAAACTCCTCCACGGAGTAGCCGAAGAGATATTGGGGGAGAATGATCTGGTATTCCGGGAGGGAATGGTATTTTCCCGGTCTGACCCGGAGAAGTCCATCTCCTTCAAGAAATTGGCTGGCGAAGCCTACGCCCGGGGCGTGCCGGCGGTGGTGACGGAATGGTACAATAATACTACTCATGATGTTGATCCGGAGACCGGTCAGGGCGATGCCTACGCCACCTACTGCTGGGCGACCCAGATGGCGGAAGTGGAGGTTGATACCGAGACCGGAAAAGTTGAAGTTCTACGGATTGTGGCGGTAACCGACGTGGGAAAAGCGCTTAATCCGCTTAACTGTGAAGCCCAGATTGAAGGAGGAGTGGCCCAGGGGTTGGGATACGCCCTGGAGGAGGAGATTAAAGAGGAAGGCGGTTACGTGAAGACCGAGACCCTGGGAGAGTACATGATTCCCACCAGCCTGGATGTCCCTCCGATTGAAGTTCATCTCCTGGAGGTGGCAGAACCGAAAGGACCTTACGGGGCCAAGGGGGTGGGAGAACCGGCCTTAATCCCCACCCCGCCGGCGGTCTTGAACGCCGTTCGGGACGCGCTCGGTCTCCGGATCCATAAACTTCCCGCCAATCTGGAGAACGTCTATCAATTGATTCACGGGGAGGAAGCCGGGAACTAATAATTGGGAGATATTAAGATGCAAAGTTATGAATACTACGCGCCACGATCCCTTCCGGAGGCTCTGGAATATCTGGCGGAAAATACCGGAAACTGTCGGATAATAGCGGGAGGAACGGATTTGATCCCGGCCCTGCGAAAAGAGGATATTCATCCCGCCCACCTCCTTAACATTCTGGAAATCGTGGAGGCGAGAGGGATCAGCGAAACCGGGGAAACGGTTAGGATCGGAGCCATCACTACCTTTAATGATCTGGCTGATTCTGAATTGATCCGGAAGGAGTTTCCTCTTCTGGCCGAGATGGCCCTCTTAGTGGGTGGACCGCAGACCAGGAACCGGGGCACCATCGGAGGGAATATATCCTCCGCCGCGCCGGCGGCCGACGGCCTGCCGGTTCTTCTCTCCCTGGATGCAGAACTGGAATTATCCTCCCGGAGGGGAAAGCGGTCTCTGCCCCTTAATGAAGCGATCACGAAAGCCTGGACACCGGCCTGGGACGATGATGAGATGATTACGGCAATAAAAGTTAATAAACTTCCCCCGGGAACCCGGACCAAGTTTTATAAGCTGGCGCGCCGCAAAGCGCTGGCCCGTTCCCGGATGACCATTTCCCTGATTCTCCGCTCGGGATCGGGGGGAGAGATTGAAGAGCTGCGCTTTGTGCCGGGGTCGGTGATGCCGGTCCCGCGCCGGATGGAAGAGGTTGAGAAATTGCTGACCGGAAAGGTTCCCACCGATGAACTGCTGGATCGGGCCGCCCGGGCGGTCGGGGAGGAGATGGTAAAGGTTACGGGTATCCGCTGGTCGACAGGATATAAAAAACCGGTCCTGGGTAACTTATTTCGGATCGTATTGAGACAATTAATCACAGCCGGTTGAAAGCCGCAAGGAAGGTCATCATGGTAAAAGTTCAGGTTAAGACAATCTTAAAGATGACGGTAAACGGAGAACCGGTGGAGGTCGCGGTCGATCCCACCTGGACCCTGTTGCGGGTCATCCGGGAGGAACTCGGCCTGACCGGGACAAAAGAAGGGTGCGGGATCGGGGATTGCGGGGCCTGTACGGTTCTGATGGAGGGTAAGCCGGTTAATTCTTGCTTGGTGCTGGCCCTGCAGGCGGAGGGCAAAGAAGTCCGGACGGTGGAAGGTCTGGGGACGGAGGAGAATCTTGACCCGCTCCAGGAGTCGTTTATCAAATACGGTGCCGTACAGTGCGGGTTCTGCACTCCGGGCATGCTGATCTCCGCCCGGGCCCTGCTGGATAAGAACCCTCACCCCACTACCGAAGAGATCAAAGTGGCTATCTCGGGGAATCTCTGTCGCTGTACCGGGTATGTTAAGATAATCCAGGCGATTCAACAAGCCGCCCAGCAAGGATAATAAAATGGCATCGGCCCTCGAAGAAAAAGTTCTGGCCCGGATTGACGCGAATCGAACCGGGATCATCGAGTTCTTACAGAAATTACTCTCGTTTCCCAGTGTGACCGGGGATGAACTGGAGATTCAGCAATTTATCGCCCACCATCTTGAGAGCCTGGGACTCGAGATCGATATGTGGGAACCGGACCTGGAGGAACTGAAGCTCCATCCCGCCTATGTCGCGGTGGAGCGGGGATACGAGAATCGTCCTAATCTGGTGGGAAAATATACCGGGACGGGAGGAGGAAGGTCGTTACTCTTTAACGGCCATGTCGATGTGGTTCCGCCGGGACCGCTGGAATCCTGGGAGCACCCTCCCTGGGCCGCGGAGATCGCGGGGGATCGAATCTACGGGAGAGGGGTTTCGGATATGAAAGGTGGAGTGGCCGCCATGACCATGGCGGTGGAGGCGGTTCTGGCCGCGGGGATAAAACCAAAAGGAGATATCCTGCTGGAATACGTGATGGATGAAGAACTGAGCGGAAACGGCACTCTGGCCTGCGTGATGAAAGGGTATCGGGCTGATGCCGGGATCTGCTGTGAAACCAGCAGTCTTGCCGTTCAGCCGGCCTGTCTGGGAAGGATCTGGTTTGAGATCCGGATCGAGGGTAAACCGACCGGGATCCAGCGGCAGTGGGAAGGGGTGAACGCGATTGATAAAGGTTATAAGGTGGTGGAAGCGGTATCCAACCTGGAAGCGATCCGGATTGCTGAGGTCAGTCATCCCCTCTATCCCGACAACCGCGGGGCGATGCCCTGTATGGTCGGAATCTTTCAATCCGGTTCCTTTCCCAGCTCTTTCCCCGATACCTGCCTGCTCAAGGGAAGCATCGCCTCTCTACCGGGAGAAGAGACGGCCGCGGTCAAACGCCAGTTCCGGGAGTTCATTGCCGCCTTTGCCGTTACCGATCCCTGGCTGAAAGATCACCCCCCGGAGGTTATCTTTTCCGGTTATTGCGGCGATCCGGCCGAGATCCCGGTTGATCATCCGATCGTAACCACGGTCAGTAAAATGTTTAACCGGGTTACCGGAGAAGAGGCCCGAATCACTGGACGGGAAGGCGCGGCGGATACTCGTTATCTCATCAAATATGGTGATACTCCGACCGTAATCTTCGGCCCCGGCTTAACCGAGCAGATGCACGCCGCCAATGAATGGGCCCGCCTTGATGACCTGATTACCGCCGTCAAGGTTCTTGCCCTTACTATTATTCAATGGTGCGGATGGGAATGATTCGTAAAATCTAATTATATTGATCTTGGTTCAAAACTGAATTAGCGCCTCCGGCACTAATTTAAAGGAGATAAATATGCAGCAATTAAACGACCAGACCGGTACCATCTATCAGCCCGCTCAAGCAGTATTTGAAGCCACGCGGTGCATTGAATGTTACAGCGCTCCCTGCGTGGACGCCTGCCCGGTGGGGGTGGACATCCCGCGGTTTATCGGCCGGATCAAGATGGGAGATTTTATCGGGGCCGATCAAATTATCCGGGAGAAATGTCTTCTTCCCGGGGTATGCGGTCTGATCTGCCCGGTGGAGAGGTTATGCGTCCAGAGCTGCTGTGTGACGGAGCCGCTGGGTCCGGTTCGGATTCATCAGCTTCAGCGTTTCGCGGCCGCTTACGCGATTGAACATAATAATAAGGAATCAACATCTATTCCGTCCTCCCGCCAGAAGGTAGGTATTATCGGTTCCGGTCCCTCCGGCCTGGCCGTTGCTTCCGCCCTGATGAATAAGGGTTACCGGGTAACGGTATTTGAGGCGATGGACTCCCCGGGGGGTATGATGACCTACAGCATTCCGGACCATCGTCTTCCCCGGAATATTCTGGAAGCTGAGATTGACGCGATCAAGAAAAGGGGGATTGAGATCCGGACCGGAACCAGAGTAGATCCCGGAGAGTTGCTGGAGCAGGGCTTTTCCGCCGTTTTTCTTGGGATCGGCACGCATAAACCGGTCTCAACCGGAATCTCTGGCAGCGATCTGAGGGGTGTTTATCAGGGCCTGGATTTTCTTCGTTTGGTCAGCGCCGGATCCGCGGCCGCGCCGTTTGGAGAAGAGATCACCGGCCGGAGAGTGGCGGTGGTCGGGGGGGGTGATGTGGCGATGGATGCCGCCATCTCGGCGGCCCGCCTGGGGGCGAAGCGGATACACCTGCTCTATCGCCGGTCTTATCAAGAGATGCCCGCGATTGAGTCCGAGGTGAGTCTGGCTCAACAGGAAGGGGTGCTCTTCTGGATTCTGACCAATCCGACCAGAATCATCGGAGATGAGCAGGGCCGGGTCAGGGCGGTTGAATGCCTGGAGATGGAACTGGGGGAACCCGATGACTCGGGCCGGCGGCGTCCGCTGCCGGTGGCGGGGAGTGAGTTCCAGTTGGATATAGATATCCTGATCGAGGCGGTGGGACAGAGGGTGGATAGTGAGTTGATCGCCCAGCTGGGAGTGAAGACCGATTCCGCCGGAACCATTCAAGTGGGAGAGTACGGAGAGACTTCGCGCGCCGGACTTTTCGCGGCCGGGGATGTGATCAGCGGCGGAACCACGGTAGTTCAGGCCCTGGCTGAAGGAGCCCGGGCCGCGGAAGGGATCGACCGCTATCTCTCTAGTTGAGCCCATAATTATTCTGTTTTTTTAATAAGATTATTTTAACCTAAATTGAGCGATTCTATGCGGCGAACTGTACCAATCTTATGGTCTGCCCCGCAAGTATGCGGGATCTCCGCTACGCTACGACATTAGATTGCAAAAATACTCGTTCGCATTTATTAATGCGTCTGCGTTTTTTGCAGCCGATGCAACCTCATAATCTTAGCACATTTCATCCGCAATAATCGCTCAACTTAGGTTTAATAAAAACATCGCAAAAATCATTAAAATAACTGTCGGCACTGATCTGATACAGTTATGTTGGCCTTGATTCAAAACTAAATTAGCGCGAAGCGCTAATTTACAGAGGAGGAAAAAATGTCGGATTTAAGCGTAAATTTCGCGGGAGTTAAATTCAGAAATCCTATTCTCACCTCATCCATGACCTTTGGCTGGAGCGGGGAAGCGCTAAAAAAAGCCGGGTTGGCCGGGGCCGGAGGAGTGGTCTGTAAATCAATTGGCTCCCCGGCGGAGACTTTTGAGCATCCCCGGTGCGGTCGGATGGTGCTCTACCGCTACAACGGGATGCCGATCGGAATGCAGAACAATGAGATTTTTTCTACCGTTAATCTGGAGAAATGGCTTGATACGGAACTTAAAATTGTGGTGGAAGGCGGTGCGCGCAATGTGGTGAGTATCGTGGCCAACCCCGATCCGGCCGATACCGCGGAGTTGGCCCGGAAGGTAGCCGATACCGGCCTGGTGGATATCTTCGAGTTAAACGTCTCCTGTCCCATGCCGGCCGCGGGGGTGGGGATGAATATAGGGAAAGAACCATCCCTGGTTGCCGCTCAGGTAGCAGCGGTAAAGAAGGCCGTCCCTGAGATCCCCCTGATGCCCAAACTGACCCCGAATATCTCCGATATCGAACCGGTCGCGCGGGCCTGTGAAGACGCGGGCGCGGATGCCATCGCGGCCACCAACTCAATCCAGGCTCTGGCAGGGGTGGATGTGGAAACCGGACGTCCACTGTTGCCGGCATTCGGGGGGTATAGCGGCCCGGCAGTTCATCCCATTATGCTGCGGATCGTGGCCCAGATTGCCCGGGCGGTGAAGATCCCCATCTCCGGAATCGGGGGAGTATCAACCTGGAAACACGCGGTGGAGATGATGATGGTCGGGGCGACTACCGTCCAGGTGGGAACCGCGGTGATGTGGCGGGGTTATCAGATAATCGAGGATATTATTCAGGGGATGGAATCTTTCATGGAAAAGAAAGGTTACCGGAGCCCGGAAGAGTTTGTTGGAATCGCATTGCCGTATATCACCACTACCGAAGAGATGGCAAAACGTCCTCCGGTAGTCTCGGAGGTTGACACGGATCTCTGTATCGGCTGCGGCAACTGTATTAAGGTCTGTGGCTATGACGCGGTGGAGATGAAAGAAGATAAGACGGTTCGGATGCTGATTGATAATTGTGATGGTTGCGGGCTTTGCTCGCAGTGCTGTCCGACGGGAGCGATATCGCTAATCGACAAGGAGGCGGCGCTGGCAAAGGCATAGCTAAGATTAAGATCTGTAGTCTTATGCAATCATCAAAAAGGAACTTTAAATAAGCTATAATTAGAGGAATTCTGCCCTTAAAACGATTTGGATTTTAGCTGAATGCTTTCAACAAGACCTGTTCGCGTTCTTTGATAATTTGCTCTGCTTGACCATAATGGACAGATTCAGGAGGAAGGAAACCAATTCCTGAATTGTAATGATCTGTGTTGTACCATTGGAAGAACGGACAGCAGAATGATCTGGCATCCTCAATCGAGACGAATCTATTGGGGAAAAAGCATCCAAACTGGGGGAAAAGGCATTGATAGTAACCGACAAATATCTCTCCACAACTCCTGTTATGGAAACCATTTTGATATCCTTGAGAGAGAATTTAATTGAAACAATAATTATGGATGATGTAGTTCCTAATCCTCTAGACCTGGGGATTCATAAAGGAGTTTCTCTTTATCAAAAAAATAAATGTGATCTCATAATTGCGGTTGGAGGAGGAAGTAGCATTGATTCCACCAAGGGCATTGGAGCAATCATCACCAACGGGGGAAAGATTCAGGATCTGGTTGAATTAGGATCAATTAATAAACCGCTTCCTCCTTTTATCGCGGTTCCTACAACCGCTGGAACCGGGAGTGAGGCCACCGTAGATGCGGTTATCAGCGACTCAGAAACCCACGAGAAGCTTATTTTAAGCAGTATTCACCTTCTTCCCACAATATCAATCCTGGATCCGACATTGACAATTTCGCTTCCTCGAAATCAAACCGCTTTTACTGGGATCGATGCCCTTTCTCATGCCATTGAAGCCTATACGGCCAGAACTTCCACTCCATTTAGTGAAGCAATGGGGTGTTACGCGATCGGGCTGGTGGGGAAGTATCTGCAAAGGGCCTATCAGAACGGGACCGATATCGAGGCTCGTGGCGGGATGCTGCTGGCAAGTCATATGGGGGGTATAGCTATTTCTAATGATGACAAGGGGTGTATCCTCGGCTCGATTCATACGATGGGAGAAGTCCTGGCCAAATCCTGTGATCTATCCCATGGCGCTGCTATGGCCATATTTCTCCCCTACATCATGGAGCAAAATCTCAAAGCAACCACCGACAAATACGCCCATGTGGCTTACCTTCTGGGAGTAAACGTGGTAGGACTAACCAAGGAGGAAGCGGCTAGGAACGGAATCGAGCACATCAAAGAGATGGAACGAAAATGTAAGATTCCTCCGCTCTCTTCTTACGAGGTTGATCCAGGTGATTTTGATGAATTGTCCGAAATATGCAAGCAAAATATCTTTGATCCGATTAATCCGGAGAAGATCGATGCCGCTACGTATAAGATGCTTTATTTAAAGGCTTATGACAACTACTACGACATTTGAGTAATGGAGATCACAATCGAGAGGTTATTATGGGAGACCGGAATATGAATTCAAATAGGAAGAATCAGCTTTTCGGATATGCTGGCAAACAAATACGACTGAATTTGAGCACCGAAAAAATCTCGGTTGAAACAGTTGATCTCGAGCTATTGAAAAAGTATCTGGGAGGAGTCGGATATGGCGCGAAATTGCTTTACGATGAATTAACCCCAATGATTGATCCATTAAGCCCGGAAAATAAATTGATATTTGTTACCGGCCCCCTGACGGGGACAGGGGCTCCCGGTTCCGGTTCAGTAGAAGTTTGTTTTAAATCACCGCTCACCGGGGTCTGGGGGGAGGCAAGATCGGGAGGAGAATGGGGACCGGCATTAAGAAAGGCCGGATATGATTTCTTAATTATAGAAGGTCGGGCCGCTGAGCCGAAATATATCGTGATCGATGACGATATGATCGAGATCAGGTCGGCTGAGGAGCTAAAAGGAAAGACATCATCGCAAAAGGAAGCGCGTATTCAGAACATTCTGGGAGAAGAACAATTTGAGACAGTGGTTATCGGTCCCGCGGGAGAGAATCTGGTTAGATTTGCTTGTATTATGTCTGGTCAATGTGCCTTTGGTCGGGCGGGCGCCGGTGCGTTGATGGGTTCGAAAAATTTGTTGGGAATTGCGGTAAGAGGGATGGGATCGGTGCCGGTGAGCAGACCGAAAGAATTCTTACGGCTCTGCCGGGAATGTAATCGGAAAGTTCTCTCCGTTATGGGAAAGGAGGGAGAGTCGATAGGGGGTACACCTGTGTTGATGCTTGCGGGGGATAAAAATGGCGATATTCCCACGAAAAACTGGCGATCTAATTCATGGGGTAAGGCGGAAGGATTTTATAATTATTTTATGGAGCACAACCTGATAAAGGCCGACTCCTGTTATAGAGGTTGTGTATTGCGCTGCAAGAGAGTCATCCAGGTGGAATCCGGCAAATGGCAGACGCCCCCGCATAAAGGAAGTGAATATGAAAGTCTGGCCGCCTTTACCTTTTTCGTTTTGAATGAGGATATGGATGCAGCGGTTCATGCCGATTACCTGTGCAATGAATATGGGCTGGATACGATATCTACCGGGGGAGTAATCGCGTTTGCCATGGACTGTTATAATGAAGATATTCTTAATGATGAGGAGATTGATGGATTAGACCTGCGCTGGGGCAACGCGGATACAATTATTAAGTTAATAAAGAAGATAGCAAATAGAGAAGGTTTGGGGAAGCTTTTGGGCGAAGGGGTCCGGCTTGCCGCCAAATTTATCGGGAAGGGATCCGATAAATTTGCCATCCATGTCAAAGGTTTGGAAGGAGCCGCGCATGATCCCCGGGGGGCCAAATCACAGGCCATATTATATGGTACAAATAATCGGGGGATGTGCCATATGCACCCGATGGAAGGAAGTGTCTATGAGATCGCCAAACTGGATTTAGGCTTGATACCGTATGGGCTTCCCTCTCCAGAGAAAAATGATCGCTTCTCAGAAGAAAACAAAGCGCAGATTGTTAAGATATTGCAGGATTACGGAATAGTGCCGGATATCCTGGGAATCTGTAAGTTTTTTATATTTGATGGATTAATTCCGGATGATCTGGCCAGGCTGTTGTCCGCACTGACCGGGTGGGAGATAGACGGCAGGGACCTCATCGATGTGGGTGAGCGCGTTTATGATCTTCAAAGGAAATTTAATGTCCGTGAAGGCATCACCAGAAAGGATGATATGCTCCCAGAGCGCTGCCTGAGGGCCCCAGAGTTTGGGAAATATAAGGATGATGGGAACTGTGAAATCAAAAACTATGAGCAGATGTTGACTGCATGTTATCAGGCAAGAGGGTGGGATCAGGAGACAGGAATGCCCATGGATAAATGAAGGGAAGTATTCTCTTCCCCTGAAAAATTAGGTTAGATACTCTGCAGAAAGGTGGCCAGATTGATCTTCTTCTTTTTCAGGTTGAACTTATATCGGATATTGTCCCGGTGGGTTTCGATGGTGTGGACCGAGATATGTGATATCTCGGCCATCTCCTTATTGCTCAACCCGTGTTGGATCATGTTGCAGATCTCAATCTCTCGGGGCGTGAGTTTTAAACTGGCCTGCGAAATTTTTTTGCCGAAGGAAGAGGCCAATCCCCGGATATTCTTTTCCAGCAGGTCAATCTGGGGATGGACGGTATAAGCGGGGTCGCTTCTGATCTTCTCGAGAATGGGAAGGAGGAGATGTTCAATGTTAGAGAGTATATCATCCTTGATCATCTTTTTTTCCACTCCGACCTGTTCCAGGATTTCACGGAGGGCGATATTTTTCTGTTCCAGGGAGCCCTTCTGATTATGGAGAGCTTTTTTCGAGTGTTTCAGGTCGAGCTCCATTTTTTTTCGCTCGGTAATATCTCGACCGACCGATTGAAATTCGACCAGTTGGCCGGAATCATCAAAGATCGCTCGTTCATTCCATTGCTGCCAACGGCTCTGTCCGTCAGGCATGATAATAGGTTTCTCGTGAGTTAAAATAGGTTTATGGCGGGTTAAATGGGCTATCTGGCGGCGAAATTTTTTTCGTTCTTTCGGCGGCATCAGGGAGAGGATACTTTTATTGAGCAACTCTTCCCGGGTCTTACCCATGTAACGACAGTAAGCTTTGTTAACAAAGGACCTGGTAAAGTCGGGAAGCCAGCGGGAGATCAATTCGGTCTGCGCTTCCACGACCGCCCGGTAGCGTTTTTCACTTCGCTGGAGGGCCTGTTCGGCGTGCTTGTGTTCAGTGATTTCACGCATCAGGATAATCACACAGGGCCCGGATGACTGGTTCCGGAGGAGCCAGGTTGAGGTTGCTATGGTCACCTCAAACCAATGGCATCTTCTCCCCAGAACCAGCACAAGCTCATCGAAAAATTTTTTCTGATCCAGTATAACTTCATGGATAATATCTATTATCCTGGTGGCATCTTTCGATCTTAGCAGGTCACGAAGGTTTTTTATCTTCTCTCCGGCCTTCGGTTTTGGTTTGAGCTGTTTCCTTGCCAAAGGGTTCATAATAATGATTGTCCCGTCACTGTCGGCAACAATAATACCGGCCCGTGTATTCTCCAGAATGAGCCGGAGTATTTCCGCGGAATCCCCGGCAAAAAGATCCCCGGCCGGGCGGGTGGTCTTCGTTTTCGAAGAAGTTTTCCGGTTCCGGCTTACTTCAGGCAATTGCTTTGAGACGTGTTCTTTCATAATAATGGATTTATTGAAAAGCGGGCTAAGTTACGAAATATATTATTACATATATCTCCCCGTTTCAAAGAAAAATATATTTTTTCATCTTCAGGTACCGGTGAGGTTGAGCCAACTATCTGCTTAATAACTATTTCGCATAGTTATTATATACACCATCTGCCGGGGTTGAAATTATATTATAAAAGGAGGAGGATTATTTTAATACATATCGCAAAAATTGTAACACTTTAGCGCTTTGAAATTATCAGGTGTCGTTTTTTTGTCGATTCGTAGTGCAGAGCTTTAGCTCTGCCCTGATAAAGCAGGACTAAAGTCCTGCACTACGAACCTGGACATTGGAAGCAATAATTTCAAAGAGCTAAAGTGTTACCAAAGATCATTAAAATATCTGTCGGCGTTTATCCAATATAATTACGTTGGTCCTGGTTCAAGACTAAGATAGCGCCGGAGGCGCTAACTTACTAAGAGGTGAAAAAGATGGCGAAGAAATCAGTGATTCAGGTGCAAGTGTACCGGAGTCCGGGCGGGGAGGTGGAGGATATAGACAAGGGGGGGAAGTATTGTGAGTATGAGGTGGAATATAAGGACCGGATGACGGTAATGAACGTATGTGATTATATCCACGAGATAATGGACCGAAGCCTGGCTTATTATAAATCGTGCCGGATCGGGAAGTGTACCGGGTGTGTGATGGAGGTGGACGGAAAGAACCGGCTGGCCTGCACGACGCTGGCGAAAGGGGGGATGAAGATCGGTCCCGCCCGAGGATATCCGGTGATCCGGGATCTGGTGGTGGACCTGTAAAGAGTAGGCGAAAAAAACATAGATACCAGGGGGCAAGAATGAGTCGACGGAGAAGAGATATTGAAGTGGATATGCTGATTGTGGGGAGCGAGGGAGCAGGCTCCCGGGCGGCGATTGAGGGAGGAAAGCTGGGGCTGAAGACACTGGTGGCGACCAAGGGTGTCTTTACCAAGTGCGGGGCGACGCTGACCGCGGATATGGACTGTGACGTACCAAGCAAAGACGCCAAAGAGGTCTTCGGACTGGATGGGGACGTGAGGGACACGGTGGAAAACTTCGCCGCGGATATGTTCGAGGAAGGGAAGTATATGAATAACGAAGAGGTGGTGCTGGCTCACTGTTCAAACGCGGCGAAGTATTTTCAGGAACTGGTTGAATGGGGGATGAAGATTACCGGGTTTACCCAGAGCCCGGGGCATCGGTATCCGCGGGGGATCGTCTCCTCGGGGCGTTCAATGATGAACGCGTTGAAGCGGGGTGTGAGCGGCTATGAGATCGATTTTGCCGAGCATACGATGGTAACTGATCTGTTGACCTGGGAAGACCGGGTAGTAGGGGCGGTAGGGGTGGATGTGAGAAGCGGGGAGTTTCTGGTAATCAGGGCCAAGGTGGTGGTCCTGGCAACCGGGGGAGCAATGCGGGTTTACCCGATCACGACGGCACCGGAAGAGTTGACCGGAGATGGGATCGTTATGGCATATGAGGCGGGGGCGGAGTTGGTGGATATGGAGTTTCCCCTCTTCCTCCCCGCCTGCCTCTACTGGCCGGAAAGTATGTCGGGGGTGGACTTCCCCTATATTTTTTCCAGCGGCGGGGTGGGAGGGTGGTGGCTGAACCGTTTCGGGGAGCGGTTTATGAAGAAGTGGGATCCGGTGCGGATGGAGATGGGGACAACCAGGGATGTGGCCTCGATCGCTCAGCACGCGGAGATTCTGGCGGGCCGGGGCGGTCCCCACGGAGGGATCTGGGTTTCGCTCAAGCATCAACCGGCGGAGATTATTGACTATTCGGCGGCGACGATGGAGTGGTGGAAGGGATTAAGGTACGGTAATTTTGACCTGGTGGAGTTCGGGATGGATCCGCGGGAGGTGGCCTATGAAGCGGGGCCGGCGGCCCATTACTGGAACGGAGGGGTGAAGGTAAACGGGAGAGGTGAAACAACCGTCCCCGGGCTATACGCGGCGGGAGAAGTACAGGGAGGTACGATGGGCGCGAACCGATTATCGGGAAACGCAATTACGGAGTGCCTGGTATTCGGAGCCCTGGCGGGAAAGACCGCGGCCGAGGAAGCCAGGAAGATATCGATGTCGGAGGTGAACCGGGAGCAGGTGGATAGATTTTATGAGCGGATATATGGACCCCTGAACCAGAAGGAAGGGGTTGACCCGTATGAGATGAGGCGTCGAATTCAGGAGACGGCATTTGCCAACGTGGGGCCAATTCGAAATGAAGATGGTTTAAAACGATGCCTGGAAGATTTAAGAAAAATCCAGGCCGATCTGCTGCCTTTTCTGGCGACTAAAACCAATGAAAAGATCTATAACCGGGAGTGGGTAACAGCCCTGGAAAACCGTCCGCTTCTGCGGGTTCTGGAAATCGTAACCAGGGCGTCGCTGTTAAGAAGAGAGAGCCGGGGGGCGATGTACAGACAGGACTACCCGGAAACCGATAACAAGGCTTGGCTGAAAAATGTGATTGTTCGCAACCGGAAGGGAGATATGGAGTTAACCACCAGGGACGTAGTTACCAGAATGATCTCTCTCCCCCGACGGGAAAAAACCGAATACTCGGTCCCGGATTGGGAGTTCGAAAAAAAGGTGTAGCTTTAATTGGAATCCATTTTATGCGAGATAATCTGCCGACAATTATCAAGGAAAAAGCCGGAGCAATTGCGGGCGATCTTTCAAGGATCAGGAGGGTGATTCATCAATATCCGGAAATTGGCTTTAAAGAATACAAAACCTCTAAATTAATCAGTGAGCGCTTGCAAGCTCTGGCGATCCCCTGTAAAACGGGGATCGGAAAGACCGGGGTGGTAGGCGTTATTGAGGGGAAATGCCCCGGACCGGTAATTGGGTTGCGAGCAGAGATGGACGCTCTTCCCATCCAGGAGGAGTCGGCCGTCTCATATTTATCTCAAACGACCGGGATCATGCATGCCTGCGGGCATGACGCC
>Ga0222636_1000620_pt1 | contig 17404 bp, 10 predicted proteins | sample AntAcemetagen141_FD_179811 | JGI IMG/M metagenome (GOLD analysis project Ga0222636, IMG submission 179811) | Saline water microbial communities from Ace Lake, Antarctica - #141 | ecosystem: Environmental > Aquatic > Non-marine Saline and Alkaline > Saline | place: Antarctica: Ace Lake...
TTTACTTCTGCAAAACCGGAAGATGCTATCACCAATCTAAGTGACGATATTGTTATTGGTGAACCTGCTTTAGAACCTCAGACCACTATTACATATGAAGTAGGTTGGCAATACCAACTTAGTGAAGATTATGTAATGGATATCACAACTTATTTCAAAAATATCTATAATTATGTAAGCACAGAAAAAGTATATCTTCAAGATGATGGCTCTCTTATTTCCTGGCAAATTGCTGAAGAAGATGACCAGTATGACACTTCTACTGAATTATACAGATATATTACAGAAGATTATGGCAGTACCAGAGGAATAGATATTAATCTTCAAAAAATGCTGTCTAATTTCATTTCCGGTTCTGCTTCATATTCTCTATCCTGGGCTGATGGTAACAATTCGGAAACAGAAGTTCAAGATGAAACATCAAGTCTCAGAGAATTCCCGCTTGATTGGGATATCAGACACAATTTTACTTTTAATTTGGGATTTTCTGTTGGCAGAGGTGAAGAATTCTATATTCCATTTACCGGAGTTTTACTTCCTTTCAGTAACTTTTCTATGAATTTCCTTTATAATATTGCCTCTGGCATACCCTACACATCATTAAACATATTTGATGAAGAAATGGAAAAAAACCAGGAGAGATATCCTTATACAGAAAATGCTGACCTCAGAATTACAAAAACTTTTGCTTTCTCAGAAAAAGTCTCAATAAGATTTTTCGCTAATATAAACAATATTTTCAATAAAAGAAATTATCTATTTATTTATCAAAAAACTGGCAGTCCATATGATGACGGTGAAGATTTAACTGTTGCCAACACAAATCCTCCCTTCATTCCTCCTGAGACTCAATATATTCACGATCTATTTTCTTACAGTCCCGGAAATGTGAGCAGTGGAAGAACTGTTACAGTTGGTATGTCATTTAATTGGTAAAAAAAAATTAGGAGGAAAACAATATGAGGAAGAGATTATTAACCGTATTAATGTTAATGGCATTGTTAAACTTCTTCTTTTCGGTTGTTGCTTTTGCCCAAGAAGAAGTATTAGAAGACGAAACGGTTAATGAGGTTGTAGAAGAGGAAATACCGTTTGAAGAATCTCCTCAGGTGAGTGGCATTGAAATGTTCGCTCGCAAATTAGTGGGAAGCGGATTGGTCGAACTGTTTATTCAGGGTGGCTTTGTGATGTGGCCCATTCTCATCCTGGTGATTTGGGCTTTAGCTACAATAATCTGGAAAATTGTTTCTTTGAGCTACGCTAAAGTAAACCTTAATAACTTTTTTGACACATTAGTCCCCTTAGTTGCAGAAAAGAAATATAATGAAGCTATTAAACTTTGTGAAAAGACAAGAGGTCCGGTAGCGGCTATTATTCATGCAGCATTACACAAGGCAGATAAAGGAATAGAAGCGGTGGAAAAATCCATTGAAGCAGCCGGTGTTATTGAAATGGCTTTTTTAGAAAAAGGTTTCATCCCATTATCAACTACTATTAATCTAGCACCAATGCTCGGTTTCTTTGGCACCATGGTTGGTATGATTAGAGCCTTCAAAGACATTGCTGCTGCAGGAGAAGTGGATCCGACCATTGTGGCATCCGGTATTGAAATAGCACTTATTACAACTGCTGCAGGTCTTGCTGTTGCTATCCCGGTTCAATTTTTTAACAATATGTTCCTGGGAATGGTAGATACTTTAGTAATGGATATGCAAAGAGGTTCGGAAAAACTTATTGAAACTCTGGTTGAAAACAAATAGGGAGCTTGAATGAAAATCGCTCGGAAAAGAAAAAGCTTGGGTGGAATTCCTACTGCATCCATGTCTGATGTTGCTTTTCTGTTGCTTGTGTTTTTTCTTTCTACAACAAAGTTTGATATCAAAAAGGGATTGGGTCTGGTTTTACCTCCTGCTTCCACAATGGCAGATAAAAAAGTAAAATTAAAAGACGAAAATATCACTAAGGTCTGGATTAATAAAGATGGACTGGTTGCTGTGAATCAGGAAGAAATTCCTTTAAATCAATTAGAAGCAACAATCCGAAATCTTGTCAAAAATAATCCTGATATGGTAATTTCCCTCAAAACAGACAGAAAAAGCAAGTATCACCATATGGTATCAGTTTTAGATAAACTTCAGGCTTCCGGTGCAGAAAAGATTTCCTTGTCCACAAATTAGGAAGGTTCTATGGCAAAAATAAAAAAAACAACTAAAGCTGTATCTGCAATTCCCACAGCCTCTATGTCCGACATTGCCTTTCTACTTTTGCTTTTCTTTATGGTTTCCACTGTTTTTGTGAAAGAAAGAGGACTGAGGGTTACCATGCCTCAAGCTAAAGAAATCGTGAAAATCCCTCGTAAACACGCAGCTACAATATACGTTGATAGGCATGGTACAATCTCTATTGATGATATGGTAGTTTCAATTCCGGATGTGCAGTGGGTTATGCAAAAAAAATTAGCAGATGACCATAATGTAATCAGCAGTTTCAGAACCGATAAAGAAACAAACTACGGTATAATGTCCGATATTCTTAATCAGTTGAAAGAAGCAAATGCATTGCGTGTGTATTTCGAAGCAAAGCTGAAAAGGTAGGTGCTCATGAAACCCAGAAAAGTTGCAGATTGGAAAGATATTGCAAACAGTTATCATGAAAAAGCTACCTGTCTGGCTATTCTTATTTTGCTTTTTGCTTTTCTAGTTTCACCAAAAATCGAGGTTAAACCTTTTAAAAGAGTAATCAGAATAACCGAAACAATTGAAATTCCACCGGAAATCAAAGAAAAAATCAAACCACCGGAAACAACTATAAAACCAGTAGTTCAAATTATCGTCGAAGAAGATTTCGAGGGCGATGAAGACGAAGATATCGAAATCGTTGATACTATCGAAAAAACAACTCTTGACCCGTACATTGAAAAAATCCTTCCCAAATTTGGAACAACCCCAAAATTTGTTGTATATGAAGACCCGCCTGTTCCGATAAAACAGATACGCCCCGTCTATACTGATTTTGCCAGAAGAAGCGGAATCGAGGGTGATGTGTGGCTGGAAGTGGAAGTTTTAGCTGACGGTTCTGTGGGAGCAATTGAAGTTAAAAAATCTTTACTATCCGGTCCTGGCGGCTTAGACGAAGCAGCCATCAAGGCTGTAAGGCAATGGGAATATTCTCCGGCAAAAAGCGGTGGCAAACCAGTGGCTTGCTGGGTTACATTTCCAGTATCATTTAGTTTAGATTAGAAAAAAATAAATATTGGAGGATAACATATGAACGTATTTAAATCAAAAAAGTTTCTCTTTTTGTTATTGCTTATGTTGCTTAGCAGTTTCCTGTTGGCAATATCTGTTGATTATAACGGAAATATTGGTAACAAGAAGCGCGATCCTTCCAGATATCACAATGTTGGTAATATCTGGTTGAGAATCAGCAATTATGGTTTTTTTGGTCATGGAGATCAGGAAGACTTTCCATCGCTTGAATACCCCGGTGGTAGCGCAATTGACTATCTTTACCAGGGTGCTCTCTGGTTCGGTGCCAAAAAAGTAAGGCGTGACGGCTTCGGAAACAAACTTTATTGGGTTGGTGATCCAAGCGTTATTGATGATGTAATTCCGGAAAATCATCCGGATTGGCATTCTGGTTTGCAACTCGTCGTTGATACTCTTGTGACTGTCGGATTTGACGGAGATAAAGGTCTTTATGAATTCCTTCCCGCTTATAATCCTCTCGAAACTTCACCTCTGGGAACTCAATTCAGCCAGTATAACAATTATGATATCGTTATGTCTGCCTCCATCAGAAGTCAAAGAAGAGGTGTTGATGACGATGGTGACGGTTTCATTGATGAAGACCCTATCGGATACGGCTTTCCTTTCAGAGCTTTTGATGAACTTCCCACTGTGTTCAGCGATTATGGCGGAGATTATTTAATTAATGGGGAGTTGCTATATGGCACTATGAATATCGAAGAACGAATTGATATCTGGTTCCCACTTGGTTTCGTTGATCTGAGCGATGAATCAAACACCTTGTATAACTTTGCTCAACCAACAGACGATGATGGTGACGGCTTAATCGATGAGGATGGTTACCCTGTTTCAGAACAAGACTTCATAGGTTACTATTATGATTACAGTCCTTTCGGAACCTTGGGAGATAGAGATTTCGGCAGCTCTCAATCCAGTAGCACTCATGTGCCTTTAAATGTTCGTGTTCGCCAGATGAGTTATCAGTGGAGCTACGAATACATTAAAAACTTATGCTACGTCGAATTTAACATCACAAATATGAATACTGAATATGAAGACAGTCTGTACGATTGTGCAATGGCTGTCTATATGGATTGCGATGTAGGACCTCAAGCCTGGGGTGGTACTACCATCGCTCCTGATGATGTTAGTAGTTATGTGGGTGCACCATACGAATTTGCTTATACTTATGATTGGGACGGTGATGGTGGATTAACAACCGGCTTTGTCGGTTCTCGTGTGTGTACCCCAGATCCCGACACATTAGAATTCGCTTGCTGGACCTGGGATGTTGGCCATGGTCCTGATGATTTTGATCCGCTTGATTATTCTGGAACAACCAATGCAACTGCTAACGAAAAATACTGGCTTATGACAGACCGGAATCCTGATGATACGGATTATACTTCATTGAGAGATTTTCCCAATACTCAAGTGGGAAATCCCTTTGATACCAGGTATCTTTTTGCTTTCTATGGCGATATGCAGGGCATGTCAAATCCTACATCCGGCTCCTGGAATCTTGGTCCGGGCAGAACAATGAAAATTGTGATTGCTGTTTTCCCGGGTGATAATCTTCAGGAATTGATGGGTCAGTCTGAATGGGCTAAAGAAATTTACCAAGATCCTCAGGATCTAAATACAGTTACGGAGCCTGATACATTCATTCATTATGTGGCTCCGGAACCACCAAAAATTCCTAAGATGTTTGCCGAATTAATCAATAATGGAAACGACATTGATATTTATTGGAATAATAGGTCTGAATTGGACAATGTTGACACAAAAAATGTAACCAGGGGTCAGATTGGCTGGCAGGATGTGGATCCCGACATTGATAGCCATATCAGCCAATATGATCCACAAACTTACCCAACTTACCTGCCCGTAATCATCTATCCACCAGATCCTGCTAACTACCTAGAAGAAGCAGTAGTTAATCCCTGGACAGCATATAGATTGCGTCATGATTTTCAGGGCTATACTGTTTGGGGAAGATCAGGAAGTGGCTCCCAGGAAGACTGGATAGAAATAGATAGGTGGGATAAAGTTGAGACTGCTCAGGATTTACTCGATTACGAGGTTAATATCGATGATGATTCACTCTATTATTATTTCGGCGGTGACCTGGGAATCGATAAAGGACTACCGCAACACAAAATCTTAGAACAATCCAATCCTCAGCAGGCAAAATATTTAAACTATTATCATTATAATGGATTTTATGAATTTATTCCTTATGAATATGGAGATGTTTTCTATGGTGAACCCATCTTTAATTATGAAGTAGTTTACAGTGACAGCCTTAACGACTATGCAATAAACAACTTAAGTTTTGATGATCAGGCTTTATTATTTAAAAATCCTGAATTAAGAGATGATATTTATCTTGCTATTTATAATGATAAGTGGATTTCTCTTGATGGACACAGCGGACAAGCTTATTCAAATAATGGTGTGGAAGATACTCTATATACAAATCAACGACTGGCCAGTAAATATTACTACGCCCAAATCCATCGTCCTCCCAAAGGAATTGAATACTATGTTGCCGTAACCGCCTGGGATAGAGGAATTCCGGAAAAAGATCTTCAAGCTCTGGAATCCGGAAGAGATGCTGATGCAAACATGAAAATACTTTTCCCCGGACCTTCGTCAAAAAGCGATATGGAAGATATTCATGTTGTACCAAATCCTTACGTAGGACAAAGCAAGTTTGATGGAAAACGTGAAGATGACGATAAAGGTGATAAGAGCCGTCGTATCTGGTTTGTTAATCTCCCGGAAAAATGTACTATCAAGATATTTACACTTGCCGGAGATTTGGTTGATGAACTCAAACATGATGGTGCGGGAATTGAAGATATCATTTCTGTAAGCAAAGCAGCTTATGAAGGTGTTGCTGCCAGCGGAATGGAACCCTGGGATCTGCTTTCCAAAAACAATCAGATAATTGCTGCCGGTGTTTATCTTTTCTCCGTGAAAGACCATGATAGCGGAGATAAAAAAGTCGGCAAATTCGTCATTATAAAGTAAGGGGGAAAGATGAAAAAATATATCTTAATATTAGCTGTTTTACTATTACTTCCCGGACTGCTTTCTGCAAAAACATTTGCCAAAACAGGTACAGCCGGTCTTCAATTCTTAAAGTTCGGAATTGATGCCAGAGCAATTGGAATGGCAGAAGCTTACACTGCTGTTACTAACGATATTTCTTCAGTATATTGGAACCCGGCAGGTTTAGCCTTAAATCCTCAAAATCAAATTCTGTTCTCTCATACGGAATATGTGGCAAACATCCGTCATGAGTTTTTTGCAATATCCAAGAGAAGTTCAATCGGAACTTTTGCTTTTTTTGCATCTGCTCTGCATATGGACTGGATGGATGTTTATATCGAAGATTCTTTCGACGTACCGACCGGAGAACAATTTACCTGTTATGATCTTGCTGGCGGACTTACTTATGCCAATTCTTTCACAGATAAATTCGCCTTTGGATTCACAGCAAAATACCTCAGGGAAAAACTCGATGAATATGCTGTAGATGGAATGTCTGTAGACCTTGGTTCTCTTTATAATACAGGTTGGAAAAATGTTACGATCGGAATGTCTTTAAGGAATTTCGGTCCAAATATGAAATTTGAATTGGATAATGATGGTGATGGACTTATTGATGAAGACCCATTTGATCTGCTTGATAATGATGGTGATGGACTTATCGATGAAGACAGGGAAGAAACTCCTTTCAAAATCCCGATGAACTTCTCACTTGGAGTTTCTGCTGATATCTACAGAGTAGATGATAATAACTTTTTAATTGGTTCAGTTCAATTGGATAATTGTGTAGATAGAAAAGAGACATACAACCTTGGTTTTGAATATACGATGAGCACTTTCAAAATCAGGTCGGGTTACCAGTTTGAATACGATGCAGCCGGATATTCGGGCGGTTTCGGCTGGACAATTCCAACAAGTTTTGCTATCATCAGTATAGATTATGCTTATACGGATTACGGTGATTTAGCTGAAAATTTCATCAAAACTCCGCATCGCTTGTCTATTAAGCTTTTCTATTAAAATCTATTTTCACCAGATGTGAAAAAGAAATAAAAAGAAAAAAAGGAATCTAAAAAAAAGGAGGAGTTATGAAAAAAGTTTTGATTCTTTTATTGTTATCTGTTTTTGTTGGAGGTATATTCGCAGATGAAATTATGCAGCCAGCAGGACCAGACAAATCGTTAACCAGCCCTCGAGATGGATCAGGTTATTTATACTCGAGTACAAGGGATAGACCTGCATGTGAATTCATTATTGATCCATCAACAATAATTTCTTCATTCTATGATTACATGCCCGGTAGTTATTGCAGTCTGCCGCTTCGCATTCAACCGGAAGTTTCCACACCTTATGGTTTACCCGCAGGAGGCGCATATGTGGCATTTCATGCTACCGAAACTTCAACTGCAGAAAGAAGGGCTTACTATGCCTACATTGACGCTGACGGCAATGTAACAGCAGCAGACCCGATAAGCACAAATGATGTTAAACAAGGTTATCTAGGTATTTATATTGATCCTGTTACTGCAGACCCTATCGTTGCCTGGCACGCAAGAGTGGAACCAGACAATTCTTATGATGTTCTGTCTGCTTATGATCTATATCATATGATGGGTTCTCCCGGATTATGGATTGATGAGTTCATTTCTATTGATAATCCGGAAGCTGGTGAACCTACTACAGGATTTGTTGATGATGAATTTATCTGGCCTTATGTTTACATCGGTTCATCACCCCTTGGAGGAGATTACAGAAGAGTTTATGTAACTGGAAATAATTACACTCATTCTCATGGTACTAGCGCTCTTCCCAGCGAAAATGTTCTTCTTAGTTATGCAGATTTTAATACAGCAGACCTGGATGCTCAATCTACTTTGAATTGGACTTACCGTACTATCGAACAAATGGATGAATGGAATGCTGAAATTCCAGAATGGATGAGACCTTTTAAGGGTTGTACTGTTGTTGATAACATCGTTATATATGCCGGATATGTGACTAACGATTGGGATGTCAATAACAATGATATTTCCGATGCTTTCGTGCTTATCAATGAAAATTATGGTGAAGGTCCATTTGAATATTATGCAGCAGATTTTAATTTCCCTCAATGGAATCCCATGAATGAAACAGGAACTGAATATCTTTATTCAGGTGAAACCACTCCTATGGATCCTTGGACTGTTTCACAAGGCTTTATTCATTCTGGTCATATGAACGTTCAGTTTAAAGATGATAACTCAAAAATTACCTGGTCTGGTTGTATGGGAATTACTTTTGACAAGCTCGATGGCACAGGTCCAGGTTTTTATTATCCTGCCTGGTGCCAGATTTATCCAAAAGAAATCGTCTTTGATCTGAATACACATGAATTCAGCTTCAAAGACCTTTATATCGAAGGTGCAAATCCCACTGATAATATTCCTATGGTTCCCTGGGATTTGGATGAGGATGGTGTTGTAGATTCGTTTGATGAAGATGGTGATCCGGAGTGGGTTTGGAATTGGCCCATTTACTTTCCGGTTGGCGATGATGCTTTCCATTCAACCAACTTTAAAACCACTGTAAACAAAAACTGGCTGGTCTCTATTTGGTCTGATGGAACTAAAGCAAAGAGATTCTTTGATGGTGATGCATCATTCGCAGCCTGGGAAGCAACTCCTGAAATTGCAATTGTAATTTCTTCTGACAACGGTGAAACCTGGTCTGAACCTATCTTCATGAATGCCAATGATACTCCTGAACTTGCCGATCAAATTCCCGTCTTTGTTTATCCTGGTGATAAAATTGAAATTATCAGTAATTCTCCAGGTAATTACCATGGAAAAATTCATTTATTCTATTATGATGATAATGATTTCGGCGCTTTTGCAGGCACTACTCCTTACGGGCAGAACGTTGGCGGAGAATTAAAGTATGCAGCCTTAGATATTGAATTCGACGCTGAGTGGAATCCCGGAGGAAACTCTAATGATGATAATGTAATTCCTGCTGCTGGTTTCCTGGCTCAGAATTATCCTAACCCATTCAATCCAACCACAACCATCCAATATGAAATCAAAGAAGCCGGCAATGTATCCATCGAAGTATTCAATATCTTGGGTCAGAAAGTTAAAACTCTGGTTGATGGATATCACAATGCTGACAATTACAGCCTCGTTTGGAATGGAACCAACAACAATAATGAAGGTGTTTCCAGTGGCGTTTATTTCTACAAAATGCAAGCTGGAAGATATACCTCTACAAAGAAAATGATCTTAATGAAATAAAGATTATAGCTGTAAATTAAAAGCGGTTAACTTCTTGGTTAGCCGCTTTTTTATTTGATTCTAAAAAAATGTCTTTACAAATTTACTCCATAAAACGATAAAATGAAATTGGTTCTTTTAAAAAAGATAAGAAAGGTAAAATGATATAATTTTCCCGAACTAATTAAAAAAAAATCCCAAAAAAGGAGGAGAGATGAAAAAAGTTACTTTTTTTGTAGTTTTAATCGTTCTAGTCTGCAGTTTGCTGGCAAATGATTTGATGCAACCAGCAGGACCAGACAAATCGTTAACCAGTCCTCGAGAAACAACCGGATATTTATACTCGAGTACAAGAGATGCGCCGGTTTACGAATTTATCGTAGATCCCACTTCAATAGTTTCTTCATACTATGATTATATGCCGGGAAATTATTGCAGTCTGCCGTTTCGTATTCAACCGGAAATATCGTACCCGTATGGTCTGCCTGCAGGAGGTGCATATGCCATATATATGACCATAGAAACTATAGGCGCAGAAAGACGAGTGTTTTATGCCTATATCGATGCTGACGGCAATGTAACAGCAGTAGACCCGATAAGCACAAATGATATTACACAGGGCTTTCCCGGACTTGATATTGATTGTGTCACGGGTAATCCTTTTGCTGCCTGGCATGCAAGAGTTGAACCAGATAATTCTTATGATGTTCTGTCTTCTTATGATCTATATCATATGATGGGTTCCCCTGGATTATGGATTGATGAGTTCATTTCTATTGATAATCCTGAAGCCGGTGAACCAACTACCGGTTTCGATGATAATGAATTTATCTGGCCCTCTCTTTTTTGTTCAGATTCATCGCCGCTGGGAGAAAATTACAGAAGGGTTTTTGTGACTGGAAATAATTATGCTAATTCTCACGGTGCATTAGGTCTGCCCAGCGAAAATGTTCTTCTTAGTTATGCAGATTTTAATACTGATGATATGAATGCTCAATCCACTCTCGATTGGAATTATTGCACCGTGGCACAAATGGATGCCTGGAATGCTGAAGATCCCATCTGGATGAGACCCTACAAGGGATGTGTCGTTCAAGATAATCTGGTTGCATATGCCGGATATGTGTTTGACAACGATGCTACTATAAGCGATGCCTTCGTGCTCATCAATGAAAACTATGGGGAAGGTCCATTTGAGTATTATGCCTCAGACTTCATTTTCGACCAATGGAATCCCTTAAATGAAGATGGTACTGCCTATCTTTACTCTGACGAAGCAACACCAATGACTCCATATATTGTTTCGCAAGAATTTTTAGAAGCCGGTCATATGAATATTCAGTTCAAAGATAATAACACCAAGATTACCTGGTCAGGTGCTATGGCAATCACTTTTGACACTCTTGATGGAAATGGTCCTGGGTATTATTATCCTGAATGGTGCCAATTTTATCCCAAAGAAGTTGTGTTTGATCTGAATACACATGAATTCAGCCTTAAAGACCTTTACATCGAAGGTGCAGATCCGGATGATCATGTACCAATGGTGCCGTGGGATTTGGATGAAGATGGACTGGTTGATTCATTCGACCCGAATGGTTTGCCTGAATGGGTTTATAATTGGCCGATTCTTTATCCTGTTGATGCTTTTACTTATAACAAATTCAAAACAGTTTCTACCGGGAACTGGTTAGTTTGTGTGTGGTCGGATGGAACTAAAGCAAAGAGATTCTATCATGGAAATAATGCTTTTGCAGCCTGGGAAGCAGTTCCTGAAATTGCCATTATCATCTCTGCAGATAATGGTGAAACCTGGTCCGAGCCCATCTTCATGAATGCAAATGACACTCCTGAACTGGTAGGACAAATTCCTTCCTATGTTTATCCTGGTGATGTAATTGAAGTTATCAGCAATACTCCAGGCAACTATCATGGTAAGGTTCAACTCTTCTATCTGGATGATAATGATTTTGGCTCGAGCATTAATGGTAACGGACTGAACAACGGTGGAGAACTGATGTATGCAGCATTAGATATTGAATTTGACGGACCGATATCTTCTGTAGATGCTGAACATGAGCTGATTCCTGCTGCTGGTTTCCTGACACAGAATTATCCTAATCCATTTAATCCAACTACAACCATCAACTATGAAATCAAAGAAGCCGGCAATGTAACCATTGAAGTTTTCAACATCAAAGGTCAGAAAGTTGCAACCCTGGTTAATGAATATCACACAGCTAATAATTACAGCACTGTCTGGAATGGAATGAATGATAACAATGAAAGTGTTTCCAGTGGAATTTATTTCTATGAAATGAACACCGGAGATTATACTTCTGTTAAGAAAATGATCTTAATGAAATAAGAAAATTTCGTCCCGAAGAAATTCGGGGCAACTTTTTCTTTCCTGGTGAAATAGGCTTTGCATTTCACCCCAGATAGTTATCGGGGCAGGCAGGATAAATCTTGATGAAGCAGTAACACAAAGCTCAGCTTTGTGAAATAATAGGAAAAATTAAGCGGTTAACTTTTTTAGTTATCCGCTTTTTTATTTGATTCTAAAAAAAATGTCTTTACAAGTTTTCCCATTAAAATAATAAATTGCAACCGCTTCAATTATATAAAAGGGGAAGTGTAAAATGAAATAATTTTCTGGAACTAATTTTAAAAAAAATGCCAATAATAAGGAGGAAAAATGAAAAGAGTTACTTTTTTTGTAGTTTTAATCGTTCTGGTTGGAAGCCTGTTTGCAAAAGGTCTCATGCAACCAACAGGACCGGACAAATCGTTAACCAGCCCTCGAAAGGCAACCGGATATTTATACTCGAGTACAAGAGATGCGCCGGCATATGAATTCATTATTGACCCCACTACAATTATTTCTTCATACTATGATTACATGCCTGGAAACTACTGTGGATTACCGCTTCGCATTCAGCCGGAAATATCGAATCCGTTTGGGCTAACTGCAGGAGGGGCATATGTCGTATTTCATACAACAGAAACAGCAAGTGCAACCAGAAGGGTTTACTATGCCTACATCGATGCTAACGGCAATGTAACGGCAACAGACCCGGTAGGTGTTGGTGGCGAGGAGGAGGGTTATCCGGGAATTGATATCGATCCTGTTACTGCCAATCCTATTGCTGCCTGGCATGCACCAACAAGTGCCAACCCAATCTGGGATGTTTTAACTACTTATGATCTGTTTCATATGATGGGATCTCCAGGATTATGGATTGATAAGTTCGTTTCTATTGATAATCCTGAAGTAGGTGAGCCACTCACAGGTTTCGATGATGATGAGTTTATCTGGCCCTATGTTTATATCGATTCTTCACCGCTGGGAGGAGATTACAGAAGAGTTTATATATCCGGAGGTAATTTTACTTCTGCTCACGGTGACTTAGGTCTCCCCAGCGAGAACTCTCTTATTGCTTATGCAGATTTTGATACTGATGATATGAATAATCAATACACTCTCGATTGGAATTATCGCACCATGGCACAAATGGATGCCTGGAATGCTGAAGACCCTATCTGGATGAGACCCTTCAAGGGATGTACTGTTGCTGATAATATGGTTGCATATGCCGGATATGTGATTGACAACGATGCCGCCATTAGCGACGTATTCGTGCTCATCAATGAAAACTATGGGGAAGGTCCATTTGAGTATTATTCCTCAGATTTTATTTTCGATCAATGGAATCCTTTAAATGAAGATGGTACTGCCTATCTTTACTCTGACGAAGCAACACCAATGACTCCATATATTGTTTCGCAAGAATTTTACGAGACCGGTCATATGAACATACAGTTCAAAGACAATAACACCAAAATTACCTGGTCGGGCGCTATGGCAATCTCTTTTGACGCTCTTGATGGAAATGGTCCCGGATATTATTATCCAGAATGGTCCCAGTTTTATCCAAAAGAAGTTGTATTCGATTTGAATACACATGAATTCAGTTTCAAAGATCTTTACATTGAAGGTGCGGATGCGTATGATCATGTACCAATGGTCCCGTGGGATTTAGATGAGGACGGTGTTGTAGATTCATTTGATGGTGATGGCTGGCCCGAATGGATTTATAATTGGTGCGTTTTTTATCCTGTTGATAGTTTCAGTGAAAATAGCTTCAAAACGGTTACCACCGGAAACTGGTTAGTTACTGTGTGGTCAGATGGAACAAAGGCAAAGAGATTCTATGATGGCGATAATTCATTTGCGGCTTGGGAAGCAACACCGGAAATTGCTATAATCATTTCTGCAGATCATGGTGAAACCTGGTCTGAACCTATCTTCCTGAATGCAAATGACACTCCTGAACTGGCAGGACAAATTCCTTGCTATGTTTATCCTGGCGATAAAATTGAAATTATCAGTAATACTCCAGGCAACTATCATGGTAAGATTCACCTGTTTTATTATGCTGATAATGATTTTGGCTCCAGCATTTCCGGTTACGGACTGAGCAATGGTGGAGAATTAAAATATGCAGCATTAGATATTGAATTCCCCGATGCCTGGGTACCTGTGGGAACTGACGATAATGAAATTCCTGCTCTTGGTTTGCTGGCTCAGAATTATCCTAATCCATTTAATCCGTCCACAACCATCCAATATGAAATCATAGAAGCCGGCGATGTTACTATCGAAGTTTTCAACATCAAAGGTCAGAAAGTTAAAACCCTGGTTAATGAATATCACGCTGCCAATAATTACAGCACTATTTGGAATGGAATTAACGATAATAATGAAAGTGTTTCCAGTGGAATTTATTTCTATGAAATGAACACTGGAGATTATACTTCAGTTAAGAAAATGATCTTAATGAAATAAGGGAATATCGCCCCGAAGAAATTCGGGGCAACTTTTTCTTTCCTGATGAAATAGTAACGCAAAGCTTTGTGGAGTAATTCCCAAAACAAATTAAGCAGTTGACATTTTCAGTTGATCGCTTTTTTAAAATTCGTTCCAAAAGAAACTTTGCAAAAAATTTACATAATCAATTAAAAACACGCTTGATAAAATCAAGCGAAAAGGAGGAGAGATGAAAAGAATTATTCTTTTTTGCGTATTAATCGTTTTTACCGGCAGCTTGTTTGCCAACGATGCTCAAATGCCGGTAGAACAACCATTGGTGCAAGAGAATGTAACAACAAAACCTGCACCAACATTCCGGGACGGACCTAACTATGAATTTATAGTTGATCCTACTGCAATTGCCAATTCTTTTTATGATTACATGCCTTGTGGTTATAACAGTTGGGCAGTCCGTATTCAACCGGAAATTTCGCAGCCCTATGGTTTACCAGCTAATGGAATTTACATAGCTTTCCACGCTGCGGAAACTTCCACTGCTGAAAGAAGAGTTTATTACGCTTACATCACTGAAGATGGTACTGTCACAAATGTCGACCCAATCAGTACAACTAACGTTCGTCAGGGTTATACTGGGATTGATGTCGATCCTGTTACTGCCGACCCCTTTGCCAGTTGGCATGCAATTGTAGAGCCGGACGGTTCTTATGACTGTCTGGCAGCTTATGATTTGTTCCATTACCTGGGCTCTCCCGGATTATGGATCGATGAATTTATCGTTTTCGATAATCCTGAAGTTAGTGAACCACTCACAAGTCACGACGATGATGAATTTATCTGGCCAAAAGTTCAGATCGGACCTTCACCGGAAGCAGGTCATAGAAGAGTTTATGTTTATGCTGATAATTATACAGATAATTCTGGTACAAATTTGAATTATAATTCCCTTTTGGGTTATGCTGATTTTGAGACAGCAGATTTGGAGGCACAATTAACTTTGGATTGGACCTATAAAACATTCCCCCTGATGGATCAATATCAATATGATGATATTGACAGAACTATCAAGGATATGGCTATTTCCGATGATGGAAAAGTGGCAATGATTGGTTGGGCTGGAGATTCACTTTGCGTCTGGTACAGTGATAATTATGCTGAAGACTTCACTTACTCTTCACAATATTGGCGGTTTGATATCGATAACCAGCAACACCTGGATGGAACCTGGTGGCTTACCAATGATGACGGTTCCCCGGCAGAACCTTATTTGAATCCAAGTCCCGATGGTGGTCATTTTAATGCAATCTTCACAGAAGACAACACCAAGATTCGCTGCTTCGCTGCAATGGGACTTACAACTGTAGAAAGTGCTGCTGGAGGAACTTACTACCCGCTTTACTTCTATCCAAAAGTTTTTACTTTTGATATTGCAACCGGTGTATTTTCTCTTTGGGATATGTATCTCGAAGGAGCAAGCCCGGGTGATGATTTCCCCTATATTCCTTATGATATTGATGGGGATGATGTGATGGAAGTTGATGAATATGATGCAGATGGTAACATAGTATTTGTAGCGAGCTGGCCCTCATATTTCTATGCTGGCACACTGCAAGATGGTTCATTCCAGTGCAGTTCATTTAAACTTGCGGAAAACGATAATTGGGTAATTGCATTATGGCAAGATGGTTATAATCAATTTCAGGGTTATGATGGTGTAGCAGGATATGAAGACTGGTTTGAAGTATCTGAAATTGCTATTGCAGTTTCCGGTGATTATGGTGCAACCTGGTCTCAGCCCAGATTATTAAACGCCAAAACCGATGATGTAAATTATTGCCCTGAGCTTGATAACATGATGCCTTGTTACGTTTATCCGGGTGATACGATCGAAGTCCTGGATGAATATCATGGTAAATTGCACATGGTCTTCTTTGACGATGCCAGCTTTGGGACGTATGCAGCTGATATGGGTTATGGTCTGGATGTGGGTGGTGTACTGAAATATTCTTCTTTGAGCCTGGAGTTCCCGGTTCCTTACAGCTCAGTTAATAACAACACCGTTCCTGTTGCCGGATTTCTGGCACAAAACTATCCCAATCCCTTCAATCCAACCACGACCATCAACTATGAAATCAAAGAAGCCGGCAATGTAACTATTGCGGTTTTCAACATCAAAGGCCAGAAAGTTGCAACCCTGGTTAATGAATATCACAATGTTAATAATTACACCACTGTCTGGAATGGAATCAATAACAACAACGAAAGTGTTTCCAGTGGTATTTATTTCTATGAAATGAACACGGGAGATTATACTTCTGTTAAGAAAATGATCTTAATGAAATAAGAAAATTTCGCCCCGAAGAAATTCGGGGCAACTTTTTCTTTCCTGGTGAAATAGTAACGCAAAGCTTTGCTTTGTGAAATTCAAAGGAAAAATTAAGCGGTTAACTTTTTTAGTTATCCGCTTTTTTAATCTTAAAAAAAACTCCTCTTTTCTGAAATTCACTTTTAATAATATCTTTTTTCAGCAATTCAGCCAGATATTTATTCAATTCATTAAGATGGAGACCAAGCATCGCAGAAAGATCTTTATCTGTACAGGGTCGCCTGCGGATTGTTTCTAAAATCTGATTTTCAATATTTTTATCAAAACTTTTTACTTTCCGGCGGGAAACAAATTTCGCAATTATTTCTACAGAAAGAGGTTTCAAAAATTCAGCAATATCTTCCAATTTCTCTTTTAAAGCAGACTTAACTTCCGGTTCTGTTCCGGGTCTATCAAGCGTATTTAATTGCACTTTTTCAGGATTTATTTTCAGAATTGTATTTTTGAGAAGGGAAAGTTCTTTTTCAGAATCATTCAACCCGGGAACAATAAAAAGTTCCAACCACATTTCACCTTTGAATTCTTTTTTGAAAATTAGAAGTCCTTTAATCACTTTTTCTATTTCAACTTTTGGGTTCGGACGATTTAATTTCCTGAAAACATCTTCGCTCGCTGCATCTAAAGAGGGAAGAAT
>Ga0222636_1000625_pt1 | contig 17328 bp, 17 predicted proteins | sample AntAcemetagen141_FD_179811 | JGI IMG/M metagenome (GOLD analysis project Ga0222636, IMG submission 179811) | Saline water microbial communities from Ace Lake, Antarctica - #141 | ecosystem: Environmental > Aquatic > Non-marine Saline and Alkaline > Saline | place: Antarctica: Ace Lake...
GGACTTGTTCGCCTGATACGGTAGCTCTGTAATAATAATCGACGACTTGCCATTCTTCTGCTCTTCTATCTGCGCGCGTGCGTGTAGCTTGATTCTTCCGCGTCCTGTCGTATAAGCACTCTTTATACCGCTTTTCCCGCAAATAGTCGCCCCTGTCGGAAAGTCCGGGCCCTTAACTATCTTTAAAAGATCCTTTACCTGTATGGTTGGTTCATCGATAATCCGCATAACCGCACTTGCGATTTCGCTTAGGTTGTGTGGTGGCATATTTGTTGCCATCCCTACCGCGATACCGCTACAACCGTTTACAAGCAACGTAGGTAACGCAGAAGGCAAGAGAACAGGCTCTTTTAAAGAACCGTCGAAATTAGGGGCAAAATCTATTGTGTCTTTTTCAATGTCTGTTAAGAGCTCATCAGAAATAGACGCCATGCGCGCTTCTGTGTATCTCATAGCTGCCGCGGGATCGCCGTCTACCGATCCCCAGTTGCCCTGGCCGTCCACCAGTGGATAACGCAAGGAAAAATCCTGCACCATGCGCACTAAGGCATCATAGATAGAAGAGTCCCCGTGAGGGTGGTATCGACCCAAACAGTCACCGACTATACGCGCGCTTTTCTTATACGGCTTGCTATGTTGCAGGGCTAGGCCATGCATTGTATAAAGAATTCTGCGTTGCACGGGCTTTAGTCCGTCTCGCGCATCAGGGAGCGCCCGCCCTACAATCACGCTCATCGCGTAATTAATATAGGACTCTTTAATCTCTGCTTCTACGTATCTCTTTGTTATTGTTTCACCGTGCGTATACATATATCGAAATCCTTATATTGTTATCGTGTTTTACGTGTTGCGTCATATGACGCCTGGCCAAGCCGCTTAAAGGGCTTGTGTCCATATTATATGCTACGTGTCAAGGTTTGTGACCTCTCTCGCGTGCTTCTCTATAAACTCTCTACGCGGCTCTACCGCGTCACCCATGAGCACTGTAAACATCTCATCTGCCTTAACCGCATCTTCTAAAACAACGTTTAACAGCGTTCGTCTTGCCGGATCCATCGTTGTTGTCCAAAGCTGCTCCGGGTTCATCTCTCCAAGACCTTTGTACCGCTGCAAATACATACCCTTCTTTGCCCGTGCGTGTATCGCGTGCAATAGCGCCTTCAGGCTAAAGACTTCCAGTGTTTCTCCGTCTGCCTGTAATTTAAACAACGGGGCCTTCTTTTCGTGCCGCGTCGCTCTGCTCTGGTTTTCTCCGGCACTTAGTTGATTTGTGTCGTGTGGGTCATAGACTTCAGCCAATGAAAGACCTAGCTTATCAAAAAACACGCAAACCTTATCTATCTCTTCCGCTTCAAAAAACTCTACCACATCTATCTCTTTCGCTGTCTGCACGCCCTTATCCGTTTCATCATGTATCTGCAAGTCTTCCCCGAGCTGCTTTTCCTGTGTTTTTACAAGCTTGGCAAGCTCATCGTCTGAGTATACAAATTGGGGCTCACCCTCCACTTTCACCATAAAAACAGGGAGTTTTTTGGTTTTTGCGTGGCGCAAACATAAGTATTTATGGAATTTTACTCCCCTTCTATCAATTGCCTTGCCCAGCCTTTCCAGCTTTGTTAGTGCCCCTATTATGTCTCTGAGCTGTTTATTAGAAAACTCCTTTTTAGGTTTTATCTTAAGCAACGTGGTGTCCTCTACACCAATATCGAGCAATAGCGCGTTCATCTCTTCTTCTGTCTGGATATATTCTTCCCGTTTGCCGCGCTTAATTTTATATAACGGGGGTTGGGCGATATATATCCTGCCTTCTTCTATTAATTTTGGCATTTGCCTGTAAAACAACGTAAGCAATAGGGTGCGTATATGAGATCCGTCGACATCCGCGTCTGCCATTAATATAATCTTATGATAACGTAGTTTTTCACTGTTAAATGCTTCTCCTATACCGCAACCCAAAGCTGTAATAATTGTTCTAATCTCCTCGCTTGCTAAGACCCTGTCAAGCCTAGCCTTTTCAACATTTAAAATCTTGCCTTTCAATGGGAGGATCGCCTGGAAGCGCCTATCCCTGCCTTGTCTGGCAGAGCCACCCGCGCTTTCACCCTCTACAAGGTATACTTCGCATAATGCCGCATCGCGCTCTGAGCAATCGGATAGCTTGCCTGGCAAGCTAGACATTTCTAACGCGCCTTTTCTTCGTGTAAGATCACGGGCTTTTCGCGCTGCTTCGCGCGCCCTTGCAGCGACTATCGCTTTCTCGACGATCTTTTTAGCTATTGCCGGGGTCTCTTCAAAAAAGTTCCCTAGCGACTCATTGACCATGGACGCTACGATACCTTCTACGTCCGCGTTACCAAGTTTTGTTTTTGTTTGTCCTTCAAATTGCGGGTTTTGTATCTTCACGCTTACTACCGCGGCTATGCCTTCTCTTATATCATCCCCTGAAAGGGTGGCATCCTTATCTTTTAATAGCTTCTTGTTTTTGCAATATTGGTTTGCTACTCTTGTCAAGGCTGATTTAAAACCACTCAAGTGCGTGCCGCCTTCAATGGTGTTAATATTGTTCGCGAACGTGTATATTGTCTCAGCATAGCTATCGTTATATTGCATAGCAACCTCCACCGCGACGTTGTCTTTTTCGTGCAGGAAGTATACTGGCTTTTTATGTAATGGGTTTTTGTTCTTATTCATGTGCTCTACAAATGAAACTATGCCGCCTTCAAACTTAAACTCAGCCTCTTTTTCTTTGTTTTCGTCTGTAAGAACTATCTTAATACCCTTATTTAAAAAGGCCAGCTCTCTCATGCGCGTAGCAAGTGTCTCAAAAGTAAATTCTGTGCTACCGGTAAATATTTCCGAGTCAGGCTTAAATGTTACTTTTGTTCCCGTCTTCTGCGTCTTGCCCACTACTGTAAGTTTTGTGGCTGCGCGGCCCCTTTTATAGCGCTGATGGTAAACTTCCCCATCTCTGCGAACCTCAACCTCAAGCCATTCTGACAAAGCGTTTACCACGCTAACGCCTACTCCATGCAAGCCACCAGAAACTTTATACATCCGGTGATCAAACTTTCCTCCCGCGTGTAACGTGGTTAAAACAACCTCTACTGCGGGCTTTTTTTGCGTTTTGTGCATATCTACCGGGATGCCTCTTCCGTCGTCGACCACAGTAACGCTATTGTCCGCGTGTATAATAACATTTATGTTGCTACAATGACCCGCCATCGCTTCATCTATACTATTATCTGTAACCTCATAAACAAGGTGATGTAAGCCTCGCGCGCTCGTGTCGCCGATATACATAGCCGGTCTGCGGCGCACCGCCTCCATGCCCTCTAACACCTGTATCTTGTTTGCGTTATATTGTGTTTCTTTTTCTACTGGCTTTGCAAGCGATGCCAGTTTTGTGCTTTGCGGTTGTTCTGCTCGTGATGGTGTTTTCTGTTTTTTTATGTCTTTTGTATTTTTGGGCTTATCTACCACTCTATTTCCCCTATTCTTTTGTATTTGTTAACACTCGCCGGCTCTGAATTTTATTGTTATTGGTTTTTTGTTTTTAAAATACCTGTTTAATCTTTTTTCTATTTTGCTTTTATTAATATTTAATTGATAAATCCATGTTGGGCTATCTACATCTATTACAAGTGTTGTTTTTGTCATTTTTTTTGGTTTTGTGTGTTTCGCCGCGTTTTCCCCCGCCGCGTCAAGCCATGCCGCCTGCACCTCTTCCTCTGTTAAAAGGCCTTTTTTTTGCTCCTCTGCTTGTTTAATCGCTGTCTTTAATATCTCTTTAAGTAACGTTGGGGCTTTTTTTTCCATTGTTTATGTTATTTGCATTGGTAATACTATATAGATGTATGTGTCGTCTATCCTTATAACCCCTGGTTTTTCCGGTCCTGTTAATTCTATCTCTATCGTATCCTGTTTAATGCTTTTTAATGCTTCCTGTAGATATGTTGGGTTAAAACCTATTAACAAGTCGTCGCCTGTATATTTTACAATTATCTCCTCTTTTGTTTCTCCTATTTCCGGCGTTGTCTTTGAAACCACTAATTTGTTTTTCGTAAGCTGCAGTTTTATTGCCTGTGATTCCGGTGTTGTAAGCAGTCCTGCTCTTTTTATTGCGGGAATTAGTTTGCTTCGCTCTATCGTTAGTTTTTTTTCTATTTCTTTTGGAATTGCTTGTTTGTAATCCGGAAATTCCCCTTCCACAAGCCGTGAAACAATATGTATATTACTCAGATAAAAGGCTACTTGGTTTTTAGAAAATTGAATTTTTGCTTCTTCTGTGTCATTTAGGTTTTTTAAAAGTTCTTGTGTTGTTTTTGTTGGTATTATATATTTTTTTTCCTCTTGTGTGTTTGTTTCTTGTTTATGTTTTACTATTGCCAACCGCCTTCCGTCTGTAGCAATTAATTTTATATGTTTTTTTTCTATAACACAACATATGCCGTTTAATACGTACCTTGTTTCGTCTCTGCTCATCGCGTATGTTGTCGCTAAAAGCATCTGCTTTAAGTCTTCTTGTTTTATTATAATTTCTTCTATAGTATTCGGTTTAGGTAGTTGTGGAAACTCATCTTTTGGTGTAGTTAATATTTTAAATGTTGCAGTGTCTGCTTTTATTATTATTGTGTTGTTTTTTTTGGCTGTTATTTCTATTTCGTTATTTGGTAGTTCTTTGATTATATCCGCAAAACGCTTTGCGAGCACTGTTACTGCCCCTTCTTCCTGTACCTTTGCTTGTATTGTCGCTGTTATGCCTATGTCTAAATCTGTCGCTGTGATTTTTATATTATTATTGTCTGTTTCTAACAAAAAGTTTGATAATATGGGTAAAGTGTTTTTCTGGGTTATCGCGCCAATTACCGCTTGTATCCCAAAAACAAGATCTTCTTTTTTTACACTTATCCTCATATCAACACCCCTTATTATAATTAATAAATCTTATTTTAAATTAGTAATAGTAATAACCACTGTGGAAAAGTTGATAACTCCTTAACTAGAGGAGCGTATTTTAGTTATAATATTTTCTACTACACTCTTAAAGTGTGGATTCTTTTTAATATCTTCTTCTATCTTGTCGCACGCGTGAATTATAGTGGAATGATCCCTGCCACCAAACAGGCCCCCTATTTCTACGAGAGGCAGTTTCGTCATCTCTCTTGATAAAAACATCGCAATTTGTCTTGGGTAAGCTACCTTCTTCGTGCGCTTTCTAATCCTCATATCATTGCTACCGATACCAAAAAAATCCGCTACAACAGACTGGATGCGCTCAACATTAACATTTGTTGTGTTTTCAACAATAATCTCTTTTAAAACATCGCGAGCAATAGACAGATCTATTTTATGGCTAACCAAGGACGAGTAAGCGATTACCCTAATAAGGGCCCCCTCTAATTCGCGAATATTAGCTGTAACATTATCCGCGATATAAGAGATCACGTCCATAGGAACGGCAACCGACTCTTTTTCAAGTTTTTTCTTTAATATGGCCACGCGCGTTTCCACATCAGGTGGTTGCATGTCGGTAACAAGACCCCACTCAAAACGAGAAACAAGCCTTTTTTCCATAGTAGGCATCTCTTTAGGAGATTTGTCACTGGAAAAAACAATCTGTTTATGCGCATCATAAAGCGCGTTAAATGTGTGAAAAAACTCTTCCTGCGTAGCCTCCTTGCCTGAGATAAAATGTATGTCGTCTATAAGTAAAACGTCCTGGTTTCTATATTTGTCTTTAAATTTTTGGGCGGTCCGGTTCTGTATTGAATTAATAAGCTGATTAGTGAATTTTTCACTAGAAATATAAGTAACCTTTAAGCGCGGTTGCTTAGCAAGTAAGTGCAGCCCTATAGCCTGCATTAAATGCGTTTTCCCTAGCCCTACCCCACCATAAATAAACAAAGGGTTGTATGCCTTGGCAGGGCTTTCAGCGACAGCAAGCGCCGCAGCATGAGAAAAGCGGTTGCACCCCCCTATTACAAAACTGTCAAATGTGTAGCGCTGGTTAAAGGTAACGTCTTGTGGCCGGGCGAGCCTATCAAAAGAACGGAAAAACGGCTTAAAGCCACCTTTCTTATCATTCAGCGGCTCTTCAGACGGTGCGCTTACCGCAGTCCGTGCGTTTACAACAAAGTTTACCCCCACCTTTTCTTTACCTATTTCGCGTACAGCGGAACCAACCTGTTCCATATAATGATCAAGGAGCCAATCTTTAAAAAATTGATTAGGCACCTCTACATTAATACTATTATCTTTTACTCCCGCTTGCTTTGTTGGGGCAAACCATGTTTCATAGCTCTGCGGGCTGATTTGTTTGCGTAAGCACTGGAGCACAGAGGCCCAAGCGCTATCTAACTCGTGTGTCATATAATTAAACCTTAAGTTTCACATGGACCATACAGCGCCCTGCTGTGTAGGCAACAACAAGTACAATGTTGCGCGTTTTAGCGCTCAATAGCATTCTTGTTTCCCGCCGGCAAACAGCCTCGGTTAAGAGCCCTGCTATATATTCCGCTTTTCTGCAGAGATAGTGCGGCGCGTATCGTATAAGCATGCGCAATCCTAACGTAGAACGGAATGATTATAACAGAAACAATGGCATTTGCAAGAAAAAAGTTTTTAACTTGACTTAGTGTGGTTTTGTGCTATACTTTTTTACTATGAAAAAAAATATTAAACAAAAATCAAATCTGAAGCGAAAACGCAAGCACGGATTCAGAGAGCGAATGAGCACGAGCAGTGGTCAAGCGGTTATTAAGCGACGAAGAAAAAAGGGCCGGAAAGTTTTGTCTGCATGATACTCACTCTGCCTGCTTCACGGCAGGCATCGCCGCACCAGCAATTCAAGCGCCTTATCCGTCCTAGCGATTATAGGCGCATATATCGCCAAGGACATCGCGTTGCAGATCACCTTATACGTCTTTACTACGCGCCAAACCAAAGAAAACATAACCGGCTCGGCGTGGTAGTAAGCAAACGGATTAGCAAAAAGGCAACAGAACGCAATTGGTATAAGCGGGTTGTAAAAGAATGGTTTAGGCAGCACGCTCGCCTGTGTTTTGTAGTTCACCAAGATGTTGTAGTGGTTGTCGTTAAGGCAACGCTTACAACAAAACTCGGTTCTGCTGGGATGCGGCAAGAGCTTGCGAGGCTTAGCCAACAGATACCTAAATAAATCCACTATGATCGCTTTTGTTAAGCATATAATACGTTTCTATCAAATGACTTTTTTGTGCAGCAGACAGTTCGTGCAATGCAAGTACCACCCGAGTTGTTCAGACTATATGTTGCTGGCACTAGACCGATATGGTCTATGTGGCGGTATTGCGCGCGGAGTGTGGCGTATTATGCGCTGCAACCCCTTTGCAAAAGGCGGCATTGACCTGCCCTAATAAATACAGCACGAAAGCACAAGGAACAGAAGGCTTAACCGTATCATACCTAACCGTATCATAATTTAACACATTGAAAATAAAGGACTTATGATGAATAACGAGAAAAGATTGTTCTTGGCGATCGGTTTATCAGTGCTAGTAATTTTAGGTTACCAAGCTTATATGAAGAAGCACGTTAAACCGTATCATGCACAAAATATCAATGATACGGTTCTGCAGCCAGAGCAAGAAAAGATCGCAAGTAGCACAATAGAAATAGAAAAAGTGATTGATCGCCCAGTTGCAGTTAAGGCAGCCACAGACAAAACAACAACCTTAGAAAACGATGTATTTACAGCTGTTTTCACAGACGACGGCGCAGCGATTAAAGAACTTTACTTAATGCAATATATAGATGCAGCTGGGGCGCCGACGCGACTAAGCGGACCGATAGAGCAAGCGCCTTATTTACTGTCTATACAAAATAGCAAAGAGCAAAAGCGTCAATGGGGCGTGGTAAGCAAGGATAGTAAGCATATAAAATACAAGAGCACATTAGGCGGCGTGGAGGTTATTAAGGTATTTAATTTTTATAAAACTAAACATATAATAGGTTTAGAGCTTATGTTCCGCAACACAACCAAAAAACGGATGACTATGTCGTATGCACTAAATGGGGGAACGGCCGAGGCAAACAATGGTTATTTAGATAGTAGATATATTGGTGCAGACATATTGGCGGATGGTAAAGTACTACGGAAGCGCCCCTCAGGGAAAACAATAACAGATGGGATTACCGTAACCGGTTCGCCTGTATGGGTTTCAGCACACGATAGATATTTCTCGTTTGTTCTAAAGCCAGACCAGCAAGAAGAGGGCGCAATAGTTAAAAGTAGTTCAAAGAAGAATATATGGTCAAGTATAGTCTCGATGCCAGTGACATTGGAACCAGGGCAGGTAGCGACGCGTAGCTATGTGCAGTATGCAGGCCCTAGCGACATTGATGCCATTTCAGAGTTGGGCGCATCAGCAAACAATGTCATAAGTTATGGTTTTTTTCACCCCGTAGCAAAGGTTTTGTTCAAAGCGCTTCGCATGTTTCATCGCATAACAGGGAATTACGGGCTATCGATAATATTGCTGTCGCTTACAATAAGCTTAATAATGATGCCCCTTACCAGAAAAAGTTTACATTCGATGAAAGCAATGCAGGCAATACAGCCGGAAACAGAACAAATACGTAAAGCCTATAGCGATAATCCACAAAAAATGAATAAAGAGATTATGGGGCTCTATAAGAAGAATAAAATAAACCCAGTAGGAGGCTGCTTGCCGATGTTGTTGCAGTTGCCGATTTTCATGTCTTTATATCAGGTGTTGTTGCGTAGCGTAGCATTACGCGGTGCACATTTTTTGTGGATTAAAGATCTAGCAGGGCCAGACGCAGCATTTACGCTCCCACAAAAACTGCCCATAATAGGTAGCCATATTAATATATTGCCGATCTTAATGGCTATTGCCATGTGGGCGCAACAAAAGATATCGCAAGGTGGAGGGAAAGAAGTGTCAGAGCAGCAAAAGATGATGGCAACGATTATGCCTGTAATGTTTGGTTTTATTTTTTACAACATGCCATCAGGCCTCGTGCTTTACTGGTTTACAAACACCTTGTTTATGCTACTTATACAAGAAGTTGTTTTAAAGGCCCGAAAACCAATAACAAGTTAGTAGGTTTTTTTGCTTGACAGAAATCCACGCATCAGGTATTATACAAGCATAAGCATATAAAACGAGCTTATTCGATGTTCCACGTGGAACAAAAGGGGCAGAGTTGGGCAAGACCATATCAGTATGCAACCAAAAGGGCGGAGTAGGGAAGACCACGACATCAATTAACTTGTCAGCTTATTTAGCAGCGGCAGGTAAGCGCGTGCTTATGGTTGATATAGATCCACAGGCAAACGCGACAAGCGGGACTGGCGTCGACAGGCAATCTATACAGAAAAGCATATATAATGTTCTGATAGGTGATACGCGTCTGGACGAGGTTGTTATAGAAACATCAGTGCAGAACATGTTTTTGGCGCCCGCAGATCTCCATCTAACAGGCGCACAAATTGAACTAGTGAGCGCATTTAATAGAGAACAACAGCTGAAGAATAGCATCCTACCGGTAAAACATGATTACGATTTCATTATTATAGATTGCCCGCCAAGCTTAGGCTTGCTTACCATTAATGCGTTAACCGCGTCAGAAACCATTCTAATCCCCTTGCAGTGCGAATACTATGCCATGGAAGGGTTGAGTCAGTTGCTACACACCATAAAACTCGTTCAAAGTAATCTTAATCCCAGGCTTGATACAGAAGGTGTTGTCTTGACCATGGCTGACTACCGCACAAAATTAACAAATGAGGTGATTGGAGAAGCAAGAGCTTTTTTCAAGGATAAGGTATATGATGCGGTTATCCCGCGGTCTATTAGATTAAGCGAAGCCCCAGGGCACGGTAAGCCGGTCATGCTTTATGATAAACACTCTAACGGCGCGGAGGCGTATAAGGCGCTTGCTACAGAGATTATTAATCGTAACACATTGCCAACACTAGAGTTGCAAGAAGAACATCCGAGCAATGCAGCCCCGCGCGAAGACAAAAGTGTTGACTCTGCCGTAGAGCGAAAAATAACAATAGACGAACCAAGCGCCGTTGAAGACGACGCTGCTTCGCTAAAAATAATAGAAGAGGACAGGGGGGACAATGGAGAAGCATAAAGCACTTGGCAAAGGGTTGCAGGCATTAATACCGGAAGCACAGGAGAATGACACGGGTGCATTGGCCACAAGCGTGAGAACGGGCTTAACCACTGTTGACATATCGGAGATTAAGCCTAATCGATTTCAGCCGCGCACTGCCTTTAAAGCCAAAAAACTAGACGAGCTTGTAGCATCTATAAGAGAAAAAGGTATTGTGCAACCTGTCCTTGTTAGAAAGGCAGAAAAGGGTTACGAGCTGATAGCCGGTGAACGACGTTTCAGGGCTGCCCAAAGGCTGAATTTGCAGAAGATGCCCGTTATAATCAAAGAAGTAGATGATGTAAATGCGATGGAGCTAGCATTAATAGAAAATATTCAGCGCGAGGATTTAAACCCGATAGAAGAAGCGAAAGCGTATAAGCGCCTGAGTAGCGAATTCGGGTTTACGCAGGAGAAGATTGCCCAATCAGTAGGCAGGGACAGAACTTCTGTGACAAACATTATGCGGTTGCTAAGCTTGCCAGACCAGATACAGCAGCTGATACTAGATGATGCTATCACAATGGGGCACGCCAGGGCGTTGCTTACTATATCCGACCAGCGTAAGCAGCTAAACATATGCGAAAAGATATTACGCAAGCGCCTTTCAGTGAGAGAGGTGGAGCAGATGGCGAGGCCGCATGCACCGCAAAGAAAACAGCCTGCACACCACAGCCCGGATCTTCATATAAAAGCAGTAGAAGATGAGCTCGAGCCTATCTTCGGCACTAAAGTAAAGATCCAGCATGGCAAGAAGCGGGGAAAAATAGTAATTGATTATTACTCGTTAACAGATTTGAATAGAATAGTTAAGATCTTAAAACATTAACATGAACTTATTTGTTGACTTTTCTGTTTCTGAACATATAATAAGATACTAGATGCAAAACACAAGGTATATTATGGAAGAAGCGACATTAGTATTAATAAAGCCGGATGGTCTGAAGAAATCATTAACAGGCAACATATTAACGCGTTTGTCAGAAACAAAACTCGATATCGTAGCAGCCCGTATAGCGCATGTAAGCACAGAACTTGCGAAACAGCACTATGAGGCATTGGCAGATAAGCCGTTTTTCGAAGACTTGATACAATATATCAGGGGAGAGTTCCACGAAAAGCGCAAAGTTATGGCCATGGTTTATTATGGGGAAGGCGCCATAAGCAAGGTCCGCCAGTTGGCAGGGGCAACAAACCCGGAAGAAGCCGACGCAGTAAGTATCCGCGGGCAATACGGCCGTATTACAACTAAGGGTGTTTACGAAAATGTCATACATGCCTCGGCGAACAAGGAAGACGCGGAGCGCGAAATTAAGCTTTGGTTTGAGCCGGAAGAAGTGATCGTAGAACTGTACCCGGCTAAGATGCTCGAGAAAAAAGTGCATGGCAAGACGTGGGCCTAAAGCCTTTTGAGGCTGACTGAGGCTGCGAAGAAGTAAGAACAGAGAATCAATGATCAGATAAGGAACAGATGCCAACCCGCAATTTACAACTTACCGTTTAATACTTACAGTTAACCACGGATATAACTTACAGCAAAAAGTAAAGGTGCAATATATGTTACGCAGTATGACCGGTTTTGGCAAGGGTGTTTCGGAAAGCAGATTAGGCACAGCGAATGTAGAGATAAAGAGTCTGAATTGTAAGTTTTTTGAAGTGGTCAGTAAGCTGCCGCCGAATCTTACTATATTTGAGGACAAGATACGTGAGCTGCTCCAGAAGCGTGTCTCGCGCGGCAGATTAACCCTTTTCTTAAGCTATGGGTCTAAAGTAAGCAAGGGCGACGAAGTCCATATCGATAAAAAAATAGCAAAACAATATTATAACAATATCCGTGCCCTGCAAAAATTTTTAGGTATTAGTGGTGATGTGAGCCTCGAGCAGATAGCCGCTTTGCCCGGTGTTATATCCTACCACCCGCAGGAAGACGATGCGAAAAAACTCTGGCCCCTTATCTCCAAGTCGCTCGTTACGGCAGTCGAGGATCTAACTCGTTCTAAATCCAGAGAAGGCAAAATGCTGGGTAAAAATCTACGCCAAATAGTAAAAACTATTGAGGTGGCGTTGGGCAAGATTAAAAAAAGAGTACCTCTTGTGGTATGCGATTATAAAAAACGGCTCAAAAAGAACGTCAAGGCATTGACAGGATCCGCGAGAATACATAGCCCGGAGAGAGTCGAGGAGGAAGCAGCGATATTCGCGCGCAATTGCGACATTACCGAGGAGATACACAGGATTTGCGCACACATAGCGGGTTTTAGAAAAATTCTGCAAAACAGCGGTGAGGCAGGAAGAAGGCTCGATTTCGTGGCGCAGGAGATGTACCGTGAGGCGAATACCATAGGCGCAAAAGCAAATGATTTTTTCATAGCAAAAGAGGTAATCAAGATAAAAAGCCAGATAGAAAAGGTGCGAGAGCAGGTACAGAATGTTGAATAAAAAAAAGCAAATAACTTTGATCAGTCTGGGGTTTAACAATGTTGTGGTTAAGGATAAGATCGTAGCGATCGTTGCCCCGGAAGCAGCGCCGATAAAGCGATTAAGAGAAGAGGCGCGCCAAAATAAAAAATTAATTGACGCGACAAGCGGTCGTAGGACACGTGCCGTTATTATTATGGAAAGCGACCATGTTATACTAGCGAGCGTACAGCCGGAAACTATCGCACAGAGGTTTAGTTGATGCAGAAACAAAGTCTGTCTAGTTTTGCGGATAGATATACCAAGGCAAAAGGCACGCTCTTTGTTGTATCCGGGCCTTCCGGGTGCGGTAAGACTACATTGTGTAGCAGGCTGTTAAGAACAAAGCTCGGGCTTGTGCGTTCTGTCTCGGTTACGACACGACAGTTGCGCGGCAAAGAAACAGATAAGAAAGATTATATTTATATTAGTGCTCAAGGTTTTAAAAAGCAGCTCGCAAAGGGCATGTTCCTGGAACACGCAAAAGTATTCGGGTACTATTACGCAACACCGAAAAAGCTCGTTAAGAAAATTTTAGAAAAAAAACAGGACATGCTTCTGAATATTGACGTGCAGGGCGCGGCACAGATTAAGCGCCAGTTTGAGCAGGCGGTGCTCATATTTATTCTGCCGCCCACAATGGAAGCGCTTGAAACAAGATTGCGCAATCGGTCCTCGGACGCGCCAGAGCAGATACGCAAGCGCCTCGCGGTCGCTCAAAAGGAATTAGCGGCTATTAAGATATATGATTATGTTGTTATAAATGACAGAATAGACAAGGCGGTGCGCCAACTTACGTCGATTATTACCGCTACACAGCAACAAATAAGATAGGAGAGACATTGTGGAGATGTTAAACATCCCTCTGGAGGGTTTGTATGATAAGACGCATAGTATGTACAAGTTGGTTGTTTTGGCCTCTATGCGGGCACTGGAGCTAAACGCTGGTGCGGCACAACTTGGAGAACAGGAACAAAAGAACGTATTGCTGATAGCCTTGCATGAGATTATCGAAGGCAAGATAACATACGCGCAGGGCGATAAGTAAAACAGGAAACACGATGAAAAAAACAACCCTTCTTTTAGGTGTGTGCGCGGGTATTGCGGCGTACAGAACATGCGAAACGATAAATTGCCTGCGCCGCAAGAATATAGAAGTAATAGTTTGCATGAGCCAGGATGCCCACCATTTTGTTACCCCGCTTACGCTACAAACGCTCTCAGGTAACCAGGTCTTTCAGGATATGTTTCGCGCAAAAGACGATTGGAGCCCTGTTCATATCTCGCTTGCTGCTAAGGCGGATGTAATACTGGTAATGCCTGCTACATCAAACATTATATCTAAGGTAGCAGGTGGCATTTGCGATGACTTGCTTACTTGTACCATAGCCGCTTGTAAGGGGCAGGTAGTATTTGCGCCAGCGATGAACGAGGCGATGTACGCGAATAAGATATTGCAGGCTAACATAGCAAAATTAAAGAACCTCAATTACCGCTTTATCGGTCCGGTTAAGGGCCATCTTGCGTGTGGGACACAAGGCATGGGCCACATAGCGGACACAGAAGACATCACGCGGCTCGTAAAAACTCTCCTGAAATGAAATCCATGAATATTATAGTAGCAGCAGGCCCGACACAGGAGCCGATCGATCCTGTGCGCTTTATCACAAATCACTCAACAGGCGTCATGGGCTATTCTGTGGCAGAAGCGGCACATAAAGCAGGCCACAAAGTAACCCTAGTAACCGGCCCCACGCATTTGAAGCACCCACGCGGGATAAGCACAATTGAGGTTGTTACGGCACGAGATATGTATAAGGCTGTAAAATCATGCTTTAAGGCTGCTGATTGTGTTGTTATGGCAGCAGCGGTCTCTGATTTTAGGCCCGCACAATATAGCGCAAAGAAAATAAAACGCGCAGATGCAGCACATACACTAAGGCTTACAAGAAATCCCGACATACTCTCGCTACTTGGTCAACACAAGGGAAATAAGGTGCTGATCGGTTTTTGCATGGAAACATCTCAGCTTATAGACAGAGCACGCAACAAGATGGATAAAAAACACGCAAACCTGATAGTCGCAAACAAAATAGATGCGGCAAAAAGCGCTTTTGGGCCCGGTGTAACTTCAGTATTTATTATCGGCCCGGCGCAACAGATAGTAGAGCTTAAGGATATGAGCAAGGGAAGAATCGCACGAATTATTCTTGAAAAGATTGAGCATCTGTGGTATAAAAACGAAGTAAATCAAGCGGCACAAGGAATAAGGCGCAAGTAATTTTGATATTCAACACCAGGTGTTTGGTGTTTCATTGATCGACGAACACCGAAAAGGGGCGTGGTAGCCAAGTGGTAAGGCAACGGTTTGCAAAACCGTTATTCATCGGTTCGAATCCGATCCACGCCTCCATTACACGAGCAGGTAAAAGTATAGGAAAAGGTAAAGCAGATACATTACTGTGGGCGGTTAGTTCGATGAGCACATAAGTTATAGAGCGTTAGCGATATAACTTATAAATGCGAATTAACCCCGTACCAAAACCCTGATTTACATTTGAACCAGGGCAAATTTACGGTATCGGGGCAGCTCGGATGATTTTGGGCGGTTAGCTCAGTTGGTTAGAGCGCTTGCTTGACATGCAAGAGGCCGGAGGTTCAAATCCTCTACCGCCCACCATGTTTTTGATGTAGCAAGAATAAAAAGCATAAACCAACAGAATGTTCTTGCTACACAGCGGGAAAACGTGTAGAATTAAATAAAAAGGGGTTGTCCATGTTAAAAAAAATACTGTTCACTATTGTGGCATTGGCAATATTTGCAACGCATATTGTCTTTTCGTTGACAGATGTAGCTGACGCAGCTAGCTTGACAAACAGCATTCTTTTAGCCATCCTTGTGGTTGGCATCGGGATACTTTTTAGCATCAGAGATTAGCGCAGACACAGTTTAAGCAAGTGAAGATAATAATATATGCACATTCACCACAGAGCCCAGTTTAATCGCTGGGCGTTTGTGCATATAAGTATGTAGTGAACATAGAAAAACTCAATACTTAGAGAGGGGCAAAGATGAGAAGATTCATGCTCGGGTTATGCATGATGTTTTTATTGTCAGGCGCGGTTTTTGCAATAGAGACAGACGCGATAGATGTAGATGTCTTAGCAAAGTCGAGTTCAAGCTGGGACGGAGAAGCGCTGCCAGAATATCCCGAAGGTACACCAGAGGTAACGATTTTACGCATTATTATCCCTCCGGGCGCGCAGTTACCGATACATGAGCACCCGGTAATTAATGCTGGGGTGTTGCTGTCTGGCCGGTTGACTGTCAAAACAGAAGATGGTAGCATATTGCACCTAAAAGCAGGAGACCCGATCGTGGAGGTTGTGGATAAGTGGCATTACGGTATAAACGAAGGTAGCGAGCCAGCGGAGATAATAGTTTTTTATGCGGGAATAGAGGGCATGCCGATAACAATAAAGCAGTAACAATCAATATGGGCAGCACCTTGCAACAACTAGGTGCTTGCCCTTTTCTTTTTTGGTGATGTAAGGAGAAAAGGTATAGCGGCAATGGGCGGTTAGCTCAGTTGGTTAGAGCGCTTGCTTCACATGCAAGAGGCCGGAGGTTCAAGTCCTCTACCGCCCACCATGGCTACCATACACTAAGTTATTTATAAAGTATTTATATATACAATATTATAATTACGTAATGAGTAATGATTGACAAAGCATGCCTTTTTTGGTATATTACGCACATAATGTCGCGCAAGAAAAAAAATCTTGATATTAAGCAAGCAGATTTATGGTATCTCGTGGGCCTTATAACAAGCGATGGTTATTTATCAAAAGATGGCAGGCATATTGATATCACATCAAAAGAATATGATTTTTTGCAGAACATAGTCAACAGATTAAAACTTAATAATAAGGTTACACCAAAAACAAGTGGTAGCGGAGGTACAGCCTACCGTATCCAAATTGCAAACCAGAATTTTTATGATTTTCTTTTATCAATAGAATTGATGCCTAACAAATCTTTAGTTTTGCGAGACATAGATGTTCTCCAGCAATATTTTATAGATTTTTTAAGAGGTGTAATTGATGGAGATGGTTCTATACGTCAATGGGTGCACCCATCTAATGCAGGCAAGCAATGGAGTTTGCGCATCCATTCGAGTTCAAAATTTTTTATTGTATGGTTAAGGCAACAGATAGAGGTCTTACTGAACGCAAGAGGCAAGCTATACGAAGACGAAAAAACGACACACACATTAAAATATGGAAAAATGGCAGCCAGAGAAATTTTAAGTGAGTGCTATTATGAAGGCTGTTTCGGGTTGCAAAGAAAAATTGCGTTAGCCAAAGATTGCGCACTTTCTGATAGAGGTTGGAGCAAAAGCAAAACAGTGATTACATGTTTGTAGCCGGGGTGATGAAATTGGCAAACATGACGGACTTAAAATCCGTTGGCCGAACAGGCCTTAAGGGTTCAAATCCCTTCCCCGGCACCACATTTGTATAAGGATAGATTATGGATTTAGAGATATTGCGACATAGTACAGCACATGTTATGGCACAGGCAGCGAAGAGCCTATGGCCTGATGTAAAAATAGCCATAGGTCCGGCTATAGCAGATGGTTTTTATTATGATTTTGATAAAGCAGAGCCGTTTTTACCGGAAGATCTTGCTAAGATAGAGCA
>Ga0222636_1000627_pt1 | contig 17208 bp, 23 predicted proteins | sample AntAcemetagen141_FD_179811 | JGI IMG/M metagenome (GOLD analysis project Ga0222636, IMG submission 179811) | Saline water microbial communities from Ace Lake, Antarctica - #141 | ecosystem: Environmental > Aquatic > Non-marine Saline and Alkaline > Saline | place: Antarctica: Ace Lake...
GGTATAAATTCACCTTTGACTTCAAGCATGGGCAGGCTTTTTGATGCTGTTGCAGCGATTATCGACATACGCAGTGAGGTGGAATATGAAGGGCAGGCTGCGATAGAGTTAGAAAAAGCTATCAGCCGTCAGCCGTCAGCTTTCAGCCGTAAGAAGAGATATAATTTTAAGTCTAAAAATGAAGACGGGGTTATTGTTATAGATTGGAAACCAGTTATTAAAGGTATTGTCAGTGATTTGCAGAATAAGAAGACCAAGGCTGAGATTTCTCTGAAATTCCACAATGCAGTTTGTTATATGATAAAGGATGTCTGCGTTATATTGAGAAAAAAATATAAGATAACCAAGGTCTGTATGAGTGGCGGAGTGTTTCAGAATAAATATTTAGCAAAACACACAAAGCCGCTTTTAGAAGAGCAGGGATTTAAAGTGTATCTGCATAAGAGATTACCAGCGCATGATGGCAATATTGCATTAGGCCAGGCTGCAATAGTCGCAGGGATATGATATGTGCTTAGCAATACCAATGAAAATTGAACGGATAGAGGGTGATAGGGCTCTGGTGAGCGCAGGCAATATAAAGCGCATGGCTGGTATCAACTTTTTGAGCAATCCAAAGATAGGTGAATACGTAATTGTGCATGCAGGTTTTGCAATAGAGAAGATCGACCCCAAGAAGGCAAAAGAGACCTTGAGACTTCTGGAGGAGATCCAGTGAAGTATATAGACGAATTTAGAGATAATAAAATAGCAAATAATATATCAAGGGCAATATTTGACAAGGCCAGGAATCTAGGCCCCATAAATCTAATGGAAGTGTGCGGTACGCATACGATGTCCATATGTAAGTTTGGCATAAGAGGGATGCTGCCTGAGAACATAAACCTTATTTCAGGGCCAGGCTGTCCTGTTTGCGTGACACCGAAATCGTATCTTGATAAGGCAATAGCCATATCAACCCTCCCGGATGTTGTTTTGACAACGTTTGGCGACATGATGCGAGTGCCTGGTTCACGTTCTAGCCTGGAAAAGGAAAAATCTTGCGGAAGATCAATAAAAGTCGTGTATTCTGTCCTGGATGCAGTAGAGATGGCTGAGAAAAATTCTGACAAGAAAATAGTCTTTCTCGGTATAGGTTTTGAAACTACCTCGCCCACTGTGGCTGCGAGCCTGGCTTATGCAAAAAAGAAAAACCTAAAGAATTTCTTTGTATATTCCGGGCATAAAATTATTCCGCCTGCAATGGAGATCCTTGCAAAAGACCCAGCTGTAGCTATAGACGGCTTTTTATGTCCTGCCCATGTAAGCGCTATTATAGGAACAGGGCCTTATAAAATCATTGCAGGAAAATATCGCATACCTTGCGTAATAGCAGGCTTTGAACCGCTTGATGTGCTGCAGGGCATATTGATGCTTATAGAGCAGATCGGATCAAACTCCTCATATGTAGAAAATCAGTATAAAAGAGTTGTAAAGTCCAGTGGCAATAAGAAGGCGACCGCACTTTTAGATAAGGTGTTCTCAGTAGAAGATTCTGAGTGGCGCGGGATCGGCAGATTAGCAAAGAGCGGCCTTAGATTGTCCAGGGATTATTCAAGATTTGATGCCCTAAAGGCCTTTTCGCTGCCTGAAGTAAAGACAACGCCTGATAAGGGATGCAGATGCGGGAGCGTCTTAAAAGGCATAAAGACCCCTATAGAATGTAAATTGTTTTCTAAAAAGTGTACACCTCAGGACCCGCAGGGCGCATGCATGGTGTCCAGTGAAGGCGCGTGCGCGGCTTATCATAGGTATAGACGATGAAAAAGATAACACTTTCCCATGGTAGCGGCGGAAGATTAATGCATGAACTTATAAAGGGATTGTTTATAAAGAATCTCGATAATCCTTATTTAAATAAATTAGGAGATTCTGCCCTGATCCATGCAAAGAATAAAGATCTTGCCTACACCACTGATTCATTCGTGATCAGTCCGATATTTTTCCCTGGCGGAGATATTGGAAAATTATCAGTGTGCGGCACAGTCAATGATCTGTGTGTAAGCGGAGCTAACCCCAGGTATCTATCGTGCGGCATGATAGTAGAAGAGGGATTTGATTACAGTGATCTGGAAAGAATCACATTGTCTATAAAACAGACTTGTAAAAAAGCAGGCGTATATGTTGTTGCAGGTGATTTTAAGGTCGTTGAAAAAGGCGCAGCTGATAGGATCTTTATAAATACCTCCGGGATTGGAGAGCTCTATGATAATGCAAGGATTTCAAGTTCTCGTATAAGACCGGGCGATAAAGTTATTATCAGTGGCACAATAGGAGATCATGGCGCAGCAGTGCTTCTTGCGAGGGAAGAGCTTAAATTTAAATCACGCATTTCAAGTGACTGCGCCTGTCTCAACGATCTTGTGTCATCTATCATCTCCAGCGATGTAAAATTCATGCGTGATCCGACAAGGGGAGGGTTGGCCACGACACTAAATGAGATAGCTCAGGAAATCGGCTATAATATAGGTATAGATGAAAAAACCCTGCCTGTTAAAGAGTCAGTGATGGCGCTGTGTGAGATATTGGGGCTGGAGCCTCTTTATATGGCCAATGAAGGCAAGGTAGTCCTGGTGGTTTCTTCAAAGTCTGCGTCAAGGATATTGTCACGCATTAAGAAGCATGACCTGGGCAGAGGGGCGCGTATTATAGGAGAGATCGATAGAGAAAAGGGCAAGAAGGTTTATTTAAAGACAAAGATTGGCAGTTCTCGGATCTTAGATATGTTGATCGGCGAACACCTCCCAAGGATTTGCTAGTATGCATGAAATAGGGCTTGCGGATGATATGATCTGTGCAATCAGGGCTAAGTTAAAGGCCTCGGGTGAGGGCTCTAAGATCAAAAAAGTCAACATACTTATAGGTGAGCTAGAGCATGTAACACCTGAGCATTTTGAGTTTCACTTCAGAGAGCGCACAAAGGGTACAAATCTTGAAAGGGCCGAGCTTTGTTTTAAAAAGACAAGCGCAAGATTCAAATGCAAGGATTGTAATAATGAATTTTCGCCTGAACAAGCTATGACAGGCTGTCCTAGCTGCAAGAGCAAGGTCAGTGATGTAATTGCAGGCTCTGGCATCTCAGTAGAGTCTATTGAGACTGCTTAACTTTACACTTGAGCATTGCAAGAGATGCTGGGTAGATGCGTAGGCTACCCATATAGGTAGCCTACGCATCTACCCAGTGTAAAGTTAGAGAAAGAGGGTATGGAGAGGTTCTATAGAGAGTGGGTGAAGGATAGTAAGCTTATTACGCAGGAGGTGAAGGTCCAGGAGACTGATCTTTTGATCTCTGCTGAGAAAGATATAAAAGAAATTGCAGGGAAACTTGTCAAGGAGCATAGAGATGAGATAGAGGCATATATAAAGGTGTGTCCTGATTTTAAGACTAGTCTCGAGCCTCTGAGCCTGGATAAGAATGCGCCAGCTATTGTAAAGGAGATGCTGCTTGCATCAGCCAAGGCCAATGTAGGCCCGATGGCAAGCGTTGCAGGCGCAGTTAGTGAATTTGTAGGCAAAAGACTTTTGCCTTATTCAAAGCAAATAATAGTTGAAAATGGAGGGGACATATTTATTGCCTCAGACACAGAAATAAAGGTCGCAATATTTGCAGGTGGATCGCCTTTGACAAACAAATTATTTATAAAGATAAAGCCGGGAGATACGCCACTTGGCATATGCACCTCATCCGGTACAGTGGGGCATTCTTTAAGCTTTGGAAAAGCAGATGCGTGTGTTATAATATCAACTTCTACATCTCTGGCAGATGCAGTTGCGACAGCAGCGTGTAATAGGGTAAAAAAGACCAGAGATATCAAGCCAGCCCTTGATTTTGCCATATCTATTGATGGCATAAAGGGCGCGCTGATAATCCTTGGCAAAGATTTTGGGGTTTTAGGCGAGGTAGAATTAGCTTAACTTTACACTTGAAGATTGCAAGAGTGTAAAGTTAGCGTGGAGGTAGGAGATGGTTTCGAGAAAGATAGTGATTAAGTTTCCTCATAGACTGGTAGAGCAGCCCATAGTATATAGGATGGTGAAGGATCATGAGCTGGAATTTAATATATTAAAGGCATATGTCACGCCTAAAGAAGAGGGGCTTCTCGTGCTTGAACTTACAGGCGAGGATAAAAATTTTGACAGCGCGATTTCTTATCTAAAAAAACTGGGCGTGTCAGTTCAACCGCTTTCAAAGGATATAAAGAGGGATGAAGATAAGTGCACGCATTGCGGCGCATGTGTACCTATATGTCCGACAGAGGCGCTTGTGGTAGACCCAAAGACCCGAAAAGTAGAGTTTTATAATGAGAAGTGCATTGCGTGCGAGCTATGTATAAAGGCCTGCCCGCCAAGAGCAATGGAGCTGCATTTTTAATTTTTAACTTGACATAAAACCGGCTTTGTATTATATTTTAGAACAAGTTCCCCTTTTTATTTTGTCCACAATTTGTGATTTTTTTCACAAATATACGATTAAAGGAAAAGTTTCTTGAATATGCATTTTATCAACCGGTCAAATCTTGACAGGCTAGCAAAGTCTCTTTCCAAGACATACAGGGTCTATGTCCCTGTAAAGTCAGAGGGGAATAGATCCTATGAAAGAATAGGAGACGCAGGCCTTGGAGATGCGGTTATTGGAGAGATAAGGCCTACAGAGACCATAAAGAGTTTTTATTTTCCTGCCCGAACAAAGGTAAGCGAGTACTTCCCTGGAGATATCCCTGAAAAAAAACATAGGCCTATAGCCGTAATCGGCGCAAAGTCATGTGATCTGGCGTCTTTGGCAGTGATGGATTATGTCTTTAAACAGGATACCTTTAAGGACCCCTTTTATATAGCCAAAAGAGACGAAGGGCTTATAATCTCCAGTGATTGCACTTGTTACGGGGAGAGTTGTTTTTGCGTTGCAGTAGGCGTGATGCCGTATCCCACGGTTGAATTTGATATAAATCTTTCAGAGATAGAAAGCGGGTATGTGGTCGAGGCGGGTTCTGATAAAGGTGAAAAGGTGATAAAGGATTATTCTAAGTTGTTTCAGGGCGTGGGCCATTATTTAGAGAAAAGAGATGCTAATAGAAAGAGATTAAAAGATGAGCTGCTCGAACATGTGAAGTCAAAGAATATACCAGCAAAGGATTCCATACAAGATCTTTTTAAAAAGAAGTTTGATGGAGATCTCTGGGAAGAGACAGTAAAAACATGTGTTGAGTGCGGCGCATGCAATGTGATATGTCCTGCCTGCCATTGTTTTGTATTAAAGGATCAGAAGAAGGATGGCGGTTTTGAGAGATTGAGATTATGGGATTCATGTCTCTTGCGTTCTTTCGCAATGGTCGCTGGAGGCGCAAACCCTCGCAAGCTTTTAGCGCAACGGCTCAGAAACCGTTTTGATAAGAAATTTAATTTTTTCCCGGAGAAGATCGGCAAGTTTGCCTGCACTGGATGCGGGAGATGCACTGAGGCGTGCCCAGGGAAGATAGACATTCGAGAGGTACTCAGTAACTTAGCAAAATAACTTTACACCCGCCTTAGGCGGGAGTGTAAAGTTAACATGAAAATTATGATAGATAACCCATATGTGCCTATAAAGACTGGGATCCTGGACGTAATAGACGAGAGCCAGACTATAAAGACATTTTCGCTTGTGCCTGATAAGCCTTTGCATTTTAAGGCAGGTCAGTTCATAGAGATGACTGTGCCTGGTATAGGAGAGGCGCCTTTCACGCCCTCATCTTCTCCTTATGACAAGAGTAAGCTCGAAGTCACGATAATGAAGACAGGCAAGGTAACAGGCAGGATACATGAGCTTAAAAAAGGTGATGTGGTAGGGCTTCGCGGACCTTATGGAAAAGAATACCCTCTTAATGAATTTGAGGGTAAAGAGATATTGCTTGTAGGCGGAGGAGTGGGACTGGCCCCGCTCAGGGCGCTTTTTCTGGCCCTGGTGCATGATATAGATAAATACAAAGATATATTATTCTGCTGTGGCTCAAAGACGCCATCTGACATTATATTTAAAGACTGCATCCTTGATAAATGGCAGAAACTGGACAAGAGAGTAAATTTCAGGGTGACTGTGGATAAGAAGGATGATCAATGGAAGGGCAAAGAAGGGCTTGTGACAACTACTTTGGACCATTTGAAAATAAATTTAAAGAATAGCGTTGCAATTGTGTGTGGCCCGCCTATAATGATGAAGTTTTCTGTGTTTAAGCTGATAGAGGTCGGTTATAAAGAGGATCAGATATACCTGTCAATGGAAAAGAATATGAGCTGCGGCATAGGTAAATGCGGACACTGCAGGATGGGTGATTACTATGCCTGTAAAGACGGCCCTGTATTTAGATACGATAAGATAAGCAATATACACGAGATCTGGGACTGATTCAGCTATAAGCTTTAAGCTATAAGAAAAAAAATGGTATTATCGTGAAAGGCTTAAAGCTTATAGCTTAAAGCTGGAAAATATGAAACGTCTATTTATCGACTTAGAAAAATTATATAGTTGCGAGGAGCCTAAAGCAGATTGCAGCTACTACTATCACCCTGACAATAACGGCATAACCAGGTTGCGGGAGATAGGTCAGTTCTTGCATATCTGCAGAAAGTGCGAAGAGGCGCCTTGCGTGGCAGCGTGTCCGAGAGAGGCGCTGGAGAAACAGGAGGATGGCGTGATCAAGCGATACACTATGCGCTGTATATCCTGTAAGTCCTGCAGCATTGCGTGCCCGTTTGGTACGATACCGATCGAGACTATACCTTATATAATATCTAAGTGTGACGCGTGCCTGAATAGATGTGAGGAGGAAGACCCGATCTGCGCAAAGACCTGTTCTGTAGAAGGGGCTGTGAAGTTTATCGAAGTAGAGGAATCAGAAAAAGACGATATATTCTTAATAGGCAAGAACATTGCAGTACATGCAAAACCGTGGAAAAAGTATCACCCGTAATGAAACATTTATTTAACTTTCTAATATTCCCGGGATTTCTATTTACAGCAACAGTGGGCTTGGTTGCCAGCTGGATAGACCGCAAGGTCACTGCCCGTGTGCAGTGGAGAGTGGGGCCACCATGGTACCAGCCGTTTATTGACCTGGTAAAGCTGAGCATAAAAGAGATTACTGTTCCAAAAGACGCGTCAAAGCCAGTTTTCTTCATGGCGCCACTCATAGGGCTTAGTGCTGTAATACTTTCATCTACGTTTTTGTGGTTGGCTAATATAGAACTGGGCGTAAGCGGTTTTACAGGTGATTTGATCGTAATCTTGTATTTATTGACAATACCTTCTATCATGTTGATACTGGGTGCATCAGCAAGCGGCAATCCTTTGGCAGCTGTAGGCGCGTCAAGAGAGATAAAATTGCTGCTTGCTTATGAGCTTCCATTTGTCTTCGCTCTGATGGTGCCTATTATTAAGAGCAATGGTCTTTTAAAGCTGCAGGACCTCATTATTTTTCAGGCAGCAAACGGCGCATTTGTTTCTAATATCTCCGGGTTTCTGGCCATGATTGTGGCAATATTTTGCATGCAGGCAAAACTCGGGCTTGTGCCATTTGATATGGCAGAGGCAGAGACAGAGATAATGGCAGGTGTATATATAGAGTATTCAGGGATGTTGCTTGCTATATTAAAGCTTACAAAGATCATGGCTATGGTTGCGCTGCCCTTATTCTTGAGCACAGCATTCTGGGGTGGATTTAGTATATTGAAGTATGTGGCGCTCTTAGTTATAATAATCCTTATGAGAAACACAAATCCTCGCGTGAGGATAGATCAGGCGCTCAGGTTTTTCTGGAAGAAGATGACATTTGTGGCAGTGATAGCGGTGTTGCTGGCTATACTAGGAATGTAATATGAATCTAAAACTAAAGGCCTTAACAAAGTCACTCTGGGTCTACCATCTTTGCGTAGGTGGTAGTTGCAATAATTGTGATATAGAGATCCTGGATCTATTGACCCCTCGATTCGACATAGAGAGATTCGGGATGATGCTTGTCGGCAGCGTAAAACATGCAGATGCTATTTTGGTTACAGGTTCCTTGACTTTGAAGTCACTTGAACGCGTAAAGACGGTTTACGAACAAGCAGCAAAGCCATGCGTTGTGATAGCAATAGGCGCATGCGCGTGCGGCCAGGGCATATTCGCTAACGGTCCAAATACCCCTAATCCAGTGGATTCAGTTCTTCCGATAGATATTTATATACCAGGATGTCCGCCTAAGCCAGAGGCAATGATTTTAGGTATCGTGAAACTGATCGGGAAACTAACAGGGAAAAAATGAGACGGACAGAGATAATAGAAAATATAAAAGTGCGTTGTGGCAAGGATCTATTAGAGCTTAATGATAGGTCAGAAAAGCGCGTCTATGTTACTATCAAGAAAGAGATATTGCCTAAGATAGCAAGATATCTTTTTAATGATGTAAGAGCAAGGTTTGTCATTGCTTCAGGCGTTGATATAAGAAAGGCCATCGAGATACTCTATCATTTTTCAATGGATGAAATAGGACTAATAGTCAGTTTAAGAGTCATTCTGGATAAGTCGAATCTTGAGATAGAAAGCCTTACCTCTATAATGAAATGCGCATCGTGGATAGAAAGAGAGATCCACGAACTTTTAGGTGTTAATTTTAAGGGTCATCCGGATCTGAAGCATCTGCTTCTGAAGGACGATTGGCCAGAAGGAAATTATCCTTTGAGGAGAGATAGCTGAAAGCTACATTATGGCTAACAAAATTATTCCAATAGGGCCGTATCATCCGCTGCAGGAAGAGCCAGAGTTTTTCAGGCTGCATGTAGACGGCGAGACAGTTGTGGATATAGACATTGAGATCGGCTATAACCACAGGATGATAGAGAAGATTGCTGAGTCAAAGAGTTATGATCAGGTTACCTTTCTAGTAGAAAGGATCTGCGGTATATGCTCTACATCACACCCGTTTGCCTATACCAATGCCATTGATGATCTTTTGGGTGTTACGCCTCCAGAAAGGGCTTTGTATATTCGCACTATCGTAGGGGAGCTTGAAAGAATTCATAGTCATCTTTTATGGTTAGGCCTTGCAGGTCACTTTTTAGGATATAATACAGTATGGATGTGGGCATGGAGATATAGAGAGCCTGTATTGGATATATTTGAGAGGATTACCGGTAACAGGAATCACTATGCAATGTTTAAACCAGGTGGCGTGCGAAGGGATTTTTACGAAGAAGATTTCCCATGGATAAAAAAGACATTGAAAAGTTTAATCCCTAAATTTGACATGTTCAAAGGCGCTGTAATGGATGACCCTATTATTCGCGCCAGGACAGAGGGCATAGGCGTGTTGACCCGCCAGGATGTGTATGACTACTCTGTCGTGGGGCCGACTGCAAGGGCATCTGGTGTGGGAATAGATGTTAGAAAAGATGAACCATATGCGGCATACGACAAGGTCGAATGGAAAGTAATCACTGCTGATGGCGGAGGCGTGTTTGCAAAGGCAGTTGTCAGGATATTAGAGCTTTACGAATCAACAAATATAATACTGCAGTGCCTTGATAATATGCCAAAGGGCGACATTGAACTCAATATAAAGGATATGCCTGTCGGAGAAGGTATTGGCAGGCATGAAGCTCCAAGGGGCGAGGTCTTTCACTATATCATGTCAGATGGCGGGAATAGTCCTGTCAGGCATAAGATAAGGGCACCAAGCTTTATGAATATCGCTTCTAATAAAAAGGCGGTAATAGGTCATACGATTTCAGATGCTACTATAATACTTGCTGCTGTTGACCCGTGCTACTGCTGTACAGAGCGAACAGCTGTCGTGGATTATAAGACAGGCAAAAAGGTCATGGATGGACAGGATTTAGTTAGATTGTCGCAGGAGAAGACAGAGAGGATGAGGAGATAGTCAAGGAACTAACCTGGGTAGCTGCGTAGGCTACCCAAATGGGTAGCCTACGCAGCTACCCAGGTTACAGGGTCGAGAAGAATATTTAATAGCTCGCTCGAACAATATTAGATTATGCAAATATTACTACAGCCAATTCTAGTTTCAATATTAGCCGGATGCCTGGTCCTTATCGCGCCTAAGAGGTTTAGGCGGGTAATAGAGGTATTTAGCCTTTTTACCTCTATATATCTACTGGTATCATGCGTAAGGATATTTAACATAGCGCCTTTGACAGGAAAGTTTTTATATGTAGACGGACTTTCAAGATTTATAGTCCTTGCGATCGGTTTCTTCGGCGCCCTTATCAGTCTTTATTCATTGCGTTTCATGGCCTCTTATAAAGAGGTCGGCGTGTATTACGCAAATGTCATCTGGACTATTGGTTTTTCAATACTCGCCGCTGTGTCAAATAATATAATACTGCTTTTAGTCGCATGGGGTTTCCTCGGGTTTACTTTATATATGTTGATCAATGCGGGCGGGGCAAAGACCGCGCCTATCAGCAAGAAAACATTTATCATAATAGGCGGAACAGACAGCTTGATGATCATGGGCTTTGCCCTTATGTGGTTTATCACAAATGATCTAATGCTGAGCAATATTAAGATTGCGATAGACAGCCCAGTAAGCTTTTGGGCGTTTTTACTGATAGCAACAGGCGCTTTAGCAAAGGCAGGCGCAATGCCATTTCATACATGGATACCTGACACAGCGAAGGAGGCGCCTATACCCGTAACTGCATTTTTGCCGGCAAGTTTAGACAAGCTATTAGGCATCTATTTATTGGCAAGGCTGGTTTTAAATGTATTTATATTAGATGACCATACTTATGCCATTCTTATGGTCGTGGGCTCTGTCACCATAGTGGCTGCAGTAATGATGGCGCTTATACAGCACGATTTTAAAAAACTCCTGGGTTATCATGCAGTGAGCCAGGTCGGATACATGGTGCTTGGTATAGGGACAGGTAATCCGATCGGTATTGCAGGCGGCCTTTTTCATATGCTAAATAATACGATATATAAGAGTTGTTTATTTTTATCAGGAGGCAATGTAGAATATAAAACAAAGACTTCAGATCTGGATTCCCTGGGCGGTCTTGCAAAATTCATGCCAATAACATTTTTTACCACGCTGATCGCCTCATTTGCAATATCAGGTATACCACCCTTTAACGGATTTTTTTCAAAGTGGATGGTGTATCAGGGCTTGATAGAAAAGGGTAGATCAGGAGGGGTGCTGTGGGTATTTTGTATAGTCGCTGCAATGTTCGGAAGCGGCCTGACCCTTGCCTCATTTATAAAACTCCTCCATGCGATCTTCCTGGGGAAGGCTAAGGGTGAAGGGTGCCGGGTGAAGGGTGGATGTGAAGTATCGTGGACTATGTGGCTTCCGCCAGTTATATTGGCGGTGTTGTGCATTGCATTCGGCGTATTTGCATATATACTTCCTTTAAAGTATTTTATAGGACCTGCCATGCCAGAAGGGTTTCATCTTATCGGGGCATGGCCTTCTCTGACAGCAACGGTATTTTTACTAATAGGTTTGGTCGTGGGCCTGGCCATATATCTATGCGGCAATTTTAAGGGAGTAAGAGAGACGTCTTCATATATAGGCGGAGAGGAAGTCACGAAAGATATGAGGTTTTCAGGCACAGAGTTTTATAATACTATAAAGGAGATGGCTCTTATAAATGCGATCTACAATAAGGCGGAGAAAAAGGCCTTTGATATTTATGAGATAGGGAAAAGAATATTATTTTCTTTTATCCGGGCGTTTCAATTTTTACATAATGGCGTGTTGCCGACATATCTTATTTGGTGTCTACTGGGGATGATGGCGCTTTTGTTTACACTTGTGAGGTAAGATGCTGGAACTACAGATTCTTTTAATATTCATGATCATAGGTGCGTTGATAGCAGTAAAGGCAAAGGACCTTTTATCATCAGTTATTGCCCTGGGTGTTGTAGGACTTGGGCTATCACTGGCGTTTTTAATCCTCAAGGCGCCTGACCTTGCGATCGCGCAGCTCGTTGTCGAGATCCTATGCGTGATAATATTAATAAGAGCGACTATAAAAAAGGATCTGCTATTTTCTACGAGCGGCCGCTGGTTTTTTAATACCATGGTGACTTTTATCTTTCTCGTAGTATTCCTTAGTTTCGCATATTTTTGTATAAAAGACCTGCCGGAATTTGGCAAGCCTATAATGAAAGTTGCGCAGTTCTTTTTGACCCAGGGCTTGAGGCAGACCGGCGCTACTAACTTGGTCTCGAGTGTTGTCCTGGATTATAGGGCATATGATACATTAGGAGAGGCCACAATACTATTTACAGCAGTACTTGCTGTTATGGCTCTCATGAGGAGAGTGGGACGCAAAAAGTAATATATTCTTCTCGACAAGCCCCGTACTAAATGCTTGTCGAGTTTACTCGAAGAGAATTTGGTACGGGGCAAGCTCGAAGAATATTGTTCGAGCAGAGTCGAGAACAAAAGAGCTATGAAAAAACAAGAACCAGGAATGACGTTAATAGTAAAGACCATAACCCGATTGACTGTGGGCCTGATATTACTTTTCGGTATTTACATCGTATCGCATGGACATATCAGCCCTGGCGGTGGTTTTGCAGGTGGCGTGATCATTGCACTCAGTTTTATTCATATCATGCTTGCATTTGGTAAAGAGGCTGCATTTAAAAGGATAAATCAAAAGGTAGCATCTTTCTTCGAAAGCCTGGGAGCGATAATGTTTATCACCATTGCAATACTTGGTATGGTGAGCGGCTATTTCTTTTTGAATTTTGGCATGAAAGGCGAACCATTCGAACTCTTCAGCGCAGGCACCATGCCTTTATTAAATATTGCCATAGCCTTTAAGGTAGGGTCAGGCCTTTTCATGATAGTTGTTATTTTAGTTTTATTGAAGATAAGCAAGAAAGGCGAAGAGTAAATGACTGTATATTTTTTGTGCCTCATACTGTTTTGCATAGGTCTTTATTGCATATTTAGAAAACGAAACCTTATAAAGATCATTATAGGTATAGCCATAATAGAATATGCTGTAAACCTGTTTTTTGTACTTGTTGGTTACAAGATGAACGGACGCGTACCTATCTACTCTCCTGACCAGACTATACTTGATATGGTGGATCCACTGCCGCAGGCGCTTGTCCTGACTGCCATAGTGATCGGCCTTGCAGTAATTGCCTTGCTAGTAGCGCTTGCCATGAGGGTATACGAGAAGTACGGCACATTTGATATTACGAAGATACGGAGATTGAAAGGATAGTTGTTCTCGACGGAGTTTATCCCGAGTGAAGTCGAGAAGAATAACTTATGACACATCACCTATTGCCCCTATTTATAATAATTCCGCTGTCCGCGTCCTTTGTGAATTCTCTTTTAGGGAAGAGGATAAAGGGATTTTCTGACATCATTTCAAGCATTGCTACGCTGTCTCTTGCTGTCGTTTCGGTGTATTCTGTATTCCTGATCAAAGACAGCGGCATGATCGTGTACAGGGTCGGCGGATGGGCGCCTCCTGTAGGTATTTCAATGGTCATGGACGGGCTGACTTCTTTCATGCTCGTCACAGTAAATGTAGTCGCATTTCTTATAAGTATCTATTCTATAAATTACATGGAGAAATACACTGAGAAATGGAATTTCTATTGTTTGTTTCTATTGATGATAGCTGGCATGAACGGCGTGATCATAAGCGGAGACATGTTTAATCTTTATGTATTCCTCGAGATCGCTGCTATCTCCAGCTATGCCCTGGTTGCATTTGGCACAGAGCATGAAGAATTAGAAGCAGCATTTAAGTATGCAGTTATGGGTACGCTTGCCTCTTCATTTATTCTTTTGGGAATAGTGTTTTTATATAGTTTCACATCCACTTTGAATATGGCAGATATGTCAATGGAGATAGCAAGGAAAGGGACTTCCTGCATCGTCTTGCTGGCAGGCGTGCTGTTTCTTGTGGGATTCGGATTGAAGTCAGCCCTTGTCCCTTTTCACGCATGGCTTCCTGATGCGCATCCGTCTGCGCCTGCGCCTATATCAGCAATGCTTTCAGGCGTGCTTATTAAATCTCTGGGCATATATGCGATTTTAAGGATATTTTTTAATGTCCTGGGCGCAAGTCCTAAGATTTTATCTGTTATGATGGTGATGGGTGTATTATCAATGATGGTCGGTGTGATCCTTGCTGTTGGGCAGTGGGACCTTAAAAGACTGCTGGCCTATCATTCTATAAGTCAGGTCGGATACGTGATCCTTGGCATAGGATTGGGCACTCCCCTTGGAATACTCGGAGGGTTGTTTCATCTTTTTAATCATTCTGTATTTAAATCACTTTTGTTCTTAAATTCTGGCGCAGTGGAATATGCTGCTGGCACAAGGGACCTGGAAAAGATGGGCGGACTCAGGGAAAAGATGGGCGTTACCGCTAACACTTCTTTAATTGCATCAATGTCTATTTCGGGCATTCCGCCTTTTAATGGATTCTGGAGCAAGATGATCATTATAGCCGCATGTGTACAGGCAGGTCATTTTGCATTTGCATCCTGGGCAGTCATCGGAAGCATCCTGACGTTGGCATCGTTTATGAAGGTTCAGAGATACGCCTTTCTTGGAGAACTAAAAAGTACGTTGAACAAAATAAAGGAAGTGCCGTTTTTTATGAAATTATCCATGATAGTTTTGGCTGTTATATGCGTAGCGAGTGGGTTGTTATTGTTGCCTGATGTATTTAAGGTTTTTTTAGGGCCAGCCAGAGATGCAGTGTTGACTGGCGGCGAATACGCCAAAAATGTTTTTAGGGTATTGAGGTAGAATGGTTAGAAAAATTGTTTTATTCATATTGGGATTTGTAACATGGGCCCTTCTAAACTGGGTGCCTGACTGGCAGCATCTTCTGGCGGGTGTCTTTGTCTCAGCCCTTGTAGTATTTCTTACAGGAGACTTTTTTATAAAGAGGACTCGTCTCTTTTCTCATCCAGGACGATATTTGTGGTTTTTATATTATGTTCCTATTTTTGCATGGGAATGCTTTAAGGCAAATATTGATGTGGCATATAGGGTGATCCATCCTGACCTGCCAATACATCCAGGCATAGTAAAGGTGAGGACAACTCTTATTTCAGATATGGCCCTGACATTTTTGGCAAATTCCATCACGCTTACGCCTGGGACGCTGACCGTGGATGTGGATAAGGAAAATGCATGCTTGTATATTCATTGGATAGAGGTAAAAGATAAAGATATCGAGATGGCAACAAAATTGATAGTAGAGAAGTTTGAAAAGATATTAAAGAGGATATTCGAATGAGGATTAGGTATATTTTAGGCGCGATAGTTATTATTGCAGTAATAGCAGTGATATTATTTTATCCATTATCGATCTTATTCTACGAAGACTTGCCATATCTGCCTTTTTTGAAAAGGGCGTTTTATATACTTCTCTTTTCCTGTTTTTTGTGCCTTTACAGGATCGCAAGAGGCCCTACTGCGGCAGACAGGGCAGTTACCCTGGACATGCTGGGTATATTGATCGTGGGATTCTGCGCTATTATGGGGATCTCAACCGGTAGAAGCTGGTATATTGATATTGGGATAGCATGGGCATTGCAGAGTTTTATAGCTACGCTTGCGCTTGCAAAATTTTTGGAAGGGAAGTCATTCGATGATTAGTACGCTCGGATTAGTTTTTATATCAATAGGGCTTTTCTTTGATTTTGTCGGATGCCTAGGGCTTGTAAGGCTCCCTGATGTGTATAACAGGCTTCAGGCGTCTACCAAGTGTATAACACTTGGAACATGCAGCATCTTATTCGGAGCCTTTCTTATGCATGGTCTGGTAGCAGCAGGTATGAAGGCGCTTTTATGTATGGTATTTCTGGCACTGACTTCCCCTGTATCCGCACATGCTCTTGCGCGCGCTGCCCACAAGTCCGGTGTGAAGCTATGGGAGAAGAGCGTAGTGGATAAGTACGAGGAAGATGGAAATTAGAAGCAATGGCTTTTAAGTAGAAAGACAGACTTTAGTCTGCCTTAATAGAAAAAAGCCATTGCGACAATATTGTAGGGCACACTTTAGTGTGCCAAAAACAATGAGATATCCTAAGATACGTGAATTAATCGAAGCAATAAAGGCAGTGGTCAAAGGGCCGTATACGTCAAAGTTCCCTTTCCAGCCGCATGTGCCTGAGAAAAGGTATAGGGGCCAGCCTGTGTATCACGACGATAATTGTGTAGGCTGCGGCGCTTGTTACGAGGTCTGTACTACAGGCTGTATAAAGAAGACAGATGATCTAGACTCAGATCCGCCCATGCGAAAGCTTGAGATACGTTATGACAGTTGTATATTCTGTGGCCAGTGCCAGGCCGCATGTATTACCAAGGAAGGCGTGAAGCAGACCAATAAACTGGATGATCTGTCAGTGTTTGACAGGAACGAGGCAGTGAACTCTGTCGAAAAAGAACTGGTGTTGTGCGAAGGTTGTGGCTGCATAGTAGGCGCAAAAGAGCATCTGGTATGGATTTCAAAGAAACTGGGGCCGCTTGCATATTCAAACCCTGCTGCATATTTATCTACCTTAAAAGAACTTAAATTATCAAGCATTAATGTTGAAAAATCAGACGACCTAACCCGCCAAGACCGCATAAAGATACTCTGTCCGAAGTGCAGGAGAGAGATAACCCTGAATACATAGGGAGCTTTCATCTTTCAGCCTTCAGCATGATAAATTTAAAGAATATACTAAAAGGTAAGATCGTTATTCTTTGTCTTGGTAATCCGGACAGGGGAGATGATGGCATCGGGCCTCGCGTGGCAAGTGAGATAAAGAAAAAGGTCACTTACGAGGTGATTAATGCAGGCGTCACGCCTGAGAATTATACAGGTGTTATAAAGAGGCTGGATCCAGATACTATCCTTATCGTCGATACTGTGATTTTTGATGGTGAGCCGGGAGAGATAAGGCTGTTTACAGGCGATGACCTGCGTACAGGCAAGATTTCCACGCATGATGTATCCCCAAAGCTTCTGATCGAGTACCTCAAATCATCCACCAAGGCAGATATCCACATCCTCGGAATAAATCCAAAGTCTAATAAGTTCGGAGAAGCATTGAGCAGCGAAGCAGAAGAGGCTGTAGAGAAACTCAAGGCATTGTTGCTTGACAATGATAAGGGGATATGTTAATCTTTAGCTACTTATGGCAATTATAGA
>Ga0222636_1000629_pt1 | contig 17160 bp, 14 predicted proteins | sample AntAcemetagen141_FD_179811 | JGI IMG/M metagenome (GOLD analysis project Ga0222636, IMG submission 179811) | Saline water microbial communities from Ace Lake, Antarctica - #141 | ecosystem: Environmental > Aquatic > Non-marine Saline and Alkaline > Saline | place: Antarctica: Ace Lake...
AAAAACTTCACAAGAATTTACGAATGCTATTGGTGTAATTTTTCGTCCAATACCCATAACAAAAAGTCCCTCTTCTCGAATTCTTTTAGCTAGTCCTGTATAGTCACTATCACTGGAAACAATACAGAAGCCATCGACACTATGACTATGTAATATATCCATAGCGTCAATAATAAGTGAACTGTCAGTTGAATTTTTCCCTGTAGTATAAGAGAATTTTTGTATTGGATTTATTGAGTATTGATTAATTATTTCTTTCCAGCTATTCATTTGAGGTGTTGTCCAATCTCCATAAATTCTTCTAATAGTAGCCTTCCCATATTTCGAGACTTCTTCTATAAGTTCCTTAATTAGTATTGATTGAGCATTATCACCATCAATCAATACTGCGATATTAAATTTTGAGTCTTTCATTGTTTTGAAGTATTATTGTTTTTAATGTTCGTTAAGGCATATGCTTTACACTAAATTAGTGCTTAGCCTGGTTGATTTTTCTTTATCTCTAATATCTTTTTCATTAAAGTATCCCAAAAATACATCTCTATAAAATACTTTCCAAATTCCATTAGCAATTTCTTCTGCTGCGACATGTTTTTCAATTAATCCATTTGTTAAAAATACCCAATAATAAGATTTCCATGTTTGACCATTATTGAAAAGTTTCTCCTATTTTAACGAACCGCTGTATACGAGACCCGCTTGGTTTATCCTGAGCTTGCCGAAGGGTACAGTGGTGTCAGCAGAACTGTGAGAGCTTCTCCCTGTCAGTGTTTACTGATGGGGCGGGCTACTCGATTATATGCTGCCAATCTTATCTTTGAATTATTAGTTTTTGTTTTTCTGTCAGGTCTTTTGATTTGATGGTAATCATGTATATACCGTTGCTTAAATCTCTGATATTAATTTGCCGCTGACTTTGTTTCAGCATTTCAGACTTGACTAATACCCCCATGATATTGTAAATATTTAATGCCAAATCTTCATTGTTTGTATTATCAATATTTAAAGTAACAATATCTAAAGCGGGATTGGGATATAAATTGAACAGAATATTATTAACCAACTGTTCAGGCACTGAAGTAATCAGAGAATCAAAGCTCAGGTTATCAACATATAAAACAGAGTTGCCGTATGGCGTAGATATTGGCCCTGCATTCCATGGTGAAAGTGTTATATGTCCGCCATCAGCAGAAACATAGCTCATAAAGGGAACATTAAAAGGTGTCCAGTTTGGTGCTGCTACGTTAGTAATAAGAGCCGCTCCGGAAACAGATTGCCCTCCCAGGAAAAGTTGAAGACCAATACACAAAGTATCATTGTTTTGCGGGATAAATTTGTAATAACCGCAGAAGCTATTCGGGTGTCCTGTTATAGGAAACACCGGTTGAGGTTCACAAATGCTATCACCAGACATGATAATTCCCATTCCTGACCCATTAAATAAAAGAGAAGTGTCATTTTCAATTCTTACAGAGTAGCTGCCTACATTAACCGGATAATGGTCGGTAGATTGTGTAACAGCATAAAAACCACCTGCAGAATTTGGGTTTGTTGTTGCCCAACCCTGTGGTTCCATATAACTTCCAACTGTTATCCAGTTTTCAAATCCATTATTTGGAATTTGAGCATTTGCCTTAATTGTCATTGCAATTAAAACTGTCAATATGATGGTAAACTTTTTCATTTTAGTTTTGTCAGTGATTATCGTGCTGACGCCGCACTTTTAAGTTAATTAATAAAAAAGTTATGTTATTTCGTTTTCATTGGTTGCATATAACATTAATATAAACGGAATATTCAATTTATATCATATATAGTAATTTTAATTAATTTTTTAATCATTATTTTGTTTTATAAAGAAGGATACATATAAAATAATAATCATTTTTGTTAGTCAACAATGTAAAGATACATAAATATGAATCAAAATCAAAATTTTCAACCTACTAACAAAAGCTTGTTAAAAATTTGCTGAACTCATTCTAATTGCAACATAAAAAAGTGTAAACTATGTCCCTTTGTACCATACGAGACCCACTTGGTTTATCCTGAGCTTGCCGAAGGGTAGTGGTGTGAGAGTTTCTCCCTGTTAGTGTTTACTTATGTGGTGGGATACTCGATTAGTGTTTCGTTGTATTTTCTTCAATTTCTTTATCGTTTTCTTCTATTCGTTTTCCAAGTTTCTTTGTATTTAAAGGACTTATTACCTTTTCCCCAAGTTTATTTTCTAAATCCTTTCGTGCATTTCCTGCAACAGAACCTCCTTTTTGAGCAATTTTTTATTTTCCAATAAAGTTTTTGGTTTTTCTTTTTTTGATAATTATGGCGTTGATGTTTCTGCAAGCATATTCAATACCAATTCCAAGTTGGTCATATTGTCTCTTAAATTTTCTTTTTTTAAGTCTTTGAATTTTTTATATTGCTTTGTAGTTAAATCTGTCCAAGCTTTTGTAATTTCGTCTGTTAGAATTGCATATTCAAGTCCTTTTTTCACTCCTCTTACATCCCATTCATCTGTTAGTTCTTTTCTTACCTCAATACTTTTCAATCTTTGATTAATCCAATTCTTGGAATAACCTTTCTTTAAATAAGTTTCCATAGCACGGTCAAAAGCCTTTTCAGGGTCTTCTGTTTCTTCTATCCTTTCATACCCAACTTTTGCTAACCACAATTAAAAAGGTTCTGCTTTGGGCGATGGAATAGATTGTATTAAACGTAATAACTGCTCCGTATTAGCGACATCAGTTTTGTAATTTTTTCCGTCAGATGATTGCATTTTCAGTTGACTACAATTTGTAGCCAACTCGCTTCCTTCCTTTTTTAATCTGGTTTTTAGAACACTCCAATATTTTCTTGGGTTAACACTTTCTGTTAGAATTACAATTATGTCAATTATTGAGAAATACCATTTCTCTTGGTCGTCACCCCATTCAACACGAACTCTTTGGTCTTGAAATAATCTTATTGCGGTTTCTTTTGTCATACTTTCAAATTTTCAATTCCAAAGATACATAAACATTCTATTTTTAATGATTTGTTTAATATTGTAGTGAGTTATTTCAATGTTCGTTAAGGCACATGCTTTACACTAAATTAGTTTCTAACCTTATTGATTTTTCTTTGTTTCTTAACTCACTTTCATTAAAGTATCCCAAAAATACATCTCTATAGAATATTTTCCAAATTCCATTAGCAATTTCTTCTGCTGCAACATGTTTTTCGATTAATCCATTTGTTATAAATACCCAATAATAAGACTTCCATGTTTGACCATTATTGCAAAGTTTCTCCTATTTTAACGAACCGCTATATACGAGAACCGCTTGGTTTATCCTGAGCTTACCGAAGGGGTACAGTGGTGCTTTGACAAGTTCAGCAGAACTGTGAGAGCTTCTCCCTGTCAGTGTTTACTGATGGGGCGGGCTATTCGATTATGGGCTGGCTTTTTTTAGTCCTTATTTCCAATCTGCTATATGGTTAAAGTTTTTCCATTTAATATTATCAAGTAGTTTAGTTAATTTTTCTTTTGTAAAACCAACTTCCATAAGTATTGCGCATACTAATAAAACTTTAAGTTTTTCACTTAAAAAGAACAATTCTTGCCCTTTAAGGGCATTCTTTTTACCTTTCTCCGAAAAGTGAGTGTAATAATTTCTCGAATGTTTAACTTGTTTTATAAATAATTCCTTGTCAGTTATTATTTTATCAATTATTCTATTTGAATACTTTGAAACAAGTTCGCTAAGTCTTGAATGCAAATATAAATTATTACCAAATTTAAATTGATCATTTAGCCAACCATGATATTCTTTAGAAGTGACCTTTAATATCTCTTCTTTCATTTTTTTATAATCTTCTTTCGGTATTCTAGTATGATTATGAATTCTTGCATGAAAGGTTTCTGCAGCTTGTGCTAGGTTTAAAAACGTATTTTCTGTAAATAGATTTCCATTATAAAACTGCTCAAAAAGTAAATTAAATGCAGGTTCTAAAGAGTCATGTTTTGCATACCAGTTTTTGACTATCTTAGGAAATTCATTTTTAATTCGATGATAATCAAAAAGCATTTCCATATCAAACATAGGTTTTGTAGACTTGTTTCGATTCGAAATTGAGAAATATAATTCTACTTTTTTGTTTACTTTTTTCCCGTTTCCAATATCCTTTTTATGTCGTTCCCCAGTCAAATATATTGATTTCGGGAAGGTGCTTTTGTAAAAGGCAAGGATTAAAAAATTCTGAAATCGAAAGACTGATCCAAGAAATTCACTTAAGCTTTTTTCTTTTTGTGATTCAACTTGAAATTCTACTCTCTGTGAGATATTAATGTTCTTTTGAAACCTTGACCAGCCAGGTGAATTTGAAAAAAAATTAAAACGTCCGATATATTCCTTATTGATCTGAAATTCTATTTGTTCAGGTAATTTATAATCAACTGTGAACTCATTCTTTCTAAGCTTATCAAAGTCAAATGGTTTATGCTTAAAACCGCTAATACCAACCCATTCATCAAGATTAAAAATTTCAGCAGAGATTTTATTAAATTTTAAACTTTCATTATTTTCTATATGTGACCCAATAAGAATATAATTAACTGTATATATGGTTGTTGGCAGCCCTGATTCTTGTCCTTTTACAAGTTTGGCTCCACCTGATTTTGTCATAAAACAATTGTGCAAAGTTATCAACTTGCTATCATTACTTAGACCGAGAATAAAATTATGTTCACTTAATTCAGGAAAAAAGGATTCTCCATCTAGACTTCCAAGCAATTCCAAACTTGCACCAACAGTCGAATTATAATGGAGTGTCCCAAATACCCTGTTTGTTTTATTAGATGGAAGAAACCATTCACCTTTTATTTCGAAACTGGAATTCATAGATTGTCTTTTTTAAGCTGTTCGTTAAGGCACTTGCTTTACAAAAGTTAAAGATTAGACTTTAAACTAAATTAGTTTCTAACCTTATTGATTTTTCTTTGTTTCTTAACTCACTTTCATTAAAGTATCCCAAAAATACATCTCTATAATATATTTTCCAAATTCCATTAGCAATTTCTTCAGCTCCAACTTGTTTTCCTATTAATCCATTTGTTAAAAATACCCAATAATAAAATTTCCATGTTTGACCATTATTGCAAAGTTTCTCCTATTTTAACGAACCGCTATATACGAGACCCGCTTGGTTTATCCTGAGCTTGTCGAAGGATACAGTGGTGTGAGAGCTTCTCCCTGTCAGTGTTTACTAATGGCGGGATACTCGATTAGCGTTTCTTTGTTTCTTTTTCCAGCGTTGGCTTGTGCGAATTGCAAATATGCTTGTCTTTATGAGAAGTTTTTAACCCCATAATAAACTTCTGTCAAGTAATTTATTCGGTTTATCAAACATTTTATCATAAATAATTTCACCATGATCTAATGCTATAATTCTATTTCCATATTCTTCTGCCAATTGTAAACTATGAGAAACCATAATTGCAGTGTAGTTAAACTCCTTTATCAATTTATCTGTGAAAGACATTACTCGTTCTGATGAACTTGGATCAAGATGTGCAGTATGTTCATCTAATAGTAGAATTTTAGATTCAATCCTCTTTTTTGCAAGTTGAGTTATAAGAATTAAGGTGAATATTTGATGCTCACCTCCAGATAGGTTACATAGTTGTTCATCAATTCTATTCTCCATTCCGATGTTATATTTCCCAAGTAATTCAATTAATTCCTTTTTGCATTTTGAACGATATCTATTGGAGAAATAGGCAATATTATTGTCTTTAGCAAGCATATAAATTTCAATTAAAGTAGCTTTGCTAAGTAAGTTATTTTCTCTAATTTGATGTATGTAAGACATGTACTTAGAACGAACGTAGGCAGGTTGATTCATAATATTCATCCCATTTAGATGTATACTTCCATCTTCTGGGAATATAAACCCTGCTATTAAGTTAAGGAGAGTTGATTTACCTGAACCATTATTCCCTAAAATAATGATGAAATCATCATTATTAATTTTCATATTAAATTCATTGAAAATTAACTTTTGTGACTTACCATTTGTAAATCCTTTTTTAATATTATTCAATTCTAACATTACCAATGACTTTTAAATAGAGTTACTTCATTCTTTTTAAAATATTTTAGAATAATTGAAGGAATTATTAATACTATTCCTGTTACCATTCTTACGTCGCTTGGAATAACGTATTTCGACCAGTTTTCAGACCAATTGAATAATATAAAGCCAATTATAGCACTATATAAAATAGTGCCTAAAATATTACTTAAAAAATAATGAAACATAGATTTTGAATGAACTATAACTTCTCCTAGCATCATAGCTGCTAAACTACTTACCAAGAGACCTAATCCGTAATTAATGTCTATTGCATGTTTGTATTGCACTAAAATTGCACCACCTAATCCAATTAAACCATTACTAATCCCTAACCCAATAAATAGATATAATTTTGGATTTTTATTAAGGCTAATTATAAAATTTTCATTATCTCCAATTCCCCTTATAATGTATCCATATTTCGTTTTGAATAATATATATAAGAATATAATAATAAAAGCCAGTACTATTAAAAGTGTAATTAAGTTATCTTGATTATTTATCATGTTAAAAATATTGCCACTTTCAGCAGGGAAACGAATATTTGCTTTACCTCCTAGTAATCTTATGTTTATGGAGTAGAGAATTGCTGCACAAATAATTCCCGATAATAATTTACTTACTTTGAAATAAAGATGTAAAAATGCAGTGACAACACCAGCAAAGAATCCCGCAAAGAATCCCGCAAGAGTGGAAATAATCGGGTTTAACCCCATTGACATAAAAAGAAAAGAGATGGCAGCTCCAAATATGCCACTACCCTCTAATGTTAAATCTGGATAGTTTAAAACACGAAAACTAATTCCTAAACCAATAGTAAATGTACTGTATAATAATCCAACAATGATTGCTGATAAAAGTAAATCCATATTATTTATTTATAAATTTTAAAAGCTTTCTTTATTATTTCATCTGGGATAATAATCCCTAACTCTTTTGCAACCTTAAGATTAAGATAAATATCTCCTTGATCAGCTATTGCAACTGGCACATCTTTAGTTGGTTTATGATTAAAGATAATTTCAATAGCTTGTTTTGCGTTGACTTTCCCTAATTCATAATAATTTGTTCCGACAGTAGCTATGGCTCCATTTTCAACTATGCCTGAAATTCCTGTAAATACAGGAACTTTCTTTCTGTTGCAATTTGATATTATAATCGATGAATTAGTTTGAGCCGTATTATCTGCAGGTATATAAAATAAATCAATTTTCTTGCTTAATAATGCATTTACTGCTAATTCAATTTCATTATCAGCAGAGACTGTTCTTTCTAAAATGTTAATATTTCTTTTTAAAGCCTCTTTTTTAATATACTCAATTGATATTTGAGAATTAATTTCATTTGAACTATAAACTACGCCAATATTTTTTATATTGGGTAATAGGATTTTTATTAAATCAAATTGCGCAGGATAGGGCCACAAATCCTGCGTCCCAGTAATCATTCCATGTGGATTGTTTAAATTATCATTGAAAAACCCAGCTTGCACTGGATCAGTAACTGCTCCAAATATAATAGGTTTGTTTTTAACAGTATTGAAAAGTTCTTGGCTAGCCTGAGTTCCTAGTCCATAAACTAAAGAATAATCTGAAAATGAAAAATTTTCGGCAATGCTACTCATAACAATAGGATCTCCCATTCCCGTTCGACTAATAAGAATGAAGTCTTTGCCAGATTCATAACCATGTTCAATAAGTCCTTCAGTAAATCCTGCCCTTAACGCATCTGCCCATTCTTGAGGTTTGTCTTGCAATATTCCAATTTTTGGAATATTGTTATTATCATTACAACTGAGTAGGATCAAGGATAAAACAATTGAAACTGTAATAATTTTTCTCATGGGTTTAGTTATTTAATTATAATAGATTCCAGATTCTCTAGAATTTCAATCTCACTTTTACCATTCAATTTCATAGTAAATTTTTGTTTAACTATTTTTTTAAAGTAATAATCAAATTTAAAAAACTCATTTGGATGATTTAGATTTGTCTCGATTGATATTTTATCTTCTAAAAATTCTTCTTTCCACTGAAGACTAAAGCAGAGTTCATCATCAACTAAAATAAAGTCATAGACTGGAATATTCTTCTCAAGAAGCTTAAAAGCACTAACTAAATACACATTAACTCCTCCTTCAATATGAGGTCTTAACACATAATTATAAAACAAATTCCTTTGTACTTCATTTTTCAGTTGATCATTTAATATAAATACACGTGACACTAAAGCTGTATTTTTTGCTCCACTTATTGTTGCATTCATCCATTTTTTGTAAGATTCCTTTGTTTGCCATTCTAAAATGTCAGTTTTTAATGTAACAATATCAATTGCTTCAATAGTTTTCGATGCATTTTCAATTTTCTTTAAAAGATTATCAAAACACAAAGTCCCAGTATGATTTGATATACCAATGCTCTCATAATATTTAATTTTATCTTTCGCATATAACTTTTGATCAGAATCGTTTTGACAAATTAATACTACTTGTTCTGCAGACATAAATGACCAATTTCTTGTATCCCAACTATTCCATAATTCCCTAAATAAATTAAAATAATCCGGGACTCTGTGGAGTTCTGAAAAATCACCACCATGTAGTCTAATAATCTTCTTGTCTTCGCCATATACCCAGTTTTTTCCAATTAGAGCGAAATCAATAAGCGGAGAGATATCTGTTTCGTCATCAGAACTTAAATAGTCTTCTAAAAGACCTTCATACTTTTTATTGTCATTTAAAAGAAATCGCAATTCAAATTTGTTTCTATTATGCCAGTTTATAAATTCAATTAGCTCTGAATTATGACTACTTACTTCGTCGATAAAATGTCCTTCATTCAAAATTACTAGTCTCCTTTTTTCTTTTACATTTTTTAGATGTCTTTCTTGTATTTCCCAGAATCTAGGGTGTGATGCTATTAATTCTGAAGGACGGTCTAGGTTTGTTGCCCAATAGAAATCAATATCCTTACTCAAATCAATAATCAATGAGTTAATAATTTCCAGTTTTTTGGATAAACTTGATTCTATACCTTTACGTCTTAGTTGATGTATTTCTGAATCGATCCTTTCTCCATTTTCTCCAATTTTTCTGACAATATAGTCATGTAGTGGTGCTGGAAATTCGTTTAGTATCTTACTCATAAAATTTAAAGTACTATAATATTTTCCATAAACCTTATAGTTTGTCATATAGGAAGTTATAACCCAACTGATAAATGCACAAATAAAAGATGTTTTTGAACCTAAATTATTAAAATAATTTTCGACTGTGATTTTATCAATTATTATTAATGTAGTCAATAAATAGACTAAAAAGGAAATTATTAGCGGAAGAACGAAAAAACTGAAGAGAGGTTTCTCTGCACCTTTTTTAAAACTTTTAATTAATTGATTCATATACTTTTTATTTATAAGGGCAAGCCCCGTTGTACATCATTAATATATTTGATATATAATCGTTTCTTTTCCAGATTTCTTCAATTGTTTCACCATCTGAAATGTTTCCAAGCTTTCCATCTGTGTTGTTTTGAATACTATTTGTTCGCATTTTTGCTATACAAGGATAAATGTCACCTTTAATATCAACATATAAACCAAGTATTTGACTGCATTTTGCTCCACAATAATATGCTTGTTTATTATTGTGGAGTATATTGTATTCCTTATCTAAGGATGTAATTTGTGATATGACTTCTTGTTTTATATCAGAAGATAAGGGTTGTAATTCAATTTCATTAGTCAAGATATTGTTAATTTGAGGAGCATTATTCTTTTGGAATCGCCCCATCATTGTTCTCCCAGCTGGAATGTAATCTGACATTAAAGGAAAAATATTATTATCCCGACAATACTTATGTATTTTAATTAGTTCATTTTTAACAAGATTCATTGCTATTGTGTCGACACCAAGTCTAGTTGGATTGGATTTGTTGAATCCTTTCTCAATCAGTAACTTAATAACATTATCTCGAATTACTGAATATCCCTGTTTTCCTACAAGAAAATCTTGCTTCTCTTTTATAAATGAGTTGAGTTTGATAATAATACTAACCTTTTTAATAAATAAGAAATCTATTAATGATTTATTATCATATAAATTTGTTCCATTAGTAAAGAGAACAATGTTCATTGAAAGACTATCTATGAAATTAATTAAGTCGTGAAAACAAGGATCTAATAGAGGTTCTCCAGATCCAACAATATTTATTGTTTTCGCCCCTAACGCCTTGAAACTTTTAATTATCTGGATTTTTTGGTCAAAAGTTGTTTCATTATTTTTTTTTTGTTTTTTTAATGAATCAACATCTTCAATGTAACAATATATACAATTCAGGTTGCACATGTTTGTGAAATCCATTGAAGGGTTTAGAAGCTTTCTAGATTTTATCGCATTATTAATTTCTAGATTTGAAAAATTCCAACCTTGTATAGTATTCCTATTATTCATGTATAATTAATTTAGCCAACATCAAATATAATAATTTATATGCCTTGATTCATTGAGAGTTGCCAAATATTTAGCTCTTTTGGTTTTTTTTAGTGTTAGGTCTTTGTCTGGGCAAAAACCAAATGTGCTAAATGTGTGAAGGTATCCTTTATACAATGAACGGTAACATTATTATAAACAGAATATTCCGTTTATATCATATATAGTACTTTCAATTAATTTTTTAATCATTATTTTGTTTTATATGTAAGGATGTACAAAAAATAATAACAATTATTTTTTAGTAAAAAATGTAAAGATAGTGATTTTAAATCATAGTTTTCAACCTACTAACAAAAACTTGTTAGAAATTCGCTAAACTCATTCTAATTGCAAGCTAAAAAATATCTATTTTTATTTTCTAAAAATACATACCTTATGTACATGTCAATAAAAAAACAATCGCTTATCTTAACTTTCATATTTTCAATGTTTTTGTTGATGTCAATTAATTTATTTTCTCAGGAAAAAGATGTTAAACTTCGAGACAATAATAAAACAGCTTGGGTGGATTCTGTTTTTAATACTTTAAGCCTTGACGAAAAAATAGGTCAATTATTTGTAGTTAGAGCAAATAATCCCGATAAGGAATTCTTTAAATCTGTTGATACACTCATTAAAAACAATTTAATTGGCGGCGTTACATTTTTTAAATCATCACCAATTATTCAGGCTAATAAAACAAATTACTGGCAAAGTTTAGCCAAAACCCCATTATTTATTTCTATAGATGCTGAATGGGGTTTGGGTATGCGTCTTGACAGTACTATTTCTTTTCCCCTGCAAATGACTCTCGGTGCTATTCAGGGCGATGACATTATTTTTGAGATGGGCTCTGAAATTGCAAAGCATTGTAAAAGAATGGGGATTCAAATGAATTTTGCTCCTGTTGTTGATATTAATTGCAATCCGCAAAATCCTGTGATTAACAGTCGTTCTTTTGGAGAGGATAAATTCAACGTTTTCCGTAAAGGGAAAGCTTATATGAATGGATTGCAGGAAAACGGCATTATCGCAACAGCAAAACATTTTCCCGGACACGGTGATACAGAATCAGATTCACATAAAACTCTACCTATTATTTATCATGATATTAATCGCCTGGATTCAATAGAATTATTTCCTTTTAAGGAATTAATAAAAAATGGTCTTGATGGGATTATGATTGCTCATTTGTATGTTCCTGCTTTGGAAAACACAAAAAATACTCCTACAACACTTTCTTATCCCGTTGTTACTGATCTGCTTAGAAATAAACTTGGTTTCAAGGGTCTTGTTGTTACTGATGCTCTGGACATGAGAGGTGTTACAAAATATTTCGAACCCGGAGAGATTGAACTAAAAGCACTCGAAGCAGGAAATGATATTTTGTTGCTTCCACAGAATGTTCCAATAGCTATTGAAAGGATTAAAAAAGCAATTGAAAATAATGAGTTGGATGAATCTGTTATCAACAAAAAATGTAAAAAAATATTAGCTTATAAATTTAAAACCGATTTATCGGAATTAACTCCAATTGACACTTTAAATCTTATTTCCAATCTTAATAATTTTGATGCAAAATATCTTAATCGCAGGCTTTACGAAAAAGCTGTAACTCTGGTGAAAAATGATGATGATATTCTTCCACTCAAAAAACTGGATACACTTAAAATTGCTGCAGTTTCGATTGGAAGGGGAGTTGATAACGAATTTCAACAATCAATTGAAAGGTATGCAGAAATCAAACATTTTTCTTTACCAAAAATTTCCACCGAAAAAGAAAGAGATGATCTGATAAATGAACTGTCAAATTATAATTTGATAATTATTGGCGTTCAGAATACTAATATGTCTGCATACAAAAATTTCGGTTTGACTAATGAAGGAATTACTTTTGTCAATAAAGTTAGTTTGGAGAAAAAGACCATCCTCAACATTTTTGCAAACCCATATTCGCTCAGTAATTTTCCGCCAAATAAAAACATAAAAGCAATTTTAGTTTCTTACCAAGATAATTATTATACACAGGATATTTCCGGACAAATAATTTTTGGTGGGATTGGTGCTCAGGGAAAACTTCCTGTGACTGCCTCACCGGATTTTCCTTTGGGAACAGGAATTAATACCAAGGCAATTCGTTTGAAATACACCGAGCCGGAAGAGTTAAATATTTCACGTGATGCTCTTGCTATTGCTGATTCTATTGCTCTGTCGGGTATAACTATGGAAGCTTATCCGGGATGCCAGGTTATCGCAGCTAAAGACGGGAAGGTCTTTTATAATAAAAGTTTTGGTTATCATACTTACGATAGTAATTTAATTGTAAAAAATACTGATATTTATGATCTTGCTTCGATTACAAAAATTGCAGCTACTACAATTTCTGTAATGAAACTCAGCGAAAATAATAAAATTGATATTGATGAAAAAATTTCATCTTATCTTCCTTATTTAAGGAATTCTGATAAAAAAGATATTGTTATTCGTGAATTGATGAGTCATCAGGCAATGTTACAGCCATGGATTCCTTATTACAGATCAACGATAGAAAACGGTGAACTTGATACAACAATTTACAACAAAAATATTTCTATTGAGTTTCCGATAAGAGTAGCCGAAAATCTGTTCATTAAAAAAGATTATGCTTATTCTATTTTCGACAGTATAATTTTTTCTTCATCACGAAATATAACTGAATATAAATACAGCGACCTTGGGTTTTATCTTTTGTCAGAAACAATAAAAAATATAAGCAATAAACCTTTTGATAAATTTGTTGAAGATAATTTTTACAAATCATTAGGAATAAATGATATGGTATTTCTACCAAGGGAACATTTTGAGCTTTCCGGAATTACTCCAACTGAAGATGACAAAGAATTCAGAAATCAACTGATTCATGGCGATGTACACGATCCCGGAGCAGCAATGTTAGGAGGGATTGCAGGTCATGCAGGATTATTTTCCAATGCTAATGATATTGCAATTTTAATGCAAATGCTTTTGCAAAACGGAGAATATGCCGGCAAAAAATATCTTAACAAAGAAACAATTAAAGAATTTACGAGATGCCAGTTTCCTTTGACAGGAAATAGGAGGGGAATAGGATTTGACAAACCTTTGCTCGAATACGATTCCAATGGACCAACTTGCGAAGATGCTTCACCCGAAAGTTTCGGGCACTCAGGTTTTACCGGAACTTACGTTTGGGTTGACCCAAAAGAAAATTTTATTTATATATTTTTGTCGAATCGTGTTTATCCCGATGCATCGAATTGGAAAATAGTTGAGTATAATATTCGCACTAATCTGCATCAGGCTTTTTATGATGCCATTAAAAACTCAAAATTAATGAATAAACATCAAGCTAATGAAATACAAAACTAAATCAATCCTGCTTTGGATATTTGCAATAATTTTTATGTCAGGAATTGCAATTTACCAAAGACTAACAGGACCTACACATCCGATTAGAGGGAAAGTAAATATTGAAAATAATGTTATCAAATACAAATTACTAACATCTTATGGTGGAGATGATGATGCCACAATAAGCTTTGAAGTTCCCGATGAAAGTATTGAAGGTAGATTTATATACAAACGATTTAAAAGCTTTGATGAATGGTTGGAAGTTCCAATGCAAAAAAATGCAAAAAACTTAATTGCAAAAATTCCTCATCAGCCACCGGCAGGAAAAGTTATTTATAAAATAATCCTAACAAAAAACAACAAGAATTACACATTAACTGAAGAACCTGTGATTATTCGTTTTAAGGGAGGTGTACCTGCATACGTGCTTATTCCACATATTATTTTCATGTTTCTTGCTATGATTTTCTCCTTACGAACAGGATTCGAAGCTTTAATCAAAGGTCATAACACATTTAGTTATACCAGAATCACTTTGTTTACATTATTGATTGGTGGTCTTATTTTCGGACCAATTGTTCAAAAATTTGCTTTTGGAGCATTCTGGACCGGCTGGCCATTTGGGCATGACCTTACAGATAATAAAACTGTTGTTGCATTTGTTTTTTGGCTTATAGCATTTATTAATTTATATAAAAACAAAGAAAAAAGAGGATGGGCTTTAGTTGCTGCAGTGGTTTTGCTGGCAATTTACCTGATTCCGCATAGTGTGCTTGGATCGGAGATTGATTATACAGCGGTGGGTAATTGATTGTAATTAAATATAAGAATAGCACCACAATTTATTGTGGTGAATCATATGAATATAATAGAATAATAAATTAGAAATCTTATTCAATGTAACTCCTTCCTCCCGAATGCTTTCGGGGTTTGGGGGAAGGTTGGGAAGGGGGTGATAATAATGATAATAATTATAATTGCAATAACAGCCATAATTTCGTTTCTGGCATTTCAAAACAGGGATATTTCTGATAAACTTAGGTTTAATGCTTTTGCCATAAAACACGAAAAAGAAGGCTGGCGTTTTTTCTCCTATGCTTTGATTCATGCAAATTGGACTCATCTTTTTATCAATATGTTTGTTTTGTATTCTTTTGGTGATGTTGTTATTAAAGCATTTCGTTATTTATTTGACATAAAAGGTTTTTTTTATTTTATACTTTTATATGTGGGAGGGACAATATTTTCTGTTCTTTTTGATTTCAGAAAAAACAAAGAGAATCCTTATTACAATGCTGTTGGAGCTTCAGGTGCAGTATCAGCGGTTGTGTTTTCAAGTATTTTGATTTATCCCACCGGATCGGTTTATCTGTTTTTAATTCCTTTCCCGATTCCATCAGCAATATTTGGTATTTTGTATTTGGTATATTCTGCATACATGTCGAAAAGATCAAAAGACAATATCGGGCATAGTGCCCACTTTTGGGGAGCAGTATTCGGACTTGTTTTTACAATTATTTTGAAACCGGCTTTGGTTATGGCATTTATTGATCAGGTGTTTTGAAAATGATAAAATTTATTTTTATTGACACTTTCTAAAGTTATTTGTGATTATTATAAACTTATAAAAAAAGGTCTAATGGAAAAAAACTGATTGCTATTTTTTAAGTAATTCATTGATTAATTTCATTTTTCTTTATATTTTGATATATATTTGCTTTATGTTTTTGGAACAAATTTTAATTTTTGGTATTAAGAGTTAATTAAACTATTTTATTAACCAATAATTAAATATTATGAAAAACAAAGCAAATTTAAATTTCGCGCGATTTTCGCAAGTCATCATTGTTATTATTCTTTTATTTGGAGGATGTAATAAACCTGTAAATATTGAATCCTCAGAAGAGTCTATTATTACGAATCCTCAAAAATCAACCATTGTTGTTCGATCAATTAATTCAGCTAATGTATATGATTCAACAATGTATTCTTATCTGACAAATTGTTTAGATTATGTCAATTCAACTCAAGATACTTCTAATTGCGCAAATTTTGAGGAATATTGGAAAAGTTTTGAAACATATATGTCAAATAATCCTTTAAATCTATTATCAATGGATACATCTTTAATTGATAATATTGTTTCAGATAGTATTTACTCATATATGAATTTATTTTGTGACTCAACAATAACATTAGAAAACTATTTGAATGAATCATTATCATTCGAAAATAGGATATTAAATTCGAGAAATTTTAATTGTGATCAAAAAAACATTATACTGTATTCGATATCATCAATGAAACAGATACGTTATATTTTCATAACAAATAGTCTTTGTATTAATCAAGAAATATTTCCTTCTGATCCAACTGATGTTTCACAAGAAGAATTATTAAATCGATGTATAGATGCAAAACTTGAAGTAATTTTTGCAAATCCTGTTGCTACTGCAATTTTTATTGCAGGCTTACCCGGTTCATTTTTTGCTATTGTTGTAGAATGTGCTTGGTGTGTATTTGTTCAAGGACAAACCCATTTTTTAACTTAAAAAATAATCAAACGATGAAAACAAAAACAATTACTATCATTTTATTTTGTATATTTATAATATCAGCCATCTTATACAAATTCGACATTCCGGGATCATATTATCTTTTATTAATTTCAGGAAGTATTTTAAGTATTATTTATTTATTTCTCTCAAAAAAAATAATCGAACCAAAGGATTCATTTGATAGACAATGGTTACTTTCAATAAGTGGAATTATTTGGTGCTTAAGCTTTATAGCTATTATTTATAATATAAGTAAATTCCCTGGTTTTGGGATAATTTCACTCATTATTATTTTATTAGTTCTTATATTAATTATATTTTCTCTTATAGTTAGAAATATAAATAATAAAGAGAGTTATAAAACATATAAAAGAATTATTATTCAGTCTGTAATATTTCATTTTTTGATAGCAGTTTCATTTCCTTATTAGAAAATATTTTATAGAACATTAATCAAAAAAAAACAATATTATTAAACACGGAATTATTCGGATATATTTTTTAAAAAAACATTAAATTATTTGGTTCTGCTGTTATTTTAATGGTAAATAATTATTAAGTGATTCTATCAACCAGCTTATTTATAATGATAAAATGCTTAAATGCTTAAATATTCCATAACAATTTAATCTTAGTAATAAAGGGTTG
>Ga0222636_1000631_pt1 | contig 17144 bp, 15 predicted proteins | sample AntAcemetagen141_FD_179811 | JGI IMG/M metagenome (GOLD analysis project Ga0222636, IMG submission 179811) | Saline water microbial communities from Ace Lake, Antarctica - #141 | ecosystem: Environmental > Aquatic > Non-marine Saline and Alkaline > Saline | place: Antarctica: Ace Lake...
AAAGGCTTAAGCTGGGAGGGCAGTCAATAAATGTGTAATCATAATTATTTGTTTTGTCTAAAATTTCTTTTAAGAGGAATTCCCTCCCGGCCATTCCGGAAAATTCTATTTCCGCTCCGGATAAGTTAAGAGAGGAGGGGATCAGGCTGAGCCCGTTTCTTTTAATGATCGTATCTTTTAAAGCTACGTTTCCTTTTAATAGTTCGTAAATTGTATTTTTAAGCTCGTGGGCAGGCAATCCCAGGCTGTAGGTCAAAAATGTGCCTGCGGATCTAAATCTATTAACAAGACGCGCTTGTTAAGCATATTTAAGCCTGCTCCAATATTAATGGCGCAAGTTGTTTTCCCCACGCCGCCTTTTTGATTGATTAAAGCAATTATTTTCATATATCTTCCTACATTTCCCTACATTATTATGATTATAAAAATATATTATCATATAATAATAAATATTAAAAGCTTTTATAGATATTTTTACACATAAATATTTAGTATTAATATCTTATGCAGAAATTAAATTAAAAATGCTTTTATATAAATTAATGGTGAATATTTTGAAGCGATAAAATTATTTAATATTTATTTGAATGGAAGGGGAGGGGAGAGAAAAAATAAAAAGGAATTATTAGTTAAATTTGATAGACGTAGAGTCTTTATTTACGATATAAGATCGATAAATTCTTTTTTGGCTTGTTTTAATTGTCTCCTTATTGACGAAAGCGCTCCCTCGGGGATATCTTTGGACGTGTTTTGAATTACCGTTGATTTTCTAGGATACTTTGGATAAGTTAGAAAAGCATGAGAACTTTTTGTTCTTAATATTTCATAACCGGTTTTACATAGTTTTTTATTAGATGTTTCCCGGTTACGGTAGGCATATTTGACATAATATAACTATACGCACAATACTACTTGCATTGGTTCTTTTTTGATAAATGGTTGATTGTTAAGTTGTTTTTCAAATTTATAATTATTAGTAATTGATTTTGGTTTATTTATATAAGTTGCAATCGATTTTTCTTTAAATATTTGATCACGAATCTTTAATTCTTCAATTCCTTCTAAATATAATGAGATGGCTTCTTTTAAATTTTCATTTGCTTCTTCCACTGTTTTGCCAAAAGAAGAAACATCAAATTCCGGGCAAGTGGCAACATACTGATCATTCTCTTTTTTGATAATATGGGTTACAATAATATATTGTTTTTTTATATTTTTCTTCATATTGTTTACTTTCCTTTAACGATCTTCTTACACAGAAGAGAGCAAGAAAAAGCGGTATATTGCTTTGGTTAAACAATAGTTTATTTCAATCGTTTTGTCAATTTTACCTTTTGATATTCATTCGACATTCATATATTATAAATCAGACTTAAAGGTTCCACCTTGCTAATAAGAAACCAGGGGTTTCTTCGCAAGATAGGCAGGGTGGTCATTTTTTAGGGTGCTGTTAAAAAGCAAAAAAGTAAGCTTAGCCATCATATTTTCTTTTTTGATATTAATTTAAGGTTTTCTTTCTTGATATATTTATCAAAAACAACTAAGCTGTTGTCTTTTCCGGTGGCCGAAGGAACTAAAATTGCCTCGACCTCTGTTTGATAGGCTAAGCGGGAAATTTCTTGGGTTAAATCCCATCCATTTTCACTTTTTTTGTATATCAAATCCTTTTTCTTTAACCCCAATTTTTCTAAATTAGTATCATCCGTTAAGTCTAAGACTTTTTCAAGAGAAATTTCTATTTTGCCTAAAACTTGGGAAGTTAAAAGATTAGGGTTTGTTCTTGCGTTACTTTCTGCCTTGCAAACAATTTCAGATTCCCCTAGATATAATACTGTAAATTCTCTTGGCGGGTTATATCTACCGCCACATGTATAATTGCCTTGAGGGTTTAAAATATCATTTACATGTTTTAATGCAATCAAACGAAAAAAAATATTAGACAATGAAATAGGTTTTATTTTTAATATTTTTTTCAGCGATAAATCATGCATACAAGCTTTTAACTCCTCTTTAGGGCAAGATTAATATTAAACAGGAACTCCCCATTCTATTCTACATAAAAGATCAATAACTTCTTGTACGCCTTCAGGCCCTTTTAAAATTGCTTCTAAAGGGCTGTTGTTTTTTAGTTCATCGTTCGGAGTATTCAACCATTCGCTTTCTTTGCCTCTTTTTATAACACCTTTCATTTTATTAAGAATTTTATCAAATTCCTTAATTTTATTACTTGCTAAAGAGCTAGGGGAACTTTTATTCGTTTCCCAACGTGAAACCGTTTTTTCCGATATTCCAATCATTCTAGCCCAAACTACCTGAGAACAATTGTATTTTTTTCTTAAAGTAGTAACATTTTTATTTTTTTCATATTTTACATCAATAGTCTTTGACGCCATATTTCTTTACCTCCTCGCAAAAAGAAATAGGAACCGCTTCGCCGGTTTTAGCATTACCCTAATAATAAATAACATAAAACTAGACATTTGTCAAGACATATGTCTAGTTGATATTTTTTGACAATTTGTTATTTTAATATTTATGTTATTATAAAACAGGTCTAAAGGTTCCACCCTGCCAATAAGAGATCAGGGATTTCTTCGAAAGATAGGCGGGGTGGTCATTCATTCATAAACGCATCATAAAGTGAAAGCAAGACTACAAGTTGGCAAAATTAGTATATAATTTTTGTGTAAAAGCGGGTAAGTCCTGAATCGGTATACTACCGGAAGGGTAGTATAAACTAGATGTAAGCTAGTTGCCTCCAGGGTCCGCTTTTGTGTTTGTAAATTAAAACATAATACGTGCCAGTATTTCGAATTGCCACATTAAAAGAAAAATTCTCTGCCGGCCATTCCGGAAAATTATATCTTGGCTCCGGATAGGTTAAGAGAAGAGGGGACCAGGCTAAAACCATTTTTTCTGATAATTGTTTCTTTTATATTTGTGGTTTCCTTTAAAAGCTCGTAAACCGTATTTTAAAGCTCGCGGACGGGCATTCCCAGGACATAGATTAAAAAAATATTTGTTTTTTTTCTTGTGGATCAAAATCTATCAATAAGACGTTCTTCCTAACCCTATTTAAGCTCACTCCTATATTAATGAAGGATTTCTTTAATGGGTAGCAGTTTGATTTATTTATTTTTTTGATGGGGGAGATATAAAATACGATAAAAGCATAATAAAAAAAGCTACTGCCACATCCTAATCACTTGAGGAGATATTGGGAACCTGAGTTTATTAAACTCCTTACGAAAAGTTAAAAAAAGTTACCGGATTACTGAGCTAGTAAAAATAGCCCTCTAACATTCTCCTTATTAGGCCAAGTACCCTCTTATTTTAAAATTGTCGCAAAATAATTAATCCTAAATTAATTGTATCCCAGTGTGCTTGAACAGCCTCTGGAGATTTAACAAGTTCACTATTATACCTTACATCAGGACTACATTGAATATGATTTATATCAATAAAATCAAGATTTTTTATATTATATTTTACTAAAAGATTGATTAATTTACTTAAATTATGGGTTTTAGGAAAAGACTCTTTTTTATTTTTCAAAAAACTTTTTATTACTTTTTCAGCAAATTGCATTGACCCCCATTTTGATAATCCACATAGTGGTTTATGTTGAAACAATAAATCAACTGATTGAATTAAATCTCCTTTTGCTTCTTTAATAAAAAATACTTTAATATAATTCTCAATCAATTGACCCAAGTAAATAGCATTGCTTACTTTATCCAAGATGTGGAATTGACCCAATTTATCTATCCTGTGTGCTAAATTAGTAGTTAATCCTTCTATAAGGCTAGCTACATTACATCTTGGATCATGCAAATTTGTATAATCTTTTAACGTTGGATCAAAAATACATTGAGGATTCCCCCAAAAAAACGGTAATTTTACTTTATAATAATCATCCTTTATTAATACTACTGTTTTTCCAAACGATAAATCCATCTTTAATCTATCTCCATAACGCCTGTCAAACCATAAAACAACATGTGCCGATAAACTAAAATTACGGAAATCATTTGGTTTTGCCAAAGATCTAGAAACCATATAAATGCTAGTCTTTAACGTTTTTGCAACTTCACCTGCGCCCTGTAGTTGCCGTGCTACTATAGGAATACCTTTAGTTTTTAGTTTTAGATCTATTTTTTCCATAAAATTATTGAACTCTTCATTGCTTCTAAAATGATTTCTTGGATCTATTTTGTTATTATCTTGTATAGTAAACACCTTCTTTTTAGGGATATTTCGTCGATATACATATTTTGGGGAGGGCAATGGTCGTGCAACCATAATGCTATGTTATACACTGTGTGAGGAAATAACTTAATTTGGTCTTTATATTTGACATACTTTAATTTCTTAAAATATGATAAAAATGTAATAAAGGGCTGTCTCTTGTTATACGATATAAAAACTTTTTATTTGCAAAACATGTTTTATCTTAAAAGCTAACAAGATTTTTTTCTATTTCGGGGTAAAGTTTATCGATTTGCTTTTGAATTTCAATCGTTTTATACAAAGCGGTAACAATACGGCAATAGCGTGGTGCATCGTCCATCATTCGATCTTTTCTGTCTTTCAGGTATTTGTGCAAGACTTGATAACCGCCAATGTGATAATTCCAGATCTCCGGTGTAACATTTTCAAAATACTTTTCTTTATTAATATAGATACGCTGCTCATCTTCCTCATAAATTACTTTTTCAATACGGTCGTTATCTCCGGACCCTTGATATTTGGCAATAGGCGAATCAAGCTTTGAACTTTTGAGTAAATGCAGAGCAGTTAATTCTTTGCCCAATTTTCCTATTTCCATGAACAGATCATAATCCGAAGTGAACGGTATACGTGGGAAGTCAATTTTTAAAAACTCAGCGTAAGTTTCGCGGTAAATATTGCTGTAAAAAAGGCCATAGATGTAATAGAGTATTTCTTCGGGAGTGGGCTTCTGTTTATAGCATTCGCTTAGTTTTTCAAAAATCAACGGTGTAATGTTCGGTATTTTTTCGGTTTGATTATGATTGAAAAGATTTATATTTTTTTTATCAGGGTACAGATATAAAGGAGCTAGTTGAATTATACCTTTACTACTGAAAAATGCACGATTATCAACCATGTATTCTGAAACAATAAAATGAGAATACGTAGTATTACCAGAATATTGTCTTACGAAACATATTCCAATATTATCTTCCACCATGTGCTGCATAATTCGCTTAACGGTTCGCCATACTATTGAATCGTGCCAAAAGATATATCTATTACAAAATGGACGGTAAGCAATTGGTAAAATGTATTTTTTTAATTCTGAATCAGATATGGTTTGTAACATTTTCCACGCTTTTCGAATATCCCATCCTTTCTTTCTATTTATTTGAAAAAAATCATGAAGTTCTTCATCGTCTAATTTTGAATTTTTAAACAATCGAATTCTGTTTTCAAGTCTAAATTTATCAAAATCAATAACAAAACTATCTCTTGCTGTCGTCATGCCCACACCATTCAATGGAAATATTTCATTTATTTTCTTCCAATCAAGATATTTTTTAATATTTTCTGTATTACGTTTTATAAAGAAATGGTATGGAGATTGGGGCTTAATCTGAACATAATTATCTTTTAAGAATTCATTATTATCCAGCCAATCATACTTTTCTTGCCGTAGACCGAATAAATCAGAATGATAAATAGCAGATTCTTTTCTCTCTTTGTTCTTGATAAATAACACAATAGCGACACCCTGTCTAATATCAAAGACATTTTCGTCTTTATTCCCCTCTGGGGTAGTTTCTCTTTTTAAACTGTTACCATGTAAATCAAGAATATAAATTTCATCAAAAGTTTTCATCAAGCTCTGGCGCATCCCGCGAAAGGTAGGATTATTCAGATAGCTGTGATTGGTGATCATACCCACAATGCCGAAGCCGGATTTCTGAATTTTCCACTGGGAAAAGCGCAAAAATTTGACATAATCATCTTGAAGCCATTTGGGATTTTTTTCACCGAGTGGTTTATCATCTACCTTATAATAACTCTGGCAACCATCGATATCTTTCTTTAATAGCTTTTCTGTCCAGTCATTAACATTTGACGAAATACCACTATAGGGCGGATTGCCAAGAATCACCAGAATCGACTGCTGTTTTTTTACTTCACCGGCCAGGTGACTTTCTTCGCTTAATGAACTTACTCCGGGAATGGTAATTTGTTCAATTTCTTCCATCTCCAGTGTATTGGTCAAATAGAGTTTAAAACGTTCATCGTTTGCAAGATTATAACCAAGTTCATCCAGAATAAACCCTATTTTTAAATGACCAATGGCATAAGGGGCCATCATTAGTTCAAAAGCATAAAAGTCTGGTAGAATATGTTTTTTAATCCAGGAGTGCAAACCACCTTCGCCGTATTTTTTGATATATTCTTTTGCTGCCAGGTGAATTGCTGCTGCGGGAAAAGTCAATGTACCGCCCGCCGGGTCAAGTAGTTTAACTTCCTGGCTGGCCAGTCCATCAGATAAGTCGAAATGAGTTTTTAAAATAGAATGAACAGAACGGACGATATAACTGACGACCGGTTCCGGGGTATAATAGACACCACGCCGTTCTCTGATTTCAGGATCGTAGGTTGATAAAAATGTTTCATAAAAATGGAGGATCGGATCCTTACCTTTGCCGGTACTGTAATATTCATGCAGTATCTTTTTAACATCGGTGGCGTGCAATATTTCAGCAATATCTTCAACAATAATTTGCAAAGACTTAGGAGGATCTTCTAGAGAAATAAAACGGAAAACATCCCGTAAAATGCCGATGGTATTTGGAATATAATCAAAAGCTAGTCGGCGATTAAATTCACCATTTGCTCTGGTACGAGCAGCAAAAAGACCGTAGGTAATCGTCTGGGCATAAAGGTCGGCAAATTGTTTTTCAGTTAATGTTCCAATTAAATATTTTTTAAAAGCTTCATAAAAACCAATGAGTTGTTTATGTCCTTTGGTCCCATTTTCTTCTATTTCCACAGCAATAACTTCATCCCGTAAAAAGCGGGTGCGCTTGGCTAATTCAATAGCCAGGGAACGAGAAGATTTCACTTTGGGAAGGGAGAAGGAAAAGAAAGTTTCAAAAAATTCTTTAAACCGATCACAATTTTCGACTGGTGGCGGGGTGTGTAATTGTCTGGCAATCATGGGACGTCCAATCATTACTTGAGCGATTCGCTGATTATCACGGTATAGTCGGAATTCATAAAAATTAGTAAGGATAACATTGGGAAAGGTAGAACAATAACGCTTCAATTGTTCCGTCCCTTCAATATAATCCAAATTAGAAACAGAAGGATCTTTGGCTTCAATATAACCGGTAATATGATTCTTCCCGTCCCAAATGCGAAAATCAGGATTTCCGGCTTCCGTTTTTTTAGGAAGCACTGTGACATCGACATTATTTACTTTTAAAATAACAGCTATGTTTTTAATTAATTCTTCTAAGTTGGTGTAATAGCTTTCCTCTCTGGCATCACCGCGTTGAAAAGTATTTGAGAGATTCTTTAGGTATTGTTTTAATAATTGTTTTAGCACAATTCATTTCCTTTCTAGTTAATATTTTGATATCTAAAAAGTACTTCTGTAAATTGCATTAATGTTTATTATTTAGAATTAAAACTTTTTAAAATAATTAATAATTTCTTTAATCGTCAATCTTTTTTTCTTTAATTCCTTAATTTTTTCAAGGCGTTTTAATGCCCCTTTCTCTTTGTATTTCCGGGTTAATCTTATTCCATCCTGACTAAAGGGTAATATGCCAATCTCGGTATAATATTTGAGTGTAGTTAATCTTGTTCCGGAAACTTCGGCCAACTCTCCTATGGTTAAATATTTATTATTTTCAGTAGCTTTTTGTTTTATTTTCTTTTGAGGATATAATTTAGGTAATATAATGTAATATCTCGTTTTCTAACATATACAAATTAAAAATATAATCATTATTTTCAAAAGCTTCTCTTAGTGACTTTTTAGTAGGTTCCCAACCTAGACCATCTGTAATCCATATAAATGTGGCATCATTTTTTAAAAAATTATTTAAACCTTGGTACTCCCCGGCGGTTGATTTTATTTTAGAACCTTGACCGCCATAAAAATTTGTTTCGATAATAATAGGTTTTTTCTTATTATCTATTATAAAATCATACCTTCTCGAAGACTTGTCAACCGGGATTGAAAATCCAAACTCTTTTTTTATTAATGACGCAGTGGCTTGTTTTAAATATCTGCAATTTACCTTTTTACAATAATCTTCTAAAAATCCCTCCACTATATTTTCCATTGCCTTACCGCTACGATTTTTTCTTCCGTTACTATCCAATCCAGCCTCAATTCCAATCATATAATCAACTAAATTTTTAATTTTTTTTGAAACGAATAAGTCTTTTAAGCCAGTTTTTTTAACAAACAAAAGATATTTATCAATGTCTTTATTAGTAGGAGATTTTTTATGAAAATTAAAGTTTTCGTAGATTAATTTTTTATTTTTAAAATCTACCAAGACAATCAATTCTTTTTCTTTTTTGCCATTTCTTACCACTAAAGCAGGGAGTACTTCACTAATTTCCGGGTGTTTTTTAATTAAATACCTAAATTCTTTGTCAAAATTATCTTTTCCAATAAGATAGTTTAAAATATTCAGAGATATTTCAATTTTTTTTGTATTTAAAAACACTTTTTCCCAATTAACAAAATAAGACCACAATCGATTACTTGGCTTTAACTCTGATATGAGTAAATCAAATACTTCATCCGGGGTGTTACAATTTAATCTATTTTTATAAAAATCTAAAAATTTCACAGGATAAACCTCCCAAAGATCTTATTTTACTTTTTTATAAACAAGGAGATAACAATGATGAATTGCTAAATTTACATTGTTTATTTTTTTCAAATCAACATCATCTTTTTCTATGGTAGCTACAATAATTTCTTTTAACCATAATCTATTGTTACTCTGAATCAAATCTTTTAATTTTTTTGCAAGGGGTATTATATACCCCTTTTGATCTCTTAAATCTTTAACCTGAATAATTACAAATCCATTGTTTTCAATGTAGTTTATTTGCTCATCAATGATTTTCTGTATATTCTTTTCATAATTATTTATATCTATAGATTCTTTTTGTTTAATAGGAAATTTAATATAAAGCAGATCAATTTTTTGATTCTCTGGCAATTTAGAATTTTCATTAATTTGTCCAGAAAAGTGATAAGTTAAATAATTGCTTTTAGGCGAATATCTCGATATGATATTTTTATTTAAATGTTTTTCAAAATTATTTGCAGGAAATAGCCAAACTGTTGTAGTTTCAATAGAAACGTTTTCTTCTGTTGTTTTAGGTTTCGTAAGAAAAGAAAATAATTTCTCGTTATTATTTTTGTCAGAGGATTCAATTTTTGATATTTGCTTTGGTTTTTCAAAGATAGCTAAATATTCATGAGCTAATAATAGAAAATTATATTTTATACTATTGTTAAACCAAAAACCGGTAGTTTTACAATTATGCTGTCTTTTAATAATTAATTCTCTTAGTTTAAATCCGGCTTTCAGAAAAACCTCTATAAGATCAAACCCTAAAGGAATAACATGTTTCTTTTTTCTGGTATCACCGATTAGAATAGCACATTGATGGCCCGGTTTTAATACTCGAAAACTCTCATAGGCTACTTTTTTCATTTCTTTCAAAAACTCAGGTATATCCAGAGAAGATAAATCATCTTTTTTGTTGTCTGTATATTGGATAATGTTTGCATAGGGAGGGTGCGCACATATTAAATCAACTGAATTATCTTTAATATTTGATAATTTTCTTGCATCTCCTATAAATATTTCGGGTTCATAAATTTCTTTTAATTGTTTATTTAAATTAGCTAAATGTAGTTGATTAATCTTAAAATTGTTATTATCTTTTGCTAACGCAATCGCATCAGAATTAATATCTAATGTTATGCATCTTCTTCCTAGTAATTTTGCCTCAACTGCTGTTGTACCCGCACCACAAAAATAATCCAAAACAAGATCTCCGTGTTTTGAATATTTTAAAATGATATTTCTGGGGATATATGGTGACCAATTACCCCTGTATTTTCCGTTATGAGTAGCCCATTTACCCCTTTGTTTAAAACTCCACACTGTTGATCTTTGTATCTGAAAATTTTTCGGGGCAAGATTACTGGTTATTTTTTTTATTCGAAAATGACTAACATTGATTCCTTTTTCTCTTGTTATTAATCTTTCAATATATTTATAGCTTACTCCATATTTTTTACCAATTTCAAAATCAGAAGTTCCTTTTTGCTTTTCTTCTAATATTAGTCTATCTTTTTCTCTTTTGCTTTCCGGAGTAGAGATTGTTTTTATTTTATTCATAATTTTTTTCGATTATCTATTTCGATTCCTAAAATTTTAATCATATCCTTTTTTAATAATTCATAATTAGTAGTTCGTTAATTTTCCCTCTTCCAGAAGCCTTGCAATTAATTTTTCTTGCCGCTAATACGGTCTTTTGATTAAAGTCCTGATAAATTTCCCTGATAAATTGCGTATCAGAATTACTTAACATAACAAAACAATTTTTTTTATTTAAAGTAATAAAAACATCTCTGAGTTTCATCTGATCTTCTTTGTTAAATCCGCCATTGGAATAGCTAGTAAAATTAGAGGTAACAGTTAGGGGGTGATAAGGGGGATCAAAGTATATAAAATCACCATCTTTAGCATCTTTTACAACCTTTTCAAAGGAACAATTCGTTATAGTGGTTTTTTGCAATAATTTTGAAACGGCCAATATATTTTTTTTGTCCAGTATTTTAGGATTTTTATACCTTCCAAAAGGAACATTAAACTGCCCTTTTGAATTTTCCCTATACATACCATTGAAACAGGTTTTATTTAAGAAAATAAAATAGGCAATTTCTAAAAATGCGATATCTTCTTTTTTATTAAAAACAGTCCTTGTTTCATAGAAATATAATTTTCTCTCTTCATTGTTTTTTAAATTAAATGTTTTCTGTAAACTTTCTAGTTCTTCAATTACCTTATAGGGATGATGTTTTATATTTCTATATGATGAAATAAGAATTTTATTTATATCATTGATATATGCTTTTTGAGGTGCCAGATCAAAAAAAAGGGCACCTCCACCGAGAAAAGGTTCAAAATATCGACAATAATTTTGAGGAATGTATTGTTTTATCTGTGGAATTATTTGTTTTTTTCCACCAACCCATTTTAAAAATGGTCTTGCTTTAAAAACATTTTGTTGGATATTTTTAGATATATCGCAAAGTTTATTATTTTCGTAATTAGGTTTAATTTTTATCATTCTCTTAAGTATTTTCCTTTATTCTTGTATAAACATTATTAATTTTAAAAGAACCAATCAGGGTTACAGATTAAAGGGTAAGATCCCTTATCAGAAATTCTTTGATGATAAGCGAAAATATGCTTTACCTGAACCCTTATAAATAGTAATATTCTTTATGGGAAAGAACACAAAGTGTAAACACCACTTGAAAGTAATACACTTTAATGGTAATAAAAACAATTTGGTAGATAATTTCATTTAGATTATAAAGGATTGAAATAGAACCAAAAAGAGGTATTTATATTAAATAAGATATTGCAAATAGTATATAATAACTCAGGAAATATATAAACCTTCTTTTTTATAATAAAAAATATTTATACATTTTATCTTTTTATAGCAAACTTTTTAAAATGCTCAACAATTTCCTTAATCGTCAATTTCAATAGCTCTTATTTTTTGTTTTTTCAAATATTACTTAATAACATTAATGCCCATATTTACCAGTATTTATAATAAATATTCGTTGAAAAAATTTAATTTTCTTTATGAATTATGACTCTTTGCATAACAGATTTTTTGCTGTTTGAATGACATATACCACAATATAGAAATCCGTTCCTGCTTAATTTTTCCAATTCATCATTTTGTTCAATGCCGCCTAGCCATCTTTCGCCTGGTTCCAATATATGGGGTAATTTTGGCGCAAGAAAAGCAGGGGTCAACACTACATAGTTTTTGTCTGTCTTTTTTATTAATTTGAAGATTAATGATTTGTAATGGGAAGATAGTAAATGAGTTATGGTGGTTTTTTGAGCGCCTGTATTAGTTACTTCAACAGAAATATATTTTTTATCTCTTGGATGATCTGGTATTTCTCCAAAAGTTGTCATATTTGGTGATGCAGTTATATTTATTATAGACCTTGAATGTTTCCATTTATAAATATCCCATATAATCACAAATGTAGCAACCACTGCTCCCCACCAAGCTGCTATATTAGTTATAATATTCATAATTACTTCCTTTTTTTGATATACGCCTATTTAAAGGAGTCATTAAAATATTTTATGATCTCTTTAATAGTCAATCTTTTATCTTTTAATTTTTTAATTTCTTTTAATCTTTTTAATGCCTCTTCTTTTTTGTATTTTCGGGTTAATCTTTTTCCGTCCTGGCTAAAAGGCAAAATTCCAAGTTCAGTATAATATTTGAGTGTAGTTAATCTTGTTCCGGAAACCTCCGCCAACTCTCCTATGGTTAAAATACTATTTTTATCAGTAGCTTTTTTGTCCATAATTATTCACCTACTTTTAAGATTATCGCTTTTTCCAATTTATTTTTCAATATTATATAAATTTGTGGACTACTATAAAATTTTGCAAATCCTACTTCCTGTAATTAGACTTATCGGAAGTAGGATTTAATTTTTAATTAAAACTTCACTCCCTTGAACGTCTTATAATATTTCGGCAAATCATTTTCCATTTCAATATTATCATTGTAGACCTGCAACATCTCCAGGCTTCTATGCCGGGTATATTGGGCAACCCTCAAAAGATTACCCTGGTAATTTTTAAGCAGGGTTGTGGTGAAATAATGCCTGAATCCGTGAACACATTTTTCAATATCGAGATCCTTTAAAACTTTCTTTATGATCATCCTTAATCCCCGGGTGGTAATCCTGACATTCTTGCTGTTGTTGCTGTTACTGACAAACAGGGCACCGTCCTTGAGATTATTTGCTTTCAGGTATCGCTTAATATGCTTTACTGTTTCCGGATGAAGATAAATGATTTCTTTGTCATCTCTGCCTTTCCCTTCAACAAGTGCTGTCTTTCTTATCAAGTCAACATCTTTTACATCTAACCGGGTGATTTCTATCTGTCTTAATCCCTGCAATACCAGGAGACTGATCATTGCTTTTATACGGGTATTGGGTGGAGTATTGGGAAGTTCCTTTAAGGCAATAGTTAATTTTTCGATTTCCTGATCATTCAGGCCTTCTTTTTTGTGTTTTTTGGACTGGCTGAATGATTTAATATTTTGGGTAATGTCTACCGGTAATAAACTTCTCCGGTTTAATTCTTTTAAAAAGATTTTAGCAGTAACTAAATACTTGTTTTTTGTTGCCACCGTGTAATCAGTCCGGAGCTTTAAATAGTTTTTATATTCTAAAAAACTATTCTGGTTCAATCTTTTATCACTAATAAAATTAAGAAAATGGCCTATCCGGTATTGATAGTCTTTTCTGGTTCCCTCATTGACGTCTAAGAATTTAAAAATGCTCCAGGCTTTTTCCCGGTCCCAATGGCTTATTATTTCAGCAGGAAGAACTTCTTCAGAGGCAATTAACTGGTTATCCATGATTAATCCTCCATTAACAATTAATAATTATTACTTACTACTGATTATAATATAACCATGGTCAACCAATGTCAAAATTATTTTATCTCTTCTTAAAATCCACATCTGGAAGAGCCCTCCCGTCTACTATGGTGGAGCATAGTAGACGACTTTCGCAACTTTTGTATTAGTGAGAAAACTAAAAAAGTGTATTAAGAATTGAAAGGGGTAATTGGGTCTGTTAAGAAAATGAATCTCCCCGCAGCAGAGTTACGGGGAATTAAACCCTAAGCGATTAAAAAAACAGAATAATTCTTATAATAAACTTATCGAATTATTGATATTGAGCTAGTACAAGTAAATATTATCAAAAATATGTTAAAAATAAAGAGCGAGCACTAACTTAAAATGTATGCTCTTAATGGGGAGCATTACACAAGCCAGTAGATCCTATATAACCTATTCTGCATAAATTAAAAGCATCTAAAAAGCTAAAGTTATTTATACAAATAATTTTAATTAATACAGTTAAAATAATTTCCATTGTTTACCATTATAAAACCAAACCAATACTACCTCAAAAACTATTGACAGAACTAATGCTGAAGCATATCAGTTTTTATTATTCTATAAACTTATCTTTTACTTCTCCGAATTCTACCCCTTTATCGATTACAAAATCCCTAACAGAACCTGACTTTTTATCAGGTACCTTAAAACCGGTAACCTCTTCAAATTTCTCTTCGGTTATCCCGTAATCCAGCAATTCCTGAATGGTGGTGCTGCCAGTCACTTTAAATTCTTCAGCTTCTTCTACAACTACCTTGAAGAACTCCGAAGCGGTTAAATATTTACTATCCAGATATTCCAATTTAAAAGTATGTCCCTGCCAATATTCTTTTTCTTCCCCAGTCAGTTTATCATTTTCTATCAGATAATTAACGGTCTTTTCCGGCAAATAAAAGGTTTCATCAGAAACATAGGGAATTTTTAAATAAAGGGAGGTAAATACTTTCACAGTATCCGTCTCAACAATGTATTCTTCTTCTTCTAGTTCTACTGGTGCAAATATTTCTTTCATATCTTTTAGTTGAAAATATTTCGGATCGGTATCCGGCCTTAATCCAAAAGCTTCTATAACCGAAGAAGGCGGTAACTTATAATATTTTTCAATCTCCTCCAAGGTGTGCGAGCCCCGCGTACCAGAGATATCATATACCCCTTCTACTGTCTTTCGGGGGCTTTTTATCCTGGTGGTATTATAAAGATCTAATTCGCTGGCTAACAGAATACCTCCACCAATTATAATTGTTATAGCTAATAGGATATGTATGCTCTTTATCTTCATTTTGCCCCTCCTGAAATACTTTCTTTAATCTTATCTCCGGAATCCTTCTCGGAATCTTCTTTAGGATTCTTTCTTCCTAAAACAGAAAAATTTAAGGTGTTGTTAACCGGGCAGGTAATTTCATCAGTACACAGCATACAGGAGATACATTGATGATTAGAGATAATTCTGGAAGCTGAAACATTGATATTCATCGGACAAACCCGGTCGCAGGCCTTACAATTTATACAGGTTTTTTCATTCCTTTTTAGTTTTACAATTCTAAAGAAATTAAAAATCCCTAATAATGCTCCAAATGGGCAGAGATATTTACACCAGGGTCTTTCTACAAATAGAGAACCAATCAAAGTCAGGCCAAGTACCAATAAGGATAATCGGGTAACCTCACTGGACCAGATATTAAAAAGGGCAAAATATGGATCAAAATTAGAAAACAATAATTTTCCGGATATAGCAGTATTGACTACTACCAACATTAAAATTATATATCTGAGATATCTTAAGGGCTTATCTATCTTAGAAGGAACAAAAGTATTATATCTCTTCTTAAATATTTTTCTGCCAATCTTGCCCACAAATTCCTCAACTGTCCCAAAAGGACAAATCCAACCACAAAAGACAGGACCAAAGAGTAAGGTTAGGCCAAGAACTAACCACATTAAAGTAATTGAAGATTGATGAATGTTTTGAACAAAGGCTCCTTCAGTTAAATAGGTGTAAATGGTTACTACTCCTCCGAAAGGACAGACCGCATGGAGAGAAGGGCTTCCTATCAACAGGGGTACCAGTCCCTGCTCACTACGAAAATGATTGACACTAATTAAAGTTATCAGGGAAAGGAAAAAAATCTGAACTGCCAATCTTATTAAATGTTTATTCTTACTTTTTTTAGACATAAAATAGATGCTCCTTATTATTTTTTATTCAATTTATCTTTGCCAAAATGCTTTTCTTATAAATTACAGCTCCCCTGCTATACAGAAGGAGAGCTGTAATTAAGCAAGTCTTATCTATACTTTTTAAGTTATTTTATGCCCAAATTTAGGGGGCTTTAATTTTTTCTGCAATCTCCATGATCTGGTAAGGTGAAAATCTAAATTCCCCTCTTAAATCATCTATGGTGTTTTCAAAATTATACTCTTGAGTAAATTCATATTCATTCTGGATTCCTTCCAATAATTCATCAGCATCTAATCCCCAAAAGGCAGCTAACTCTGCAATGGTCATAGTCTTCATTTCCATACCGCTTACATGAGCCTGTAATCCAGTAAGATTATCAGGAGAATTTCTTCTCATACCAGTGCCTTTAGGTTCACTGTCACAGGTTCCATCACATTCATCATCACACACAGATACATAATCCTCATCTTGACCGTTGGGGACACCATCTCCATCATCATCAGGTGCAGCTGCTTTGCGACTCATTTCATTTCCCAAGCCTTTTGCCTGATTAGAATCCTCATTATTTAGCATACCATATCTGGGAGTTTCAATATTTCCACTAGATCCCCTTCCCACTCCATACGTTCCGTTACCATCTGCCCAAACGATGAGGGCAGAAGCTCCTACTACCAGTGCTACGATCAGCAGGATCATTCCTCTTTTAAAAATTCTTGAACTTTTCATTCTATTCGTTCTCCTTAATTTTTTTGTTTGTTGACAATATTTTTTGTCATTCACTTATATATACGCAAAGAGGAAGAACTTTCTTTCAATATATCTATAACATTATTAAATAATATTGAACTTAGACTTTTATTTTACTGACATAATGCACTAATACCAGACTACCTGAGTGAAAGAAGAGCTTTTTTATTTTTGACTGCTCTTAAGGAAAAGTTATTTTTATAATTTTATCCCAAGAAATCCTTCTTTTTCTGAGAAAATAATTTATAAAAAATAATCAGCCCTTCAGCAAAATCGCTGAAAGGCTGATTATTGTCTCCTCTATTGGACACGTTCAGAACTTTTAAAGGAAATATCGCACTTGAAAACATTAGATTAATAAGTTAGTTTTCACGATTCGAATATCTTCAAGATCAACTGATATACATCTTTAAATACCTTTAAAGCGTAATATAGCGCCATT
>Ga0222636_1000638_pt1 | contig 17031 bp, 13 predicted proteins | sample AntAcemetagen141_FD_179811 | JGI IMG/M metagenome (GOLD analysis project Ga0222636, IMG submission 179811) | Saline water microbial communities from Ace Lake, Antarctica - #141 | ecosystem: Environmental > Aquatic > Non-marine Saline and Alkaline > Saline | place: Antarctica: Ace Lake...
TGATCATTGAAGTATCTAAAGAAGATAAAACCTCACCAGAATTCTATATTATTTACAAACAGAGTGATGGATTGTGGTCGCATCGTATTAAGCTAAATTTAGGTTGGGGTTTGTTTCCATCCGTTTCTCCAGATGGGAAGTATTTATTCTATATGTCACGTGAAGGTATTAACTGGGTAAATACTTCATTTATTGAAGAATTAAAACCAAAAAATTTAAAATAAAAAATATCATGAAAACAAAATCAATTATTATAATTATTGTGCTTATTACATCCTTCATCAACTGTAATGCGCAAAACGAAAAAAAAGAAGCTAATTTCACAGAATTAACCGGAGCCTATTTTAATCTACCATTTCCAACAACAACAGCTACACGATTTGCTCCTAATATTTTTACTGATGAGTTTCATTCACCACCAATTTTCTCAGCTGATGGGACAGAAGTATATTGGAGCTGGATGAGCACAGAACATAGGAATATTCAATATATGAAACTAATCGACGGAATTTGGACCCAGCCTGCAAGTGTACCTTTCGGTTTTACAGAAGGAAGCGACGCGCCATTTATATCATCGGATGGCACTAAGTTAGTCTTTTTATGGGGGCATTTTTCTGATGGAGGGAAAGTTTGCATTGTAGAAAAAAGTAATGGAGAATGGATGTCTCCCAAAATATTAGGCAACGAAGTGAATCAAAATGGAGCCCATTGGCAAGCTTCTATAGCAGATAACCAGAATCTTTATTTTGCAACAAAAAAAGATATTTATTTTTCAGAATATGTCAACGGTAAGTATACAACTGCAGAGAAATTAGGAACAACTATTAATACTGAAAATGTAATTGAAAGCACTCCTTTTATTGCTCCTGACGAAAGTTATCTGATCTTCGACAGGTCGTCTCCACTCTATGCAGATCTATTTATCAGTTTTAAACAAACTGATGGAAGTTGGGGTGATGCAATTAACATGGTAGAATTAAATACAAACTTGCATGAATTATACGCCAATGTTTCTCCTGATGGACGATTTATCATGTTTATGAGTAATCGTTCAGGAATATCATTACCCTACTGGGTAGATGCTTCGATCATTGAAAATTATAGGCCTGATTAATAATTGAGATCCTTGCTTTATTTTCTCCTGATGGAAAATATTTTTTCTGCGATAACCGTTGGATGACCACAAAATTTATTGAAGAATTAAAGCCAAAAGAATTAAAATAGAAAATATAATCGAAAGAAAAATCAAATGAAAACATTCAAATCAATTTTAGTAATAGGGATGCTATTAGCAGTCTCATTAACAACGCAGGCACAAGAAATTTTTGATGCCGTAAAGAATAATGATCTTTCAAAAGTAAAAACATTAGTTGAAAAGGATGTTTCTATTATTAATCTTAAAGATAAGTCAGGGAATACACTATTACACGAAGCAGCCTATGGGGGATCCCTGACTATAGTGGAATTTTTAATTTTTAAAGGAGCAGATATAAATTCCGGCAATACTGTATTGGATACTCCGCTTCATCTGGCAATCTCTAATGGAAGAGATGATGTTGCGATCTTATTGATTGAAAAAGGAGCTGACCTGAATAAACAAAATAATAGAGGTACTACACCTCTTCATGAAACTGCTTATAGTAATAATAAAATGATTGCTGAATTATTAATTTCAAAAGGAGTTGATCTTGAAATTAAAAATAAAAGTAATTATACACCACTTGCTGCATTAACAAGATCTAACAGTAATTTCGAAGTTGCAGAGGTTCTGGTTCGCAATGGTGCAAATATAAATGCCCCATGGACAGATGGCTCAACACCATTGTACTATGCAGCCTTATATAGTGATGATAGAATCATTGATCTCTTGCTGGATCATAAAGCAGATTTTGATACCACACAAAATTTAAGATATATGATCTATGCTACTGCGAGCAGAGGTCATTTACGTTTGTTTAAAACTATTGTTGATCGGTGTGGAGATGCTCTATTCAAAGATGAAAATAATAATAGAGCTTTGATGCGAAACGCAATATTCGGCAACTCACTTGATATTGTAAAGATATTACAGTCTAAAAATATCCTTTTAGATGTTTCCCCGAGTATCACTGGTGCGACACCTTTGCATAGTATTGCAGCTAAGCCAGAGGCATTAGAAATGATTGAATTTCTTGTAGAGAACGGGGCTGATATCAATGCAAAAACCAATGACGGAAGATCGGCATATAATATTGCGGAAATCAGGGGAAATAAAGAAGTATTAACGTTTATACTTGAACTCGGTGGAAATTCAGAACCTCAAAAATTTCCTGTGATCACCGGATCTTATATGGGGCAGGTTCCTCCTGGTGATGAACCCAAAAGATTTGCACCAGGAATTGTTTACTCAGATCACAGTACAGTTACAATATCACCTGATGGAAATGAAATGTATTGGGGTAATGGGTCTTCCATCCTTTTTTCAAAAATTCAAAATGGTCAATGGACAAAGCCAGACTATGTTTCATTCAGTCGAGAGAATAATATTTCGTTTTATGATGATGTGCCTTTTGTTTCACCTGATAATAAAAAATTATTTTTCACTTCGCGGCGCCCCATTGATTCACGAAGCGAAAATTCCACCAAAGAGAATATTTGGTACGTTGAACGAACATCAAACGGCTGGTCTGAACCAAAAGCTGTAAGTGCAGAAATAAATGCCTTGTCTTTACACTGGCAAGTATCCGTTTCAAATTCAGGCACCTTATATTTTGGCGGTTCTGATACAAATAGTTTTGGATTGGGCGATATATATTATTCCAAATTAGAGAATGGAGTATACTCAAAACCTGTTAACCTGGGATCAGTTATTAATTCTGAGGATAGTGAAACTATGCCTTACATTGCACCGGATGAAACCTATTTGATTTTTTATAGAATTGTGATGCAAAGGCCATCGCTATACATAAGTTTTAAAACAAAAGATGGTCAATGGATGCAACCAAAAAAAATTGAACAGTTTCCGGTCGGCAACTGTGGAATCGTTTCTCCCGATGGAAAATATTTTTTCTGCGATAACCGTTGGGTGACCACAAAATTTATTGAAGACTTAAAACCAAAAGGAATAAAATAAATTATGAAAATTAAATCAATTATTGTATCTGTAGTGCTTATTTTCTCCTTCTTTGGATGTAATGCACAAAACGAAAAAAAGGAAGCTGATTTCGCAGAATTAAAAGGTCCTTATCTTGGACAAAAACCTCCGGGAATGACACCTGAAGTTTTTGCACCTGGAATAATCTCTCTCAATGAATCGTTTGAACGTAGATGCCTAGTTTGGGATAACGGAACAAAAGTATTACTGATGAGAGGGAATGAATATTTTAGATCAGAAATAAAGAACGACCAATGGACCACATTTAAACAAACAGATATTTTTGGTGATAATGAGCACCTTTTAGAGAGTATTTCTCCTGACGCTAATAAGATTTTCTTTAATAAATTCAAGCTTAACCCAAAGGTCAAAGGAAGAGAAGGAATGGAAAGTCAGATATGGATAATTGAAAAAAATGGAACTAAATGGGGATTACCCCGCTATCTAAACATTAATGGAATGTATCCTTATTCAGATAAATCAGGTAATCTATATTACACTATATTTACGGACGGGAAAATGTGCCTGGGCATTTCTTATTACCAAAATAATAAATACGATGAGACAGTTGTAATACCTGCATCACTTTGTACAGGTGATAAGGCATTTGCCCACCCTTGCGTTGATCCCGACGGAAAATGGATCATCTTTAATACTGAAGGTAATAATTACACTGAGAACGGTAGCCGGATGTTTATCAGTTTCAAAACTTTAAACAAAAAATGGACTGAACCAATCAGTATGGGATCTTATATAAAAGGGTCTCATCTCATTACGGTCTCTACCGATGGGAAATATCTTTTTTATAGCCCGAAAGGTGATATTTATTGGGTTTCAACAAAAATTATTGAAGAATTGAAACCAAATAATTTAAAATAAATCATGAAAATTAAATCAATTATTGTATCTGTAGTGCTTATTTTCTCCTTCTTTGGATGTAATGCACAAAACGAAAAGAAGGAAGCTGATTTCCCAGAATTAAAAGGCCCTTACCTCGGACAAAAACCTCCGGGAATGACTCCGGAAATATTTGCACCTGGTATAATTTCTAGTACCGATATTAAGGAATTTTCCATTTCTTTCTCGCCCAATGGAAATGAAATATTTTTTTATCGTTTATATGAAAATTATGATGCAAAGATTTTTTACTGTAGGGTTGTTGATGGAAAATGGACAGCTCCCGAAGAATTTTTAGTTACAGCAGAATATCCTTCATTTATTCCTTGTTTTACCAATGATGAGAATATATTATATTTTAACTGGCGAAGGCCAAGTCCTAATGGTAATTTAAATGAAGCTTCCATGTGGTTTACAGAAAGGACTGTAAATGGTTGGTCAGAGCCCCAATATGCTGGAAAAGCTATGTACTTAACATCAACTCGAGATGGGCAGCTGTATACTGGTATTCGGAATTCTGAAAATGGAGATTGTATATCAAAAATAACTATTGAAAACGGGGGTTTTATAGATTACAAAAAACAAAACATCTTACCCCTTAATGGGGAGCAATCACACCCTTGTATTGCCCCTGATGGGAGTTATATTCTATTTGATCAGGGAGGAGATCATTTATCAGTTTCCTTCAAAATGAAAGATGGTACTTGGGGGAAAACTATAAATCTTTGGGAACATGGCTTTGACCCAATTGCTGGTATAGCCAGAATTTCACCTGATGGGAAATATTTGTTCTTCAAACAAGGAACTGGATCAAACCGTGATATTTACTGGGTTGATGCAAAAATAATTAAAGACAAAAGATTTAAAATAAAATAGTATGAAAGCAAACATTTTTGTAATAGCAATTAGATTATTTTTGATTCCATTTATGGGATGCAACAGGCATAATAAGAAGATCTTTAACACTTTTTTGATGCTAACCTCATTACATTTGCTGGCAGGTACTTTGCAAGGGCAGGTGATTTTTGAGGCTATAGAGAATGATAATATTATAAAGGTAGAGTCTTTAATTATAAAAGATACATCTTTGCTCCTGATGACAGATGACTTTGGTAATACTGCACTTCACCTGGCCGCTATAAAAGGATCTGTACCAATGATTGAACTATTGGTATCAAAAGGTTCCAAGATTAATTCTGTTAACAACCAATTGAATACGGCTCTTCATCTTTCAATTATGAATAGTAATGATGGTGTTTCAGAGATCCTGATCAATAAGGGATCTAATCTTGAAATGCAAAACATTGTCGGAAAGACCCCTTTACACCTCTCTGTCAGGTATAATCGGACTTCAATTGCCGGTTTACTAATAAAAAAAAGAGTAAATATCAATAGCCGTGATGATCAACAGCGTACCCCTTTAGCTCTGGCTGCCCGTGAATCAGGGAATGTTGAAATAGCAAAATTATTGATTTCCCAAGGGGCATGTATAAATACCAGAGATTCTGATAATAATATGCCGTTGAATTTTGCTGCATGGAAATGCTTCAATGGGTTAATTGATTTATTATTGGATATGAATGCCGAATTTGATAAATCAAATAACAGGGCCTATGGGATGGCATTCTCTGCAGCAAATTGTGGTTCTTTGAGATTGTTTAATAATGTAAGCGAAAATTCAGAGGAACTCTTTTCAAATGAGTTTTTCAACAAAGATTTAATGCAAGCTGCCATATCTGGTGGTTCTCTGGGGATTGTTAAGATATTATCATCAAAAGGTACTAAAATCATTGAGGAGACTGATATTTACGGATGGACACCCCTTCATTATGCTACTTTAAGAGGCCATGGTAAGATGTTGAGATTTCTTGTTAAACAGGGATTTGATATTAACAGATGCACTATCTCTGGCAAATCCTCCTATAATATAGCAGAAGAGGTTGGAAATAAAGATGAAATGAAGTTGATCCTTAACATGGGTGGAGACACCCTACCACAGCAATTCCCAATTCTCACTGGTGACTATTTTGGTCAACCGACACCTTTGGATAGTCCTAAGGTCTTTGCACCTGATCTGATCTCAACTTCATACCCAGCACATGCCTCTATTTCTATATCAACTGATAGGAAAGAGATTTATTGGTCCTCAAAAGGGACTATCTGGATGACAAAATTTGTTAGTGGAGTTTGGAGCAAACCTCAGATTGCATCATTTAGTTTGAATAAGGATGTATATTTGGATAATGCTTTTATATCTCCAGATAACACAAAAATTTTCTTTACCCTTCAACAAAATAATCAATCTCAAAGCAAGAATGATGGCCAGATTTGGTATGCAGAAAGGATGAAGGATGGGTGGTCAGAGCCTCAATCGATAAGCTCCATAGTCAATTCTATGAAAATGGCGTGGCAGTTTGCTGTCTCAGGTAAAGGTACAATATTTTTCTCCGGTCTAAGTGAAGATGGATATGGCAATCATGATATATACTATTCTAAAATTGTTAATGGGGAATATTCAGAACCGAGGAATCTGGGGAGTGTTATAAATACTGATAATAATGAAATAACTCCATTTGTTGATCCTGATGAGTCCTACCTGATTTTTTACCGTGAAGGGGAGGATGTATTATATATTAGTTTCAAGGGACATGACAATATCTGGTTAAAGCCAGTAATACTTGGAGACTCGATATTTGGAAAATGCCCGATAGTTTCACCTGATGGCAAATACCTTTTCTACATAAACGAGAGTATTATGTGGGTCTCAGCTGATATTATTGAGAGAATGAGACCATTCAAGGATTAGGGCTCTGTCGCATCTATAGAAGAAAAACTATTAATTTTTTAGTTTAACACAAAACTAAACACAGTATTAATGGATACAAAAGGTCATTGCTTTACGAAATGGATTATCATACAAGCAGCAAAAAAGGAAATATGGATATCTATTGGGTATCTGCAACATTCATTGAAGAATTAAAACCAAAAAACTTAAAATAAAAAGTATGAAAACGTATAAAAAAATTATTCTTACAGTTAGTACAATATTAATTTCTATAATTCCAGCTTTAGCTCAAGAAGAAGCTATAAATGCAGCTACTCTTATAGAAACAAGTATCAATGAACAAGGCTTAGCAAAAACCCAAAATAAATTTGATGAAATATTTTCTAATAGGGATAAGTTCATAATAAAAGAAAATGAAATTAATTCCCTGGCCTATCGGTTTTTATTTCAAGGGCAATTATCCAATGCTTTAGAAGTATTTAAAATGAATGTTGTTTTATTCCCCAAATCAACCAATGTATATGATAGCCAGGGTGAAGTTTATTTATATTTGGGTGATATTCCAAAAGCTATCGAATCATATTCAAAGATCAGTGAACTGGAAAATGGGAATACCAGTGGAACTAAAATCATTGAAAATATCAATCAGGAATATCGCAAGCGTCAGAATGACAAATTGAGAAGATTCCATATTGCAGCAAAATCAGGCAATCTTCAATCACTTCAATTCTGGTTAAAAGTGAATCTAGATTTTTTAAATAAAAAAACAAATGACGGAAATACAGCACTCTACCTATCTGTATATGGAAAACATTTTGATTTGGTAAAGTATTTAGTGTCCGCTGGTGCTGATTTGAATATTCGAAATACAATGGGGCAATCGGCCTATAATTTGGCTGAATCCTGCAAATTTGAAAGCATTAAAGATTTTCTTCTATCTAAAAAAGCTGATATAAGTTCGCAAGAATTCCCTTTGTTAGAATCAGAATACCTCGGACAAAAGGAGCCTGGATTAAAACCAAAACTATTTGCAGAAGGTATAGTTTCTACTCATCGAAATGTGTATGGAAACATTGTGTTCTCTCCAGATTTTAAAGAGGCGTGCTGGACACCTAACGAATCTGGCAATGATCACCAACATGGTGGTTTAATTATCTCAAAAGTAAAGGATGGCAGATGGTCTCCTCCACAGGAAGTATTTTTCTTAGATAGTAAAAGCTATAGCCATAGAAGTCCGTTCTATTCATACGACGGAAATCGACTCTATTTTCAGGGATACAGAAAAACTGGTGTTCGTTCTTTTGACCAGAAAGAAAAGTTTTATTTTGTAACTAAAACAGAGGATGGTTGGTCGGAACCAAGCCTATTGGATACTATATTCAATAAATATAGCATGCACTGGCAATTTTCTCTGGACCGAAAAAATAATTTATATTTTGGTGGTAGAAATAGAAATATTGAGAATTCCGGTGGAATATATCTCTCCCAATTTATTGATGAAAAATATACCGAACCTGTTCTGCAAATTCCCAATGAGCAATTAAAAGAGGCCATATTCGCTCCTGCTATTTCACCAGATGGCGATTATATGCTTTTTATTCGAATAATGCCAAGAGGATCGTTAAGCCCACGCATATTTTCATTATATGTTTGCTTTCATAAAGAAGATGGAAGCTGGACAAACCCTCAGGATGTTGGTGAATTGCTAAATATGGGTAGCAACCAACCTCGAATTTCTCATGATGGCAAATATATATTCTTCATAGAGCACAACAAAACGTATTGGGTCTCATCAAAAATCATTGAAGAATTAAGACCAGAAAATTTAAAATAAATCATGAAAAAAATACATCATCAACTATTCCTTTTTACGCTCATGCTTACTGGTCTGTTAGCTTGCGTGAATCATTCCGAAAATTCAAAAAGCACCAATTTATCCGGTGATTATTTAGGACAAATAAAACCACAAGAGCTTCCTCAATTATTTGCTCCGGATCTTATATCAACAGCAAACTATGAAGGAACTCCTGCTTTTTCCTCAGACGGGAAAGAGCTTTATTATACTTTCGGTGATCCTTCCCAAACATATATGTCAATTGTTTTTATGAAACAGGTTAATGGGAAGTGGACAAAACCGGAAACATGCAATTTTTCAGGCCGCACCTCTTTTAATGATAAGAATCCATTTATCTCTACTGATAACCATAGAATGTATTTTGCTTCTAACCGTCCCATTAATGATACAAGTGATGTAAATGATAATTATGATATCTGGTATGTTGAAAGAAGCCAAAGCGCCTGGACTAATCCGGTAAGATTGGACACCATAATTAATACCACAGACGATGAAGATTGCCCATCCGTTTCAAATTCAGGGACATTGTATTATTCTGCAAATTATAAATCAGGAATTGGTTCTTACGATATTTATTATTCAAAATTTGTGAATAATAAATATTCAAAACCGGTTCTTTTAGATACAATCATAAATTCAACTTTGAGGGAAAACTATGCTACTATTTCTCCTGATGAAGACTTTATATTGTATTCATCAAACAAATATAAAAAGGGCGAATTTGGTCATAAATTGTATGTTTCTTTTTTAAATAAAGAGAATGCCACCTGGACTGTACCTACCATTTTCGACCTAAACATTCAATCTGATAACCAGGATTATGCACCCCGTTTATCTCATGATAATAAATACCTATTTTTTAGCAGTTACCGTTCTGATTGGATCAAGCCATTTGATTCGAGGAAACCAACTTATGAAGAATTGATGTGGCTAACTAAAAACCCAGTAAATGGAGGATCTGATATTTATTGGGTGGATGCAAAAATCATTGAAGAATTAAAACCAAAAAACTAAAAATAAAATATTATGAAAAAAATAATTATTGTCCCGGCTCTAATGATCATCATCTATATTATCATGCTATTTAGTAAAATTTGGATTGAAGAAATTCTATTGTTATTCCTTCTTCCTTTAATTATATCCTTTATTATCATTGGAGTTATTACTTTGATAATTAATATTTTCAAAAAACGCAGTATAAAGAAGTATATACTTAGCTCTATAATAGTTGCCTCCATAATTCAGCTTTTTTTATTAGTTTTTATTTTGTGGTCCATATATCCAAGACAATTTACTGGCGATCAAATTAAAAAAGATATTGATTATGCAAAAGTGTTTATGGAGGATGTTCATCCTGATTTATATGCTGTAATTGATAAGGATAAATTGGACTATAAAATAGACTCAATAAAAAGAACTATTCCTGAAAGTATAGCAGAAGTTGAGGCTTATAAAGTTTTAAATACTATTTTTTCAAATATTAAAGACGCACATACCAAGTTTACTTTAAATAACTATTTAAAGAGAGGAGCAATATTATTCAGAAAAGTTCCTCCATATAGATTGAGAGTATTTAATGATAAAATATTTGTACTGAAGAATTACTCAAAAAGAAAGAAAATACCAGTTGGTTCTGAAATTATTGAAATTAACAATAAAACAGCATCAGAGTGTTTAAGCGAACTAAGCCTATTAGTTAGTCACGAAACCAAAAATAATTTACATGCAAATTTGCAATTACCTTTGATCTGGGGAATGTGGAATAATTTCGAAAATTTTACACTTACTTATAAAACACCTGAAGGAAAAATAGAAACAATTGTAAGTTCTAGTGGATTATTTTCAAACATTTCATTCCTTTGGGATTTTACAGGCTTCTTTTTAAAAAACTACAGCTTTGAGATTCTTAATGATGATGTTGGCTATATTAACATTAAGGCTTTCAATAATCTTGATAAATGTAAAAAATTTCTTACGTCAACATTTAGTGAAATAAGAAAAGAAAACATAAACAATATTATCATTGATTTACGAGGAAACCAAGGAGGAAATGAAGAAGTCTCATTAGAATTGATGCAATATTTATCACCAGTCGACTATAGATCATTTGATACAATCTGGGTAAAAATGAGTAGAGAGCGTATACGTCGTTATTCTTATGGTAAAAGATTTATACCTGGTAGTCTGGTATTTGAAAAAAATTCAATGACACCACTTCGTAATAATGACCTACACTACAATGGAAAATGTTATTTACTAACCTCAGGTTACACATTTTCAACTGCACTTGATTTTGCAGCAATGTTTCGTTGTTATAATGTGGGTGAGATTGTTGGAACTGAAACCGGTGGCAAAACAGTAAGTTTTGGAGCCCCTTGTAATTTTATTTTACCAGAGACTGGATTAGAGATGAAAGTTTCTCAAAAGAGATTTTTTAATGTTTGTGGAGAAGAAAGCAAAAGAGGTTTAATACCTGATCACGTGGTTGAAAACTCTATTCAGGATGATATAAATGGCAGAGATAGAGCACTTGAATTCATTTTATCTAAAATAGATAAATAGATTAAAAGTTTATTAAATTTTTCAATTGAGGAATTAAAACCATATGGAAAAAGATTAACAATAATTCTATATCCAAATCTATGAAATCAAATATTATGAAGCAGTTTTAATCACAAGTAAACTTAAATTAAAAATCATGAAATTATTTCCAACATATATTATAAGCTTATTTTTTCTGTCAACTACATTAGGATGTACCAAAACCAATTGCTTTTTGATAAATACAAAGACAGTAGTTTTTCTAGATGCCATTGAAGGAAATGAATATGTTACTAAGTCAGATTTCTTAAAAAAGATGTCTAAGCTAGATATAGGTCTCAGATTGAAAAAAGACTTGTCAAATAGAACATTAGATGATTGTCAAAAAGAATACATTAATTACCATAAAAAGCAATTTCGTAATTGGAGTTCAAGAGATAAAAAATCTGTTATCAAACATCTTACTAGTGCCTATTCTAAAATTCTTGAAACAACACCCAATGTATTACCTGATACCTTGTTCTTTATCAGGACTACCGGAGAACAAGAATTTAACTCATTTTACACCTGTCGTAATGCAATTGTTTGTCCATCAACAATTCGATTATCTTCTTCATACTTCTTTTTTTTAAAATATATTAGAGATTATATGGAACAATTGTTCATTCATGAAATAATGCATATCTACTCAACAAACCATCCTATAAAAAGGGAGAATTTGTATAATGCCTTGGGATTTAAGAAGATTCAATGTCTTAATTTATCACATGAATTAAGAGATAATAAACTAATGAATCCCGATGACAAGAAAGAATTTTACAAAATATCATTAAAAGAAATTGCAACGGGAGAAGAGAGAGATTACTGTATGTTATTACTTTCTAAATATCCTAAATGGGAAGGATATATAGATTTTCCTGCTCGTATAAACGTCCTGTTGGTATACTTGGAAATAAAGCTACATGAAATTGAATTTAATGGGAATTGCTGGGAATCTTCCTGTGACTCATGCCGCCATCCTATTCTTAAATGCAGTAATGAGTTTGAAAATTTTTATTGGGGAGCTGATTTAGTAGAAGGAACTATTTCGCCGGAAGAGATTGTTGTAATTATGTTTGTGGAATTAATCAATTCAAAATCTAACGATAAAACTTTGATTAACAGATCAGAAGAATACTTAGCTATACTAAATAATATAGAGAGAATTTTAAAAAAATAAACTATCGTTTTTATAATAAAGCAAATAATTCCAACTATTGAAACATATATGAAAAACGGACAAGAAGATGAAGCCATTAAATATTATAAGAAATTCTGGAGCTTAATCTTGAAAACAAAAATGCCAAAGAAATGCTGGATAAATTGAAGAATTAAAGCCAAACGATTTAAAATAATAATCATGAAAATCATTAAAACTATTTTTTTAGCAGTTCTCCTAATTTTTATCAGTAAGAATTGCCTTTTTGCTCAAACAGAAACGACTATAATTAGTAACTCTGACTGTAAAGACATAATTGACAAAATTAGCAATTTATTAGTTGATGAATACATTTTTCCTTTAAAAGCAGATAGTTGTTCTCAGTTTATACGTGTTCAATTTAAAAATGGGAAGTATGATAATGCAACAAATCCTGAGGACCTCGCAAAACTATTAACCATTGATTTGAAAAAAATATCAATGGATGAGCATATGAATGTTTCAGTTAAAAAACAAAATAAAGTGGAAGAAGCAGACCCTGAATCAAACTATGATGATCAAATTAAGGCATCTATAGACTTTTCAAATCTTTTTCGAAAGTATAATTGTGCATTTTATAAAGTAGAGCATTTAAAAGGAAATATTGGCTATCTTGACTTAAGAGGATTTCATCCTGTTGAATTCGCAAAAGAAACTGCTAAAAATGCAATGGGATTTTTATCCGGGTCTAATGCAATTATAATTGATTTGCGAAAGAGTTTAGGTGGAGATCCTGCCACAGTGCAACTTCTTATTAGTTATTTCCTTGACAGTGGAATACATTATGCTTCTACTGAATGGAAAGGAGAACCTGAATTGGATGAAAATTGGACATTAGAAGAAATAGATGGAGCACGTATGCTGGATACTCCATTGTTTATTCTTACAGGAGAGAAAACCCGTTCTGCAGCAGAGGCATTTACTTATATATTAAAAAATCAAAAAAGAGCAAAGATTATTGGTGCCAAAACAATAGGTGCGGGCAATATTGGTGGTGTATTTAGCATCGATGAAAGATTTGAAATATTTATACCTTATGGTCGACCAATTTGTCAAGTTACCTTAACAAACTGGGATTCAAAAGGAGTAATCCCAGATATTATATCACCTGAAGAAGATGCATTGGAGATAGCGCTAAAAGAAGCTGTGGAAGCTGCACGGAAATTTCAAGAATTAAGAGATAAAAAAATAGCCATATTAATTGAAGAAATGGATTCGGTTTTTTCAAAATATAAATCAATATCTGAAGGAAATGATAAAGGTTTAACTGAAAATTCTATAATAACAACCCTTGATAATATGTGGAAGTTAAACATTCTTCCTGAAGAAGTCATCAAGATAATTGGGGATAGATATATTGAAATTGAACGTATAGAAGAGGCCATTATTGTATTTAGTTATGGTGTCAATAAGTATAATTCACCTGATTTATTTGAGAATTTGGCAGAAACCTATATGAAAAATGGTCAAATGGAACTTGCTAAAAAGAATTATGAAAAATTACTTAAACTAAATCCTGAAAATAAAAATGCAAAAAAAATGATCAAAAAATTAAAGAATTAAAACCAAAAGAATTAAAATAAATCATGAAAACAAAATCAATTATTGTAATTATTGTGCTTATTATTTCTTTTATCAACTGTAATGCACAGAATGAAGATAAGGAAAATGAACAATCAACTGTAAAAGGTTACTACTTTGGACAAAGACCACCAGGTGAGACACCAATAAAATTCATTTTTGACCTTGCAAAAAATGAACCAAATACACATAGTTCTCCAATCTTCTCACCTGATGGAAAAGAAGTGTTCATTACCATAATGCAGGGTAGTCCAAATAAAATTAAATATTCGAGAATGGATGATCATTCTATTTGGTCTCCACTAACATATGTTCCGTTTTCGAGTAAATATTCTGATTCAAACCCATTCCTGTCTTCCGATGGTTCCAAAATTTATTTTAAATCATATCGACCAATTAATGGACGATCGGGAAACACCTTTTGGGTATCCACAAAAACTTATGGAACTTGGTCGGAAGCCATTCCCGTGGATAAGGTTTTTAATCATCCTGGCATCGCATGGCAATCTTCAATATCTAAAAAAGGAAGCATTTTTTACCCCATTGAAGGAGCTGACGACATCGATATTTTTTATTCTGAATTGATTGATGGGCATTATACAACTCCAAAAAATATGGGGCAAAATATTAACTCAAATGTTCCAGATTGGCAAACCTGTATTTCATCGGACGAGAGTTATTTAATATTTGCATCCAACAAAAGAGAAGGAGGATATGGTTGGGGAGACTTATATGTATCATTCAAAAACAGTGATGGAACATGGACTAAAGCAATAAACCTTGGCTCCGAAATTAACACCCCCGAAAATGAAGAATGGCCTTCCTTAACTCCGGATGGGAAATATTTGATTTTTAGAAGATGTGAGTATAGTAATGATTACATAGGGTATTATATGTGGGTTAGCACAGATGTTCTTGAAAAATTGAAGAATTAAAACCAAAAAACTTAAAATAAAAAATATCATGAAAACATTTTTAATAATTATCAGCTTGTTTATTGCCACTTTGACAAATGCTTCTGAAATACATGAAGCTGCAGCAATCGGGGATTTAGAAAAAGTTAAATCATTAATTAATACAAATAAGCAACTTATCAATGAAAAAGACAATGAGGGGGACATCCCTTTATGTACCTCTATTGCAAATAGACACACTGAAGTATCACTTTTTTTAATTGAAAACGGTGCTAATATTAACAATCAGAATCAGAATGGCTTTACCCCTTTGCATTGGGCTGCAATGCTTGCTGATACTATAATTGTAAAAAAATTGATCGAAAAAGGAGTTAATCTTGATCTTGTGACAAGGAGAAATAATACGGCTTTACATACGGCTGCACCACGTGGCAATATAAGTGTTGTTAAACTTCTTGTTGAAAGTGGGGCTGCACTTGAAATAAAAGATAACTACGGAAGAACGCCTTTAGTAATAGGAGTTAGAGAAAGAGGGGGAATTGAAACAGCGAAAATTCTTGTTGAAGGAGGTGCAAATATCGATGCAGTTGATTTGTTTGGCGATACGCCTTTAAGCTTAGCTGCCTGGAGAGGCTTTGAAGAAATTGTGAATTATTTATTGGAAAAAGATGCACAGTTTTCAGCAGATGGTGAAGATGGCTTGAAGTTATTAAATTATGCGACAGATAAAAGATTATGGAATTTATACAATGCACTAATTTTTAAAGGAGGAGAGCAATTTCTTTCAGAACTAAAAAAACAACCAATACTTCATTGGGCAGCAGCTGGAGGTTCTGATAAAATTGTTGGAGATCTTATAAATAAAGGATTGCAAGTTAATGCTACTGATGCTTACAATTGGACCCCCTTACATTATGCTTCATACTTTGGAAGGATTGATGTGGCCAACATCCTTATTGAAAAAGGAGCTGATATTAATTCGAAAACGCCTTTGGGTGAAACTCCGCTTTATCTGGCAGGTTTAGAAAATAAAAGCGAAATCATTGATATGCTTGTATCAACAGGTGCAGATCAAACTCCTCCCGGAAACACTAAATTAAGAGGTAAATACTTGGGACAAAAAAAACCGGGGAAGCAACTTGAATTATTTGCTCCAGGTATTATTTCCAGAATAAAAGGAGGACATAGCAATATCACATTTTCCCCTGGTGGAAAAGCCGCTTTTTGGACAGAATCGATTTTGACTGATGTAGGATATAACGGCGGATGTACAATATGGTATTCAAAAATCAAGGATGGAGTATGGACTTTACCTGAGAAGTTTTTAGCGGAAGGAGATACGCCTTTTTTCTCTGCGGATGGACAAAAAATCTTTTTACTTTCAACATTTCCTCTGCCTCCCGAAAACAATGCGGTCAGAGGTATTTGGTATTATGAAAAGGAGAAGGATTCATTTTCAGGGCCCAACTACCTCAATTTTGATGTGAATGGAACAGGTTTGTACTGGCAATTTTCATTAGATAAAGATGAAAATATTTACTTTAGTTCTGGGGAAGGAATATTCCGATCACTCCATAAAGACGGAGAATACATGGAGAAGGAAAATTTGACAAATATTTTACATCCCGATTATAAAGGTAGTGCTCCGTACATTTCGCCCGATGGAGATTACCTAATATTTAGTTCGAGAGTATTACCGGACTCATTCGGTAGTACGGATTTATATATCGGCTTTAGGAATGCTGATGGCACATGGTCAAAGCCCATTAATATGGGACCAAGCATTAATTCTCCCGCCCAAGAACATCTTTCTTTAGTGTCTTCTGACGGGAAATATCTTTTCTTACGTACAAAAAGAGAAGGTGTTAGCGGAGTATATTGGGTAGATGCAAATATCATTGAAGAATTAAAACCAAAAAACTAAAAATAAAATATTATGAAAAAAATAATTATTGTCCCGTCTCTAATGATAATCATCTATATTATCATGCTATTTAGTAAAATTTGGATTGAAGAAATTCTATTGTTATTCCTTCTTCCTCTTATTATATCCTTTATTATCATTGGAATTATTACTTTGATAATTAA
>Ga0222636_1000645_pt1 | contig 16896 bp, 9 predicted proteins | sample AntAcemetagen141_FD_179811 | JGI IMG/M metagenome (GOLD analysis project Ga0222636, IMG submission 179811) | Saline water microbial communities from Ace Lake, Antarctica - #141 | ecosystem: Environmental > Aquatic > Non-marine Saline and Alkaline > Saline | place: Antarctica: Ace Lake | collected...
GCCGGCTGCCTTAAAAAATAATGAGGTAGATGCAATCTCTGTCTGGCAGCCATACACTCAAACGGCCATGGAGCTATTGGGGGATAATGCTGTAGAATTGCCAAGCGCTGAGAACTATAGGACAACCTTCAGTTTTGCGGTCATGAAGATGTTTGCAAAAGAGCATCCTGAAATTCTGCAAAAATTCCTGAGAGCCATTGACAAAGCTACCTCATTTATAAGGAAGGATAGAGAAAAAGCACAGGAGATAATCGCTAAAAGTTTCAACTTAGACAAGAATGGGGTAAACGCTATCTGGGATGATTTTGTGTTCAAGGTTTCATTGGATCAATCCTTACTGGTCAGTTGGGATAACATAGCGAGATGGGAAATAAAAACCGGGCTCGTCAATAAGAAAAAAATTCCAAACTATCTCAATTACATTTGCTTAGATACACTGCAGGCCGTGAAACCGAATTCGATTACCATAATCCGTTAGGGGAAGATACTCATGAGAATTAAGACCAGAATACAGCTTGGCATCATTTTATCTTTTGTCCTGGCAGGGACGGTTGGATTGCTTCTCTTTCTCGCTGCACGCACAGTGAATGAGGCGAACAGGCTGGAGGGAATAGCTGCCGAAACAGTTAAGGGTGTGGCTGAACTGAAAATCATCACCCATGAGTATCTACTGCATCCTGAAGAACGATCACTGATGCAGTGGCGATCAAAATACGGTTCTTTATCAAAGCTCCTTACAGGTGGCCACTTTAAGAGCCCTGATGAAAAAACCCTTGCAGATCAAATATTCAAGAATCTTGAACGGTTCAAAACCGTTTTCTTTGACCTCACTACTGGTCTGAGAAAAGGGGAGGCACTTGATCAACAAGAAAGCTCAGCCTTTCGGGAATTACGGGACAGAATGATTGGTGAGTTGCTGGTACAGTCACAACTGGCGGTTTCTCTCGCCTTTCAATTGCATCAGGACATTGATGCTAAGTCAGTGACAACTCAAAAAAGGGTCTTTTTGCTGACCGTTCTCTTCCTTCTGGCCCTTACCGCAACTATTATAGGAATATCACTATGGGTCAACAGGAGTATTGCGAGACCGATAGCAAAACTGGAAAAGGACATCAAAATTATCGGAAGTGGCGACTTAGATCATAAGGTGGGCACTACGGCAAAAGACGAAATCGGCCAGTTTTCAAGGGCCTTCGATAAGATGACACAGGATTTGAAGGAGACAACCACATCGATAGTTGAACTTAATAAAGAGATTGATGAGCGCAAGCGTGCGGAGGAGGCGCTGCGGGAGAGTGAAACCCGATTTCGAGCACAATACCAGGGAAACCCTACTGCTACATTCACATGGCAGAAGAGCGGTGAAGGTTTTGTGCTGGCTAACTTTAACAACGCGGCAGAAGCGATCACCCATGGGCGAGCCCATGAATACTTAGGGAAAACAGCGACTGAGCTGTATGGGAATAGACAGGAGGTACAGGAGGATCTTCATCGATGCTTGGCCGAAAAGATCGTCATCAGAAAGGATATGGTGTCTCACGATTTTTTGCCAGGCAGGTATATAATGACAAATTACGCCTTTGTCCCTCCAGATTTGGTGATGGTTCATGTTACAGATATCACCGAACGCAAGCACACAGAGGAGACGATGCGTAAAAGCGAAGAGAAATACCGATCCCTGGTGGAATCTACCGAAGATTCCATATACCTCCTGGACAAGGACGGCACCTATCTGTTCATGAATGAAAAACATCTATCAAGACTTGGCCTTCCAGCGGACAAAGTCATAGGAAAGACATACGGCGAGTTCCATCCCCTCGGTGACACCAAGGAGTTTTTGGAAAAAATTGAAAAAATATTCGAAACCGGCCAAACAACCCAACATGAACACAGGAGCTTTAGGGACGACAGATATTTTCTGCGCACTTTGAGCCCTGTTAAAGACCCGGGTGGTAACACAACATCTGTAACGGTAGTTTCAAAAGATATTACAGACCGGGCTAGGTCAGAGGAGGCGTTGAAAGAAAGTGAGGAGAAATACCGGACGGTTCTGGAAGCAAATCCTGATCCCCTGGTTGTCTATGGTATGGAAGGCCGGGTAATCTATCTTAATCCTGCCTTTACCCGTGTTTTTCACTGGTCATTGGAGGAGCTGATAGGAAAGAAAATGGATAATTTTGTGCCTGAGGAGAATTGGCCTGAAACAAGGATGATGATCAGCAAGGTAACGGTATCAGGAGAAGACTTCTCTGGTTTTGAAACTCGTCGGTACACCAGGGATGGGAACACTCTCGATGTCAGTATAAGCGGTTCTTTCTACAGGGATCGGGAAGGAAACGTAGCAGCCAGTGTCATCAATTTAAGAGATATCACTGAGCAAAAGAAAATGGCAACCCAGCTTCAACAATCCCAGAAGATGGAAGCCGTCGGGACCTTGGCTGGCGGGATTGCCCATGATTTTAACAATATTCTTGCCGTTATACTCGGAAATGCGGAGCTTGCCATTGATGATGTTCCCAAAGGAAATCTAGCCGCTGAGTGTTTAGAGGAAATCCGCCTGGCTTCCATCAGGGCAAAGGAAATGATTCAGCAGTTGCTTTCTTTTAGCCGTAAGACGGATGAAGAGAACAAACCTTTAAACATGGTTCCCGTCATAAAGGCATCTATGAAAATGCTTAGGACTGCCATCCCCTCCAGCGTGGAGTTCAATCAGCACATTTCGGATGAGCCATGTAATATTATGGGTAATGCCTCCCAAATCAATCAGATAGTGATGAATCTGGTAACCAACGCGTTCCATGCCATGTATGAAGAAGAGGGGCTTCTGGAAGTGACCCTTGAAAAGATTATTCTTCAGGAAGAGAAACCATGCTTCGATTGGATTCTAGCTCCCGGCGCCTATGTCAGGCTGAAAGCGAGAGATACGGGTAAAGGTATTGATCAACAAATACTGGGCAGGATCTTTGAACCCTATTACACCACCAAGGACGTGGGCAAGGGCACTGGAATGGGCCTTTCGGTGGTTCATGGCATCGTCAAGAGACATGATGGTGGTATCCGGGTTGAGAGTGAATTCGGAAAGGGAACGGTCTTTGAAATCTATTTCCCCGCATTAGTAGAGATGATTGAGGAAGAAAAAGAGCTCGATGGAGAAATCAAAGGGGGTTCTGAAAGAATTCTCTTCGTGGATGACGAAGCGTCCATCGTGAAATTGAACCACCAGCGGTTGGAGAGTCTGGGCTATCGGGTGAAAAGCACCACGAGACCATTGGAAGCCCTGGAATGGTTCAGGGCTGATCCGGATCAGTTCGATGTCATTATCACCGACATGACCATGCCCAAAATGGTCGGTGACAAGTTGACCAAGGAAATCCTAGCAATTCGTCCGGATATGCCGGTAATCATCTGTACCGGTTACAGTGAGAGGATATCCGCGGATAACGCCGAAGCCTTAGGTGCTCGCAAATACATTGAAAAACCCATTGAAATTCGAGAACTGGCTGCTTCACTTCGAGAGGTTTTGGAGGAGAAATAGTCCATAGAATCAGTGTGATTTCTCCGAAAACCGGACGGAAAGATCCCTATATTAACCATCCATTTGATATTACAGGCAAAAAGTGAATGATTGATCTGGTAGTCTTGCATGGATTTGGAGGGTGTGCTATGCTGGGCTAATGCACGTTAGTCTGAAATCGATGACCCTTAACCAAGTCTCCAGATTTGAGTGGAAATCATGCTAAACTGATGTAATGTCTCTGGTGACGGAAACAATGTCCTTCATGACATGATCTAAACCAAGAGGGGAAGACTGATGGTAATTGCAAAGGCTCATACGCAGTGTCCAAGACACGAAGGAGTATGGGCTTTTTCGTTTTGAGGGTAGTTGGAGGATTTTCCAATGAGCAAAAAACCAACCTATGAAGAATTAGAACAAAGGGTCGAGGAATTCGAAAATGAAACCACTGAGCTCAAGCGGGTGGAGGAGGCGTTGCGAGAAAGCGAGGGGAAGTTCAGGATGCTCTCCGACCAGGCGCTGTTGGGGATTATCATCCTTCAGGAAGAATTGTTCGTTTACGTGAACGACCGGGCGGCCGCGATCATGGAAGTAACAGCCGAAGAGGTAGCAAACTGGTCTCTCGGGGAATATGCCAAATTGATTCACCCTGATGATCTGGCCTTTGTGATGGAGCAAGGGCGAAAGAAGCAGACAGGCGAGAAGGGCGCGGTGATCCACTACAACTGGCGGATGGTCACTCCCGGAGGTAATCTGAAATGGATTGAAACGTGGTCCAAAACTATACCCTTCGCAAGCCGAACCGCTGACATGGTGACGATGATAGACATCACTGAGCGCAAGCTGGCGGAGGAAGCGCTTCGGGAAAGTGAGGAGAAATTCAGGCACCTCGTAAAGAATTCGAACGATGTATTTGTGATAATCGACGAGAATGGAAAAGAGATATTCGTGAGCGATTCCGTGGAACGTATCACGGGGTTGACCTCGGCAGAGACAATGGAGCATTCCGGTTTCGAATTTCTGCATCCCGATGATGTGGATCACATATCGGAAACTCTGTCAAAACTGATCGAAGCTCCCGGGATAACCATCCGGGACGAATACAGACATCGGCGGAAGGAGGGTGGATGGGCATATCTTGAAGCCATGGGCACCAATTATCTGCATGAGCCGTCAGTGGGAGGCATTGTACTCAACATTCGCGATATTACCGACCGCAAGCAGGCGGAGGAGGCGTTGCGCGAGAGTGAGGAAAAATACCGATCCCTTGTGGAGTCTTCGGACGATTCCATATATTTGGTAGATAGGAATTACACATATCTATTTATGAATGAACAGCATCTGTCAAAGCTTGGCCTGCAACCCGATGAACTCCTTGGGCAAACTTATGGCGATTTCCACTCCGAAGATGATACGCAGGCCTTTTCTGCGATAGTGGAAAAGGTGTTTAAAGCCGGACGACCGATTCAGCAAGAACATAGAAGCCCCAAAGACAGCGGATATTTTCTCCGAACTTTCAGCCCTGTTAAAGAATCAGATGGGAGAACACGAGCAGTAACGGTAGTTTCAAAAGATATTACGGAACGGGTTAGGTCAGAGAAGGTGCTGTTGGAGAGTGAGGGGAGACTCGCCAGGTCAAAGAAAATGGAATCACTGGGACTATTAGCAGGCGGTGTTGCCCATGATTTAAATAACATTCTATCAGGCATTGTGACTTATCCGGAGCTGCTTCTGATGGATTTGCCTGAAGACAGTCCCCTTACGCGACCAATAAAAACCATACAAGAATCCGGAATGAGAGCCGTTGATGTAGTGGCGGACCTGCTGACCATAGCCAGAGGGGTGGCAACGGGAAGAGAAGCCCTGAACCTCAACACCATTGTCACTGAATATTTGGAATCGCCTGAATGCCGGGAATTGGAAAGGACCCACTCACTTGTAGATTTCAAAACCGAACTGGACTCCGACCTTTTGAACATGAGTGGCTCCCCCACCCACATCAAAAAAGCCCTGATGAACCTGATAACCAATGCCTCCGAAGCCATTGAGAGCAGCGGTACGGTCACCATATCCACCCATAATCGATATCTGGACGAACTGTTCAAGGGGTATGAGGATGTACGTCAGGGAGAATATGTTGTGCTGAGTGTTTCAGACGAAGGAAGCGGCATATCACCGGAAGATCTTGAGAAAATCTTTGAACCCTTCTATACCAAAAAGGTAATGGGCAGGAGCGGCACTGGTTTGGGGCTTGCGGTTGTTTGGAACACGGTTCAAGACCATAAGGGGTATATCAATGTAAAGGGCAGTGAACAGGGTACGGTATTTGAGCTTTATTTCCCCGTTACCCGTGAGAAGGTTGCCGCCAAAGAGGAAGAGGTCCCTCTGGAAGATTACCTCGGTCATGGAGAGAGAATCCTCGTGGTTGACGATGAGGAGAGGCAACGAGAGATTGCAGGGGTGTTGCTCTCTAAACTCGGGTATGCCGCTGAAGCAGTCTCAAGTGGTGAAGAGGCCATAGCATATCTGAAAGAGCATCCGGTGGATCTAATCGTTCTTGACATGGTCATGCCAAAAGGGATCAACGGACGTGAAACCTACGAGGAAATCATAAAGATCCGTCCCGGACAGAAGGCAATCATAGCAAGTGGATTCGTCAAAACAAAAGAAGTGGACATGGCCCAGAAATTAGGGGCCGGCATGTATATAAAAAAGCCTTATACGCTGGAAAAGATTGGCCTTGCCGTTAAGGAAGAGCTCAAAAAATAGGCAGCTTTTGACCTCCTTCAGAACAGTCCCGAATGGAAAAATCTCCCTGGCCCAGAAGCGGTGGCAGAATCTCCAGTCCGGGCCTGCCACCGAGCGATGCCTCGATCAACGCAAGCTTGGCGCTTGATTCCAGATCCGGGTAGTGAATCCTGACCCGTTTGGGTTCCAGGTTGAAGCGTCGCATACGGACAAACACTTCAGCCAGGCGCACCGCCGGATAAATCAGTGCAAACCGTCCTTTTTTTGCGAGAAGCGCTGCGGCAGAACGCAGGAGATCATCCAGAGACGCCAGGATTTCATGCCTGGCAACGGCCTTCTGAGGGTCTGGGTTGATACGTCCGCTTCTGATTTTGCGGTAAGGCGGGTTACAAACCACAAGGTCGGCAAGCCCGGAAACGAAGGGCGTATGACGAAAGTCGCCCCGGATCACATTCATCTTTTTCAAAAACCCGTTGAGCCGCGCATTTCGCGCCGCCTGGCTGATCAACCCTTCCTGAACCTCCAGTCCAAAAACATGCCCCACCGGTTTTGTCAGCAGCAGGATCAAGGGGATTACCCCACAACCCGTACCCAGATCAATCACCACATCCCCGGGGCGTATGGTCGCGAACTGGGATAGCAGGACCGCATCAATGGAAAACCGGTAGCCGTCCCTGGACTGAATGAGTTTCAACCGGCCGTCCAGAAAAAGGTCCAGCCCCTCGTCAGGACCCAGGATGACCTCAGGGGACCCATATGATTTCTTTGGGATCAATTTTGTTGAACACCATACCCGTCAGTACTTTGGGATAAAAATAGGTGGATTTTCTCGGCATCACAAGACCGTTTTCCGCCACCTCGGTCACATGCTCGATTTTGGTGGCATTCAACATGAACATCATCTGATATTCCCCCGACGCCACACTCGAAAGGGCCAGTGGCGTATTGCTCTGATAATGAAAGATCTCATCATCATCCAGCCCTTCTTTGGTAAACCCCAGACATTTCTGAAAAACCACGCGTGACAAAACCACCACGTCGAGCTTTTTGAGGGAAACATGAAGGTCTTCCCCCATTTCGTGTTGGGCCTCCTCTTTCATTGACAGCAAACACCACCGATCGCTGCCATGGTGAAAAAAGGCAAATGACGTTCTGTCTATTCCGGCATCCTGCAAGGCATCCTTGTAGGTTTCATATTGATCGGCCAAGCCATTGGATGAAATGGGAAACGGTTTGATATCAAAATATTTTTCCGCCTTTTCAAAAAAAGATGCCTCCTGAGAATCGGGCACCCGTTTGACCATCCTGTGGGAAGGCAGGATGGTGAGGCCTTCGTCCCGCATATTAGACAGATACATCATGACGTACTCATAGGACTTGTCGGCAGGCTTTCGGCCATGCCTTGCGCGCAGGATGTTTCGGTAATTTCGGGAGGTTTCATAGCGGTGATGCCCGTCGGCGATAAAGATGGCCTTCGCCCGCATGGCATCCGCCACCTGTTTAAACAGCGGCTGATCTTCCAGCATCCAGAGACGGTGTCGCGTCCCGTCCACCAACTGAAAGTCCATCTGCGGGGTCAGGTCCGCAGACGCGCGGCAGGCATTTAAAACGACATTTTCACGGTCATCATAGAGTCCGAAAATCTGGCTGAACTGTGCACCGCAGGCCCTGTAAAGTTTCAGCCGATCTTCTTTGTGGGCGGAAAAAGTTCTTTCGTGGGGAAGGATAACGCCTGACCCCTCATCTTCAATCCGCACCAGCGAAATAATCCCCCACCGGGTCCGCATGGCCATACCATTTCCCGGGTCATAGGTCATGGCCGTCAGATAAAGACAGGGATGGGGGGACCTTATCAGGTGCCGGTTGGACAGCCATCGCTGAAAGGTATCCGCAGCCCGTGTGTACCGGTTATCCCAGTCTGAATCACCGGTTCGCTTTTCGCCCAAAATTAATCGGATGACATTGTGCGGGTCAGCCTGGTAATATGCCTGCTGTTCTTCCTGGGAAATAACATCATAGGGCGGCGCAACAAGTGCCGAAAGGTCTTTTCTTTCGCGGTAGTTGTAGGTTAAGCCCCTGAATGGCGCTACGGTTAGCATGGATTACTCCTTGACATGCGAATAAACAAACAAAATAATCGGTCAAATTTTCACGAAATGTGCCCCATGTCAAGGTATTTCGAAAAGGACTGTCCATGAAACCCAACAATCCGGATCTCAACCCTGGCCCAACCTCTAAAAAACCCGTTGAACTCGTCATCCAGGGTGGCACGGCCGTTACCATGGTGCCGGGTCAACCGCCGATCACCGATGCCCGCATCCTCATCGGGAAAGGCCGTATCATGGAAATCGGTCCATCCGCTGAAATACCCATGCCTCACGGTTTTCCCATAGAAACAGTTGATGCACAAAATGCCATCATCCTGCCCGGTCTGGTGAATGCCCATGCTCACACGGCCATGACCCTTTTTCGTGGTTTCGCGGACGACCTTCCCCTCAGTAAATGGCTCTTTGAGAGAATATTTCCGGCAGAGGCCAATTTCCTATCACCGGAAACGGTTTACTGGGGGGCCCTTCTGGGATGCGTTGAAATGATCACCTCCGGAACCACCTGCCTGGCGGATGGTTATTTCTTTGAGGATCAAACCGTCCGTGCCGTGCATGAGTCGGGGCTCAGGGCACTGCTGGCCCAAGGCATCATCGATTTTCCGGCCCCCGGCATTCCAGACCCAAAAGAAAATACTCGCATGGGGCAGGACTTCATGGAAAAATGGCATCATTTCTCCGACCGGATCACACCGGGCCTGTTTTGCCACAGCCCTATCACCTGTTGTGAAAGAACCCTGCGCCGATCCCAGGAAATATCGAGAGAATACGGTGCACCCCTTCAAATCCATCTTTCGGAAACCTCAATGGAAGTGGTTGAAATACTGAAGACCCACGGCAAGAGGCCGGCCCACTATCTGGATCATCTGGGCCTGCTGGATTCCCACCTGATCGCCGCCCATGGGGTGCACCTGGATGAAACGGAACTTCGATGCTTTCGTGAAAAAGGCGCCGGCATCGTTCACGTCCCTGAAAGCAACATGAAATTATCTTCCGGAATCGCTCCCCTGGAGGAGATCACCGCCATGGGATTAAAAACCGGGCTGGGTACCGACGGCTGCGCTTCCAACAACAACCTGGATCTTTTCGGTGAAATGGATACGGCCGCCAAACTGGCAAAAGTGTCAACGGGGAGGCCTGATGCGGCTAAAGCCTACCAGGTGCTTAAAATGGCAACCCTCGGGGGCGCAGCCGCCCTGGGGCTTGATGAAGAGACGGGAAGCCTTGAAAAGGGAAAAAAAGCGGATATCATTGTGGTTGATTTGACATCACCGCATCTTTGTCCCCTGTTTAACCCTGTTTCCACATTGGTCTATTCCGCCTGTGGCAGCGATGTAAAAGACGTGGTCGTCAATGGCGTTCCCCTCATGAAGGAAAGAGCGCTCTGCTATCTGGATCAGGATGAAATCATGGCCAAAGTCATAGAAATCAGCAAAAAAATCCGTCTGTGATGCGCTATGTCTTTTTTCGATTCATGCCACCAAAGCACAGACCACATTGCGGTTTTTTGCGATTATCTTTAGAAAAACGATTGCCTTAAAAATTATTTATTGGTATCTAAATTGGAGTTATAGTCATTTGCAGTTCCCGGTTAACGGTTGAGTGAAGCTGAAAACCCTTGGAATAATAATAATTTATGCGTAAAAAACGAAATATTACTTTAATACTGGCTGTCTTCGCCATTGTCCTGGTTTTTGGTTTTATCGGATGGTTTCTTGTGGCCATTTTTGAGGGAGAAAAGCCGAAGATTCGACTGGGTCCCATACCCGCTTTTCTAACCAAAACCACGGAAGTCCCTCTCATCGTAACCGATGCAGAAAGGGGTATCAGAACCATCAAAGTCACCCTGAAACAGGGCAACCGCCATGTTACACTTCTGGAAAAACGGTTTTCCTTTGAAGGGCTGTTCAATGCCGAAGGCGTCCACCGGTTTGAGACGGTTCTGTCCGTTAATCCTTCAGAATTCAATCAGGGCAGGGCCGATATTGAGGTATACGCCTGGGATTATTCCAGAAGCAGCGGCGGAGACGGCAATCTGACCATCGCCGAACACAAAATGACCGTTGACACCATCCCCCCCGCTCTCAGGCTGGTGAGTCAACTCAATTACGTGAATAAAGGCGGCACCGGTTTGATCGTCTATCAAACCACATCCGACGCCGTCAAAAGCGGACTTTATGTGGGAAAACGGTTTTTCCCCGGATATCCGTCTGCCCAAAGCCCGGAGAAAGGGATGCATGTCTGCTATTTTGGAATTCCCGTTAACACAACAAAAGATGTCAGTCTCTCCCTGTGGGCGAAAGACAAGGCAAGCAATATTTCAAAAGCCAACATGAACCGCAGCGTTCATATCCGCAATAAAAAATTCCGCACGCGAAAGATCAACATTTCGGACCGGTTTCTCAATGGCGTGCTCCCCTACTTTGCCCCTGAACTGAAAGATCCAACCGCCCGGAATGTGGTCAAATTTCTCGAAATCAACCAGCGTATCAGAAAGAAAAACGGCATGGTGTTTTATGATCTCGGAACCGAGACCCTCCCTGAAAAATTGTGGGAAGGGTCGTGGCTCAGGCTCAAGAATGCCGCCACCATGGCAAGATTCGGCGACAGACGGCTTTACTACTACAAGGGGAAAGTGATTGACGAACAGGTTCACATGGGTGTTGACCTGGCCTCCCTGGCCCATTCAAAGGTGGGTGCCGTCAACAACGGTCGTATCATTTTTGCGGATCGCCTGGGGATATACGGTTTAACCGTGGTCATTGATCACGGTCAGGGTGTGGCTTCCACCTATAGTCATCTCAGCCACATCAACGTCAAATCGGGGCAAACCGTCGCCAAAGGAGATGTCATTGCATTGACGGGACAAACCGGATTGGCGGGCGGAGACCACCTCCACTTCGGCATAATGGTCAGCGGCCTCTTTGTCAATCCCATAGAGTGGTGGGACAACCACTGGATAAAAGACAACGTGACCCGGAAGCTAAAATCCGTCAGATAGCAATCGACCCAATCCTGTCCGGTATTTTCATTTTTATCGCCCGTCGGTCAAATCGAGGTATGGAAAAAATGGCATTTCGATTTAGGATTATCTGTTTGGCCCTGGCCCTGTTGCTGTTCATCCCCGCTGCAACCATTGGAGCGGAAAAGTCATTGATCTTTTACATCCTGGACGGATCGGGCTCCATGTGGGGCCGTGTGGATGGAAAAATCAAGATTCAAGTGGCCAAGGAGGTCATGACCACCCTGCTCAAGGAAACCCCTGAGGGTATCGACTGCGGCATCATGGTCTATGGGCACCGAAAAAAGGGGGATTGTGCAGACATTGAAATGATCGTTCCCATCGGACCCCTCCAAAAAGAAGCCGCCATCGAAAAAATCAACCGGATCAGCCCCAAAGGTAAGACCCCCATTTCAGCCAGTATCATCATGGCAGTGGATAAGGTTAAGGGCAATGAGGCCGCCAGCACCATTGTGCTCGTAAGCGACGGCATCGAGACCTGCGGAAAGGATCCCTGCGCCGTGGTGAAAAAGCTGAAAGAAAGCGGCATTAACTTTATGATACATGTGGTCGGTTTCAATGTAAAAGCTAATGCCGCCAAACAGCTGGCCTGTATTGCGGAAGCCGGCGGGGGAAACTATTTTTCCACCACCAACGCCACGGACCTTCTGGCGGCAATGAATCAAATTAAGGAAAGCGTGGTGGAAAAGAAGGAAATCGAGCCCCCTGCCCCCACCCCTGAACCCCAAGTCATCACACAGAAGGTCTCTAAAAAGACCACATCCATTCGAATCAAGGCAAAAGGGCCCGGAACGGTTAAACTGAAATATGACAGCTGGCTGAAAGCCCCCTATTACTGGAAGCTGGTCGACCCGGAAACCGGTGAGGAAAAAGCCCGTTTTAATGGCCTCGGTGATCAGCTGGTCCCGCCCGGGGAGTATCAGATCGTCTGGCGGCAAAGCGAACACGGCCATGGTGAAGTGATCCTGGGAGAAGTGATTTCCGTGGAATCCCGGAAAACCACCGAGGTGATCCTAAAGACCGGTATTCGGCCGGTGACACCCAGTTGGGTCAAACCGCCCCGGTTCTGGGGATTGAAGGACCCCGCCACCCGGAAAGTGATCGCACACTTTAATCAGTTGGCGCCTCAACTGGTCCCCTCGGGAGAATACGACCTGATATGGCGGCAGGATGAGCACGGTTCCAGCACGCTTGTCCTTGCGAAGGTGAACATCCAGCCTGATAAGTTGAACGACATAGAACTTACCACAGCCCTGAACCCGGTTCCCGCGGATTGGGTCCCCAAGAGACTGCGATACTGGGAGCTCCAGGATGTGGAAACCGGGAAAACGGTGGCCCATTTCAGGTTGGGTTTATTGCCCCAGCTGGTATCGCCGGGGACCTACCGGTTCATCTACAAAAAGAACGAACACGAAAGTTCCAACTCCGATTTGGGAGAAGTGACCATCGAAAAGGGAAAAATGAATGATTTCCCCATCCATACCGGTGTTAAACTGGTTCCCCAGCCCGGCGTCAAACCGCCCTATAAAATTGAATTTATCGAACTGGACGACAAGGGAAAAGCCATTCGAACCGTGTTCATGCAGCGATCCTTTGACCCCATGCCGCTCAGACCCGGTACCTATAAAATCACCTACCGCCAGGAGGAACACGGCAGCAGCACCCTGACCCTGGTGGACGCTTTCGAACTTCCCGCCGGTGCTCTGGTGGAAGTGGAGATGTAGGGAATAATAGGGGACATGGAACCTTTGGCTGCCTCAGTCGTCTGACGGCAAAAAATATTCTCACCTAATTTCCGCGTCGTAAGGGTCCCACAGCACAGCGCACCCCCACTCCCCAATGGATGGGCATATCAAAAGGAATTGTGATGCATTCGATCCCTCGCTTCTCGTACTCCGGTACCAGACGGTCGTACTGCTCGGCGAACACGATGGTGTTTTCGTCCAGCATTAGCCCATTGGCACCAAAAGCCTCGTCCTCGCCCGTTTGCTTTTCCATTATGATTTTCTCCCAGTGTTGTAATGGTTTGGGCAACTCCGGGATAAATTCCGGGTACCAGGTAAGCAGGCCCGGGCGGTTAAGCATGCATACCGTGTCCAAGTGCAGGATTTTTGGGTGCAGGGGCACCGTGTAGACCCGATACTGCGGGCCCAGGTATTGCTGAAGCCAGGAGATGCCCGCCAAGCTGGAGGCATTGCCCGAGTGGCCCACGAATACATTGAAGCCATCCATAAGCACATCGCCCCGCTCCAGGTAGATGTCATCTTCGCTGTAGTGGGGTGAGCAGGGGGGCATGGCCACGTAGCGCGCGTTGCTGTCTTGAATGACGCCCTCCAACACTGGACGTAGCGCCCAAACCCGCTTGCGGCGGCAGGGAACCCGAAGGTTGTTGAGCAGAATGACATTATTGCCTACGGTCAAGAAAAAATCACAACCGTCGTGGTTAACGTACCCTTTTTGGACGTCATCCAGGAAATGAATCTCCTCGGGGTAGCGCAGGGGGATGCTGCGTACCACCTGGATACCGCGCCCGGCAAGGAGGTTGGCCAAGTTGTCAAGTTGCCGGCCCAGGAGTTTGACCTCCTCGGGGGTGGTGTCTATGGCGCGCTTTCCACCCAATACCTCGCATTCCTTAATGCCTTCGGCGTCCTGCCATTTCAGCGCATCCATGTAGGTGGGATGCACGCAATTCTCTTCATCACCAATGCCGATGAAGGCATCGTGCAGTTTGCTCCATTCATTGTTTACGCTCACGATTCTCGTTTCGCACATTTCTTTTCTCCTTTCGTGGGTCGTGTTTCCAGTGCCCACAACATATTTGGCTCAGCCGATATTCCTTTAAGCGAGTAGCAGCGATGATTAATCTTTCGTTGCCATTAAAGCAAACTATGATATTTTACATGCACTTGTAAATAGTGCCCGAACGAAAACTCTCTTTTTCGCCAATCTCTGCGTCAGATAACCCGTTCTTAATAAAATTGGTTAATCCTCAACATGTCGAGTAGACCGGTTTCTTCAAACAACCAACTCGTGAAGCGCCTTAGACTACGCCTCGCCGCACGCGGCTACTACGTATCATAAAATCAGCATCACCCTGGTCACCTGTTGGCCCCGGCCCCTCCCAGAACCGTGCTTGCGCAATTCACGCACACGGCTCCTCATGAGTACACTTCACGATTAAGCGAAAAGATTTACCATTATGCGTGGACGGGGCAATGGAAACTTCTTGAGAAAAAGATTAAACTTTTCCCAATTCATGCACCCACGTTTTCCTCGTCTGTTGAGCCACTTGAACAACAGGCATTGAATCTCGTAGGCAAAACGACTGATGCCTCTTGAGTTGTCTGTTACTCCATAGTAAGCAAAGTGTCCCCGTAATTTTGAGGCTACTTTCTCCATAAGCTCATCGGTCGGCAGGGTTCGACTGGACTTGAGCCAGTCCCGGAACATCCGAATTTTAGCGGTGAACTTCTTACCCGAAGTTACCCGTTTCATCCGAAATCGCCTGCCGTTTCTTGACCGGCTACAGTAGTGTGTAAATCCGAGGAAATCGAAGGTTGCAGCCTTGCCGCCACGCCTCTTTGCCTTGGCTTCCGCAAAAGGACCAAATTCGATGGTCTTGGTCTTTTCCGGGGATATCTCAAGGCCAAATATGAAAAGTCGTGCATCAAGCGCCTGGCGGAACCGTATTGCGTCGGTTTCGCGCTCGAAACATACAACGAAGTCGTCGGCGTACCGGATCATACGGCTTTGACCGTAACAGCCCTTTTGAAACACCCGTGTAAACCACAGGTCAAGGGTGTAATGCAGATAGATGTTAGCGAGAATCGGCGACACGATTCCACCCTGTGGTGTCCCCTTGTCACTGGCGCTCACTGCGCCATTTTCCATTATACCCGCCTTGAGAAACCGCTTCACATAACGCAGTACTCGCTTATCCGCTATTCGGTGACCGAGAAATTTCATCAGCCACTCATGATCCACATTATCAAAGAAACCTTTGATGTCTGCATCCACAATATAGTGGATTCGACCGCCTTCGACCTCTTGACTCAGCGCTCGGAGAGCATCATGGCAACCCCGACCCGGACGGAACCCATATGAGTCATCTATGAAATCCTGCTCATAGATCGCAGATAGAATCCGTGCCAGCCCTGCCTGCACCAGCTTATCTTCAAGAGCGGGTATGCCCAAGGGACGTTCCTTGCTACTCCCTGGTTTGGGAATATATACCCTGCGTACCGGCAGCGGGATATAGGACATCCGGTGCAGCTTCTCGACTAGAGCCGTCAGGTTCTTTTCCAGGCTTAATCCATATTCTTTCTTGGTAACCTTATCAATGCCGGCAGCAGCGTCTTTACGCAGCTCCCGAAAACATTCCCGCAGCATCTCCACGTTCATCAGATGAAACAGACTGGTGAACCTACAGCTGGATTCTCTGCCGGCCTTCTCCGCTATGCGTTGTAATTTTGTTGCCACCATTTCTCTATTTCTGAGCATAGATGATGTGTCCTCACAACACTGTTACTCATGTGACGTCCTTTCCTCCAGCGGAATTACCCGCCTTCACAGGTACTATGACGCCATCCGACTTCCCCTGCCCCGTTTGCCTTTCTCCCTTTATTATCGGTTGTCCGGCATACTCGCTTTGCAGCAAGGGTGCAGAGGACCTCCCGGGTTGCCGCATATTCGCAGTGTCCGACATGCCATGGTCTCAGACCCCGGAGAGGCGCCACTGACTTGCCATTCGCCAGCTAACGTCTTGACTTCCGTCAAAATTACAACGTCGTCCCTCTCAACTAGAACTTTCGAGGCTCAATCCCTTCAACCTTACGGCTTACGGCCTATCGTCTCGCTATCCTACGCTTAATCTCGGGGATTGCTCCCTTTGATTCAAGGACTCGCTACCCGGTGGCTGGCCAGCCTTCCGGGGCGGGATTCTCACCCGCTAAAATATGCGACCTTGCCCGGCCGCACAATTTATTTTCCTGTGGAATCTGATCGGAATTCATGAATAAAATAATTAATCACAAATCAGCTTTTCGCCTCATCCAGCACTTTTCGGACGGTTTTAGCCAGATCGGCTTTGACAATCGGCTTGTAAACAAATGCCTTGATGCCCATTTCTGAGGCCGATTCATCAGATATCTTTTTGTTGTAACCAGTACACAGAATAACCGGGATATCAGGCCTGATCTTCATAAGTTCGATGGCCAGCCTGTCACCGGTCATATTGGGCATGGTCATATCGGTAATAACCAGGTCAAAATCATTGGGTTTTGTTCGGAACAGCTCTAAGGCTTCTATGCTGCTGGTACTCATGGCAACCGAATAGCCCAAACTCTTTAGAAGTCCACAGAACATCCTGGCGACTGGGACTTCATCATCAACGACCAGAATGCTTTTATTCCCGGCAGGAAACGCTTCTCCATTATAGGGTTTTGTTTCAGTAAGCTTTCTGGTAACGGGCAAATAAACGCTGAAAGTGCTTCCTTTCTCAACTTCAC
>Ga0222636_1000647_pt1 | contig 16892 bp, 17 predicted proteins | sample AntAcemetagen141_FD_179811 | JGI IMG/M metagenome (GOLD analysis project Ga0222636, IMG submission 179811) | Saline water microbial communities from Ace Lake, Antarctica - #141 | ecosystem: Environmental > Aquatic > Non-marine Saline and Alkaline > Saline | place: Antarctica: Ace Lake...
ACCCCCCTTCAGAACGAGGATCAGGGATCTTTTAAGACGTTCATAGTCTCAAAACCTTTGCGCCCCTGATTTTACGTTCCTTAAGTTCGACCAATGCCCTGTTTGCCTCGTCCAATCCGAATTCCTGAACCTCAGGCCTTATGGGAATCCGGGATGCAAGTTCCAGGAATTCGCTTATATCCCTCCTCGCCACATTAGCCACACTCTTGATCTCTTTTTCAAGCCATAGATGGCTGGGGTAGTCCAATTTCAGGAGATATTCCCTGTCGATATCCTCCTTGCGAATGGCATTAATTACCAGTCTTCCGCCGCTTCTCAAATTTTTCAAGGCTTCAACCACCGGTTTCCATACAGGTGTGGTGTCTATAACGCAATCCAGCTTTACAGGGGATGACTCTTCCGTGCCGCCCGCCCAGACAGCCCCCAATTCTTTGGCAAAGGCCCTCTCTTTTTCACTCCTTGCAAACACAAATACTTCTGATTCCTGGTATTTGAATTTCACCATCTTGAGCACGAGATGGGCAGAGGCTCCGAATCCGGTAAGCCCCAGCCTCTGTCCGTCTTTCATATTGGTCAATTTCAAAGAGCGGTAGCCTATTGCTCCTGCACATAGCAGGGGCGCTGCCTCCGAATCAGAAAAGGTGTCAGGAATCTTATAGGCGAAATCCTCCAAGATGGTAATATATTCTGCATATCCGCCATTGGCATCCCTCCCGGTTGCCTTGAATTCCTCGCACAGATTCTCATCCCCTTTAGTGCAAAACTCGCACTTTCCGCAGGCAGAATAGATCCAGCCGATTCCGACCCGGTCTCCCGACCTTAATCTGTGTGCGCCTTCCCCCGTTTCGATTACCTTCCCGACAACCTGATGTCCAAGGACCATAGGAAATCGAGGCGGTGGGGTTCTTCCTTCGATTTCATCCAACTCGGTGTGACAAACCCCGCAGGCTGAAATCCGAATTAAGATTTCTCCCTCTCCGGGAACAGGATCGGGCAGATCAACCATTTCAAGAGGTTCTCTGTTTTCTGCAAAGCTGGAAATTTTATTTAATACCATTGCCTTCATGATTTTCATTCCTCCTTCAACAAGCGACTTTTGAAACTCTCAACCTGGCTCTCTAAGCCAACAGCCTGGTCCACAGGTAATACGAAAGCAATACCTGTGCCCGGTTTTTCGAAATGGCCGGCCTCATATATCGCGTTCATGACCTGATCGACGAGGTTTTCCTCTAAGAGAAACAGTACAGAATCTGTCTGTGCCTCTAAAGTCAGGCCAAAAAAGGTCTTTGCCTCATGAATGCCCGTACCCCGGGAAGGAATAATAGTGGCGCCGGTGGCGCCGGCCTCCTTTGCCGCATCCACGATACTATCTGTCACATCAGTCTTCACTGTCGCAATGATCAATTTAAATCGCATGTTATCTCTCCCTTCTGGACTTGAAGCGTTTTCTGGCCCACCATTGAACAATCTGAACATAAGCCATCACTGTAATTACTGGAAAAAGGCTTGCAAAGGCAATCAAACCGAACCCGTCAAGGGCCGGGTTGCGGCCCGGGATGGTTGCTGAAAGCCCCAGTCCCAAGGCCGCTACTATTGGGACTGTCACAGTAGAGGTGGTCACACCTCCGGAATCGTAGGCAAGGGGAATAATCGTTTTTGGTGCAAAGATGGTCTGCACTATTACTATCAGGTATCCTGCTGCGATATACAGGAAGAGGGGTGTTCCGGTAATGATCCGGAATGTCCCGAGTGCTATACCGACTGCCACCCCAAAGGCGACCACAAGCCGCAACCCCCATTGACTGATGGTGCCGCCCGATACCTGATTTGCTTTATATGCAACAGCAATGAGCGCAGGTTCTGCAATGGTGGTGGCAAAACCGATTAAGGCGGCAAACAGATAGATCCAGCCGTAAGCCCACCACACCGGGTTTTGAGGGGCTGTCTCTGTTCCGAAAACAAACTCCGGGGCTGAGAGTTGCTTTGCCATGATCTTGCCGAGGGGAAAAAGGGCCTTATCTAATCCAACGAGAAACAGTGTGAGCCCCATCAGTACACAAACGAAGCCCACAATTACCTGGCGCAAGTGGGGGATGGGTTGGCGCAGTATAATGTACTGGAAACCCACTATAAGCGCCAGAACCGGAAAAACATCCCTGCAAGTGGTAACAAATGTTTGTGCAATTTCAAGCAACATATCCATCTACATAACCCGGATAAACCGGAAAAGTGCCTAAAGTGAGCTAAAGTGCCTAAAATGCCTAAAGTTATGAAGCTACCAACAAATTTTTGGTTTCAAAATATCAAATGTGGCGAATCCTGCGCTAAATGGGACTGAAATCAAACAACCGAGTCCGGAATTACGAGTTTTTGCTATTATTTTCCTTCACGCAGTTCTTTCAGTGATACCTTCGTCACTCGTCACTCCTTGATCGTTATTCGATTATTATTACACAGAAAACTTAAATCGCTAATCTTGCAGAAAGAACTTTCAGGACACGGTAATGGAGCGTTGACGCGTGAGTTCTAAACGCCTACCCCTCTACCACGCAATTTTAATCCCGAAAACTATCATACCAAAGCCCAACACAAAAATCATGGGGAACAGCGACGCGAGGGCGATCATACCGAAGCCGTCCACCATGGGGTTACGCCCCCGGATAGAGGAAGCAAGGCCGACTCCGAGGGCGGTAACAAGAGGCACCGTCACAGTGGAAGTCGTGACCCCTCCCGAGTCATAGGCGATGCCGACAATTTCCTTAGGGGCTATCAGGGTCATCAAAATAACAAGCACATAGCCGGCGATAATCAGATAATAAACAGGCCAGCCACGCAAAATGCGTATTATGCCAATGCCGATAGCCAGGCCTACAGAGACCGCCACAGTAAGACGCAAACTCAGGGCATAGAAGGCCTGGGCGCTTTCGCTTGATGCGATAATGTCTTCCTGAGCAGCCACTTCTGCCGCCTCCTCGGTGATGGCAATCAAGGCAGGCTCGGCCACGGTGGTGGAAAACCCCAATCCGAATCCAAAGATCAACAACCAGGTCAGACTCCCTTTTTTTGCAAACGCGACAGCCAAAGTCTCTCCGATCGGGAACAAACCCATCTCAAGGCCTTGGACGAACAGCATAAGACCGATTACCACTAAGCCTGCGCCGATAAGCACCTCAAGGAGCTGGGGAAAAGGTTGTCGAAGTACGGCAACCTGAAAGATGGAGATGACTAAGATGATGGGAAATAGGTCTCTTAAGGCCTCTTTCAGCCTTTTAAATATTCTCCGGAGGAGTGTGGGGATAAGATGACGGAGTTGAGTCTTTTGGGGCATCGGTAACCTTCCTTCTTCAAATAACATACCTCATAACGTCAGAGATCGTCAAATAGTTACTCAACCCCTTAAAGAGGTCTGAACGTAGTTCAACGCAAAAGCTTTATTTGCCGAGGGGCCAAGAGTTCATTCCTGGGTATGGACGTTTTTGAACTGGACCGCAGCCCACAAGATCGTGTAAAATAGTAACATCTTAATAAATCGCGGTAATCCCGCCGCAGCGGGAGATTCCCGCGTACGCGGGAATGACGAAATAGAGTAAGTGTGCGTCATGATAGAGTAAACATCTGCCATTCCCGCGAAGCTTGTCCTCGACTCCGATCGGGGAGCGGGAATCCAGAAAAATAGCGCTATTGCGATTACCGAATATGAAAAAATCTGATATTATTTACTTCTTTGAAAAACCGGAGGACATTCCTCTAAAAACCCTTGATCAAATCCGTATTCTCATCGAGGAGGGGAGTGGCGTAGGAACCACCTGGGTCAAAGAAAACCTCAGAGATGCCTTTCTTATCGGTTATGCCGAGCATGAGGGAGAGGTTGTCGGCACTTCGACCCACAAATATCCTAAGGAGAAATACAGAAAGAAGATTGAAGCTGTAACAGGTCTGGATCTTGCCGGATATCTGGAGAGGGGCTATACCGCTGTAAGCCCCGAGTACCGGGGTCTTGGCATTGGAGGGAGATTGATAAGGGGTCTTATTGAAAAATCAGGGAACGAGAAGGTCTACGTGACGATCCGAATGGACAACATCCCACCCCTTAAAATGACCTATAAGGAAGGGATGGTCTTGGCGGGGAAATTCATCAATGAGAGAACCGATCATGAGTTAGGTGTTTTTGCCAATGTGAGGCCTCCGCGTAAATATCCGGACCAAAAAGGACTCGGTTGAAATTTTTCAAAACCTTAGGCGTCTGCAAGGGTCTCGTACATGTCTTCCCGTTCGCTTTCAGTGGCTGGCGTCTCATCTATTGAGCCTGAAGAAACGGTCCGGACTATCTTTTCACTGGCAGGGACTTGGGTATCTTGGTTGCGAAACGGGACGGCAACCGCGTTATTGAGCCCGGGAGATTCAAATCGGCAGTGGAGATAATCAATGTCAAAGAAATGGAATTCCCGGTCCAAGAGGAAGTACCGGTTGCTATCCGGCATCTCGGCGTAGTCTTCGATGAGTTCTTTGAATATATTCCGGTCAAATTTTACATAGGTCCGGGTCGGTCGGCTCGAGGCCTCAATTAATTTTTTTCCAGTCACGATGATGCATATCTCTCCCTCTTCCACGTCGGGCCTCTCCTGATCCCCAAAGACGAATTCCTTCACCGATGATTCTATTTTTGAAATGATATTCCAGCTCATCTTGGTGTGGCCGTTGATATAACACCTTGAAACCGGTCTGGAACCATAAATTTTGCGGAATTTGATGCACGAGCAGTCGAGGAATTTCGAAAGGAGGGCTTCTGTATCTTTTGAATAATCAAGGATTTTTATGACAATAGATTTTGCATCTCTTGTTGCCTCAGACAAAATACGATCCAGTCTGTTGATATGGTCCTTTGGCAGATCTTTTGTCTTTCGTACCAGAGTATTTCCGATTAAAAGCCCGTCAATGCCGCTGCATAGGAATGTCAGGATCGCATCATACATCGACCTGACTATGGGCTGGCCATTAATATTGAAAGAAGTGTTGAGGACAATCGGTATCCCGCTTATCTGATGATATTCCTCTATTATTGAATAAAAGAGAGGGTTCTGGTCATGGCTGACCGTCTGAAGCCTGGCAGTCCCATCCACGTGGGTTATCCCCTCTATTCCCGTTGTCATCCCGGGCAGGACCCCATAGATTACTGCCATAAAGGGCTCGGGTCTGTTGATATCGAAGAAATTGCCCACCTCTTCTTCCAAGACCGTGGGAGCAAACGGCCTCCAGGGTTCCCTGTATTTGATTAGACGGTTGGTCTGGTCTCGTGCGTAAACGGTAGGCGCAGCCAATATGGATCGGTTCCCCAGCGCCCTCGGGCCTATTTCCTGCCTCCCCTGAAAGAGGGCTACAATCTGATTCTTATAAAGGAGCCGGGCTATATCATTAGGCGAAATGAATTCATTCTCAATATGAATCGGAAAGTTATACTCATTGATCAGACGGTCCAGTTCCTTTCTATGAGAGCTTTCTCCGTATCCGAGGTAGATATTTTGTGCGGGTCTTCTTAAAACTGCCGACCGGCTGCCGCTGATTTTAGCGGCAGACGCAAGGGCTGCGCCGAGGGAGATCCCCCTGTCGGAGGCAAGGGGCTGGACAAAGAGATTCTCACAGATCCCGGATTTCAGGATATGATAATTGAGCTGGCTGTTCATGGCAACACCGCCCGAGAAACAGAGATTTTCAAAGGGCAGGGTCTCCTTGACCCTCTTTAATCTCTCAATAATGATTTCCTCAAGGAGGGCCTGAATGCTGGCAGCCACATCAGCCTGAAGTTTGTTGAATTCGTTTACAGGTTTCGGCTGAGGTGGGCCCAAGGCCTTTGCCATCTCACCTCTCATCCCTATGAGAGAACCCCCGGGCCACCTGTAGTCGTCACCATATCTTTCCAGGAGATTACGAATTCGCTCCTTATAAACAGGGCTCCCGTAGCTCGCTAATCCCATTATTTTTCCGCAATGCTGGGACGTATTATCGCTCCGGTAGCCGAGCCACTCCGTGAAGTACTGGTAAAGGATGCCTAAGGAAAAATCGTTTGTCAGTTCACTGGAAATTCGTGAGATAGAATTGCCTTCGCCCATATAAAAGGATGTTGATTCTGATTCCCCAGTTCCATCCGCAACCAATATGGCCGAATTATCGTAACCTGAAGGGAAAAAAGCCCCTGCCGCATGGCAATCGTGATGGCCAACGAAACAGACCTCATCCCAACTAAGCTTGCGGGAGAGATAGCTCAGGACTTCGTCAGAGCGCACCTTTTGGAACCTGACGAATTTCTTGAGGAAATCTACCTGTTCTTCGTCAGGATTAAAGCCAAATGTTATTGTCCTAAAATGTTTGAAGTCGAGCTTGATCATCTCTTTGAGGGAGAAATAGGGATTGAAATATGTCATTTTCTCCCCGTTGAAGCGCTCCTCCTCAAAGACCCACAGTATATTTAATTTATCATCTACAATGGCCACCCCTGTGTCGTGACCCATGTAAATTCCAAGATGGTATTCTGGCATTAAAACAAATCTCCCTTCACAATTCTGACAATCCCTTCTGCCAACACCTGAGACGCATCGTAGACCGGCACTGCAACGTCAATGGAATCAGAGATGATGGACAATTCCGTGCACGCAACAATCAGGACATCAGCCTTTCTCCTCATCAGTTCTTCTGCGGCAGTTTGTAAGACTCTCTTATCCTCTTCCCGGTATTTACCCACCTTAATCCGTCTGATAGAGGTCATTATCCGGGTCTGGAGTTGAGCGGAGGGATGTATCTGTTTCACTCCTCTTTCTTCGAGGCGTTTCATGTAGAGTTTGGTAACCAAGACTGCCTCCGATGCCAATAGACCTACGGTCTGGACAAAGGGGGTCTCTTTCAAAACGTTTTGTACAGTCAAGTCAACCATGTTAAGGATAGGGATGTCTACGGCAGAACAGATATCTTCATAATAGAAGTGGGCAGTATTGCAGGGAATAACCAGAAAGTCGGCGCCAAAAGCGGCTAACTTGCGTGCCGTTTCAGCCATGAGCGGCGCAGGACTTTCCCCGGTCCCTTCGATGAGAGCCTTGATGCGGGATGGGATCTTGGGGTTATTGTCAACGATCATCCTGATGTGATCCGTGTCGTCTTTGGCCGGAGTAGCCTCAATAACGCGTCTCATCAGATCCACAGTGGCCTCAGGACCCAACCCCCCGATTACGCCGACAATTTTTTCCTCGACAAGTTTCACAGCAAAGCCATTAGTGCAATCCGGTTTCAAATTCTAATGAGAAAGGAGGTAATCCGCGTATACATATAATGCAGGGGAGCCCCCGGTATGAACGAAAAGGATATTGCTCTCCTTTTTGAAATAGCCTTGCCGTACCAGATCGATTAAACCGGCCATGGTCTTGCCCGTATATACCGGGTCGAGGAGAATCCCCTCTGTCCTGGCAACAAGTTTGACCGCTTCGGCCATTTCAGGGGTGGGGAGAGAATAGCCCGGTCCCACATAATCACCAAAGCAGTTAACCGCATCACGCGGGATTTCAGAATTGACACCCACGTGTTCGGCGGTTTCTCTTACAAGTCCGTAAACAATTTCCTCCTGTTCCTCTTTTGCGCGGCTGACATTGATTCCAACAACGGGGATATTCATATTGCAGCCGTAAAACCCTGTTACAAGACCCGCCTGTGTGCCCGCACTTCCGCTGGCACAGACCAGGGTGTCAATGTTCAGACCGAGTTCAAAGGTCTGGTCAAGAATCTCTTGCGCGCAGGCAACATATCCTGTAGCGCCGATGGCATTAGAGCCTCCTCCAGGGATGATATAGGCCTTACGACCCTCAGCCGCTACCTCTTCTGCGACCTGCTTCATTTCTGCCATCATATCTGATCCGGCTGAAACTACCTGGATCTTTTCTGCCCCCAACAGGTTAAAGAGAAAAATATTCCCGCTTGCCTTTGTATCAAAGGTGCCGGGAACCCGTTCCTCTAAAACAAGTCTGCATTTCAGCCCTTCCTTTACTGCGGCGGAAAGCGTCAGCCGGCAGTGGTTGGACTGCACGGCCCCGCAGGTTATCAAGGTGTCTGCCCCCTGTGCCAGTGCATCGGCCACGAGAAATTCCAGCTTGCGTGTCTTGTTTCCACCTGCAGACAGACCGAGGAGGTCATCCCTTTTAATGTAGATTTCAGGTCCGCCCAAGACCTCTGAAAACCGGTGGGCCTTTTCAATCGGCGTTTGTCCTTCCGTATAACGCCTTCTGGGAAACTTCGCTAAGTTCATGCCTTCTGCCTCCCTAACCCGGATGAACCGGAGAAGTGCCTAAAGTTGATATTTGTTTTTTATTCGATGTTCGACGTCGGAGTCTTCGCTTACCTGGATGTTCGATGTTGGACGTTCATCTTTTTTACCATAGGCTTTCTGGGTACTGTAAAAAATCTCTTGTGCTTTTTTCACAAAACTCAATTGGTAACTGTCTCACGATTCTGTTTTAAACTTTATCAAAAAAGGTCTGTAATTCCCTAATTGCAGAGACCTTTGTATCCAGTGGCACGTCATCTTCAAACAGAAATTCGAGTAGAAAAATCATCTTGTAATCTACTGCTGAAGTCTCATATCTCTCGAAAGCCGTTACCTTGATATCCTTCAGACCTCCGTAGGCATCTTCGTCAAACAGGCCGGTTTTTCTCAAAATGAGATCGATGCCCTCCTTGGCCTCACCCGGTTTCTCTAACACAATCTCTATACCATCCACCTTTTTCACACCCTTGACGATTTTGTCGCCTTCCACTTTAATCTTCATCTTAAATCCCCTTCAGCCCGATCTCATCTGCCACGTCTCTCATTCCCATGATGGTATCCGTGATAAGATCTGTCAACTCCATTCCTAACATCTGTACGCCCTTTTCAATAATCGATCTGTCCACCCCGGCTGCAAACCGTTTGTCTTTCCATTTCTTCTTGACCGATTTTGTTTTTAGATCCAGAAGGCTTTTGGATGGTCGAACCAATGCGGTCGTGACTACAAGTCCGGTCAGTTCATCAATGGCATAAAGCACTTTTTCCAGCTCGGTTTGCGGTTCCACATCTGAACAGATCCCCCAGCCGTGGCTTACTACGGCCCGGATGTATTCCTCGGGCCAACCGTTTTCCTTCAGGATCTCTTCGCTCTTGCGGCAGTGTTCTTCCGGGAACTGCTCATAATCAAGGTCATGAACCAGGCCGATAATGCCCCATTTCTCCTCATCTTCTCCCCGTTTCCGGGCAGAATAACGCATGACTCCCTCAACTGCCAAGGCGTGTTTTAAGAGGCTTTCGCTCTTGTTATATTTAGTAAGGAGAGCATAGGCCTCTTCCCGCGTGGGAATCTTTGTGCTCATTTTATTACCTCCTGAATAAGGGTTGGCACGTTCACGATTTCAAATTTCTGCTCAACTCATGATAACTTCTTGCGTCGGTTTTTGTCAAATGTTGAAATTTATAACTGGACAGGGTATTCTGATCTCACAGAAGGTTTTGCAATGCGCATAATTACACCTAACATTCCGGAATTTGTTATATTTATACTCAACAGGCTGAAGGCCGCCGGTTATCAGGCCTATATCGTTGGAGGTGCAGTACGAGACGTCTTTCTCAAAAGGACCATAACCGACTGGGATGTCGCCACTTCGGCGCCACGAGATAAGATTAGAACCATTTTTTGGGATACGAAGCAGTTTACCCTGAAACGTGATACTGTCACACTCGTGCATACAGGCCATCACTTTGAAGTTACCACCTTCAGGGGAGAGAAAAACGGGCTGCTTAGCGATCTTTCCCACCGTGATTTTACCATAAATAGCATGGCCTTTGATCCTGACAACGATGAGGTTATCGATCCTTACGGCGGGGAGTCAGACATCGACAAAAGGGTGATCAGAGCGGTAGGAAATCCAGAGGCCCGTTTTCGGGAAGACCCGTTGCGTCTCCTGCGTGGGATAAGAATTGCCACGGAGCTCCGGTTCCGGATCGATGAGAAAACGATCAGCAGTCTTGGCAGTACAGCCTCTCTGCTGTCCTCTGTGGCGCCGGAGCGCATCCGAGAGGAATTGATGAAGATTCTGATGGCCCCAAGGCCTTCCAGGGCCTTCAACATAATGGTCAGGACAGGCCTTTTGAAGGAGTTCCTCCCTGAACTCCTTGAAGGATATCTGAAGAGACAAAACCATTATCACCGCTACACGATCTTTAAGCATATAGTTGAAACTGTTGACCATGTCAAGCCAGAGCCTATCTTGAGGCTGACGGCCCTCCTTCATGACATCGCCAAGCCCCGCACCAGGATCAAAAGAGAGGGGAAATGGAGTTTCTACGGCCATGAAAAAGAGAGCGCTCTGTTAGCTGAAGAAATCCTGAACAGGCTCAGGTTCAGCAATGAGCTGATAAAGAAAGTAACAAATTTTATACAACACCACATGATCGGCTACGATTCCGGATGGAGCGATACCGCTGTCAGACGTCTGATCCGGCGAGTGGGGGCACAACAAATCAATGATCTTTTGACCTTCCGCCGTGCGGATCTCTTAGCGCACGGTCTGATAGACGAGAATTTTGATCTTACGGGTGAACTTGAAATGAGGGTGAATGAACAGATCAGGCATAAAGCCCCAACCAAGAGACAAGACCTTGCAGTAGACGGCTACGTGGTAATGGAGATTACAGGGCTCTCACCCGGGCCAGAGGTAGGAAGTATCTTGAGGGGCTTGAATGAAAGGGTTCTGGATCGCCCGGAGTTGAACACAAGGGAGGATCTTGCAGCCCTCCTGCGGCGCATAGACTGTAGGCATTTAGACAGTTAACAATTGAGTTTTGTGCAAAAAGCACAAGAAATTTTTTACAGTGCTCGGAAAGCCAATAGTGGAAAAAGATGAACGTCCAACATCGAACGTCCAGGTAAGCGAAGACTCCGACATCGAACATCGAATGAAAAAACAAACACCAACTTTAGGCACTTTAGCTCACTTTAGGCACTTTTCCGGTTTATCAGGGTTAGGCGGTAGGTAGATCTGAATATTTTTTCAATCGACAATCATCCCCGCCCCATATCTGGTCAAGGCGGGATTTCCGCTTCGCTACAACAATCATCAATTTTACCCCGTGAAATGTTTTTTCTTTTCTATTTCATTGGGGCATCAATCCAAACTTCCCCTTGACCATTCATACGTCGTTCTCTATACTCCGCTGATCAAAAGCCCAAAGTCACCACTTGGAGGAATATGAGCTCCCATTTTAAGTCGAGCAATATCAAGATTGAGCTGGCTATTATTATATCCGTTCTGCTGGCTTTCACAGGCTGTGTCACCGATTCATATCACGTCAAATCTGAAACACAGGCACCTGCGGAAGAATCCACCGTAGAAAAACAAATCCCTGAACCGGCATCAATAACGGTTAAACAAAAAACCGCTTCGTCCTCCACGGTCAAGAATGAGAAAGAATCCGTAGCCCATGTGACGCTGGGCAAACAGCTTTCTCCTCACACAACACCCGAGATAAAGGAACCTTTGCCCCGGCCTAAAGGTCAGAAAGACCATCTTGCTTTCTCCAATTCTAAAGCAGGGAAGAGATCCGCTCAGGAGCTGCTTGATTCAGCCTTGGCCTTCTGTGATGCCTCCAACGATTTCTGGGAACGGGGAGACTTAGATAACGCCGTTGATGCCCTTGACGAGGCTTATTTCCTTATATTGCAGATAAATCCTGGCCAACCCCCTGAAATTTTACAGCAAAGGGACGATTTACGCATCACCATATCCAAAAGGATCATGCAGATCTATTCCTCCCGGTTTACTGTTGCGAATGGATACCATAAAGCTATCCCCTTAGATATGAACAGCAATGTCGAAAAGGCGCTCAATCTGTTGAAGGGGAGGAATAGAAAATTCTTTTTAAATGCCTATCGTCGCTCTGGGAGGTACCGCCCTGCCATTGTCAAAGCCCTCAAGGAAGCTGGTCTCCCTGAAGAGCTTTCCTGGTTGCCGCTTATTGAAAGCGGGTTCAAGGTAAAGGCGCTTTCAAGGGCAAGGGCGCTCGGAATGTGGCAATTTATTGCATCGACCGGCTACAAGTACGGCTTAAAGAGAGACCGGTGGGTGGATGAAAGGATGGACCCTGAAAAGTCGACGAAGGCTGCGATCGCCTATCTGAAAGATCTACATCAGATCTTTGGAGACTGGTACACGGTCCTTGCCGCCTATAACTGCGGCGAAGGGAGAGTTCTTAGGGTCATAAAGACCCAGAGGGTTAACTACTTAGACCATTTCTGGGATCTCTATGGAAAACTTCCGTCCGAGACCGCTTTTTATGTGCCCAAATTCTTAGCCGTGTTGCACATTCTAAATAATCCAAAGGCCCACGGCTTCATCCTCCCCCCTGTGGACAAAGAGATTGAAACAGAGGCGGTTACCATGAACAAGCAGGTTTCCCTCAAGACCATGGCCAGGCACATCGGCGTGTCTTATGCGGTTTTGAGGGAGCTAAACCCGGAGCTCAGGCGTAACTCAACACCTCCAAGACCTTACGCCTTCCGGGTACCCATAGGGAAAGGCGCCGTACTCTTAGCAGCATTGGACAAAATCCCCCAATGGCATCCCCCGGTACCAGCCTATGTCACCCACAGGGTCAAAAGAGGAGAAACCCTATCTGTCATCGCGCGTAAATACAGGACGAGTGTCAGTGCAATTATGGCACAGAACAATCTTAGAAGCAGGAGTTATATCAAGACAGGCTGGAAGCTCAAGATTCCCACGAGGGTGAGATACGCCTATGCCGGGCAGAGCACTACTCCGCACCCATCTTCAAAGAAAATAAATAAGCCACCCAAAAAACCTACCATCAGCAAGTATAGGGTACGGAAAGGGGACTCCCTCTGGAAAATTGCCAACAGATTTAACACCACGACAAAGGCGATACAATCTTTGAATGGATTACACAACAGCCGTCTAAGCATTGGGCAGGTACTTGTTATCTCCAAACCTTCTGCAGAATACAGTGTCATAGGGGTCGAGATGTATACGGTACGGAAAGGGGACTCACCCTATATTATCGCACAAAAACACCAGATGGACCTTGCAGAATTCTTGAGGATGAACAGGTTGACCCCTCGAAGCACCATCTTCCCTGGCCAGACATTATCCGTTAAGGCCAGATAAACCGGGAAAGTGACTGAAGTGAGCTAAAGTGAACTAAAGTGCCTAACCTGGCAAAACCGCAACTCGCAACCCTGTCTCGAACTATCTGTTTACAACGTGAATCCACGATGCTATAAAGTCCCTTCGTATAAAACCTGTTAGGGAGGAATACAGACTTTACCCTAACGTTGCATAAATATCTGGCCCAAAACCGCTTCGCTCGCTCTATATCAGGCCATCAAGTAACGTTTGCCCATTTTCAAGACCTTACCGTATGTTTAATACGCTGTCGTCCTTGAAAATGGCCAAACATCCCTTGCTGACCCAATCTATAGCGTTTTGAACTCAAATTTTATGCAATGTTAGGGTCAATAGATCTGGAGAATGGGAGATGGCTGAGATAAACGGAAACTATTATCATGCGGAAACCTTAAAAAAATATGTTGACAGGTTTGTGGAGGCGAGGATTTTCGTGCTTGGCGATATCATCATGGACGAGTATATCTGGGGCAATGTCGCCCGGATTTCGCCAGAAGCCCCGGTCCCAGTTGTAGATGTAGAACAGGAAACAAAAATGTTAGGTGGCGCTGCCAATGTGATCCGGAACATGGCAGCCCTTGGAGCAAGGCCCGTCCTGTGCGGCGTGGTGGGAGATGACAGTACAGGGGAGGAAATCCTTTCGGCACTTTCCCACATGGGTTTGAAGACGGATGGTGTTGTCAGTGAACCGGGGAGACCCACAAGCATAAAAACCAGGATTGTTGCAAATAATCAACAGGTTGTTCGATTTGACCGGGAAAGCCGCGCCGATGTTAGACCTGAAAGCATCCAAAAGCTCCTCGATTATATTGGTGGAAACCTTGACACGATTGATGCCATCGTTGTTTCAGATTACGGGAAAGGGCTCATCTCGGGCCCGCTTATGATGGGGATGAGAGAATTATGCCAGTCCAGATCGGAGGGGAAGGTCGTCGTTGCTGTTGACCCCAAGATAGGCAACTTCGAATATTATAAAGGGGTGGATGTGATAACGCCGAATCACCATGAGGCCGGGGTTTTTTGTGGTTTTGAGATTGTGGATAAAGACACCTTGAAGCAGGCCGGGAACCAGCTGCTAAACGCCCTGGACTGTCGTTCTGTACTGATCACGCAGGGAAAATATGGGATGACCCTTTTTGAGAAACACGGGTCAATAACCCATATCCCAACCGTGGCAAAGAAGGTCTTTGACGTTACCGGGGCCGGAGATACCGTGATCGGGACCATCTCTTTAGGATTGGCCGTTGGTCTTGATTTAAAATCGGCGGCTATCCTGTCGAATTTCGCGGCCGGCATTGTAGTTGGCGAGATGGGGACCTCAGCGGTTCGTGCAGAGGAGTTGAAAAAAGCGATTGGGGATTGATGAGCCATCCACACAAATCGGACAGGGTCAAGTTGATCTCAAGCCTCTTTTCGCCTGAGAAGAATGTTATTGACAGGGTTATCGCGCAAATGTCGGAGATATACGGGCCAATAGACTGGTCCAGCCCTGAGATGTTCTTTGACCGCACCAAATATTACGCCAAAGAGATGGGATGGCCCCTCCATCGTCGCTTTGTTTCTTTTGAAGAATTGATATCCCCTGAAGCCCTCGTTGAAGTGAAACTGAATACCAATGAGATTGAGAATGAATACCTGACCCGCGGGAACCGGAGGATCAATATTGACCCAGGCTATTTGTCGCTGGAAAGGCTGATCTTAGCAACCGGAAAAAATTATATTCACCGGGTCTATTTAACCAAAGGGATTTATGCGGACCTCACGCTCATTTTCAAGAGGGGAAGCTTCAGAACCCTTGAATGGACATACAGAGATTATTCTGATCCGGAGATGATTGAATATTTTAACGAGTTGAGGAAAAACTATATGGAGAAATTAAGGGAGATAAAACGCATTGATTAAAAGCATGACCGCCTTTGGAAGGGGAGAGTACCAGCAGGGAGATACGCGCTACTTCGTTGAAATCAGAGCACTCAACAATCGTCACCGGGACATTGTTCTGCGAATCCCCAAGAACCATCAACCGCTCGAAGAAGGGCTCAGGGCCATCATCTCATCAAGGATCAGACGGGGGCGGATAGAGGTATCATTTCAGATAGAGAAGAGCCGTGAAGAAGCCCCTTATGATGTAGAGCTCAATCTACCGCTTGTAAAATCCTATTTAAAAGTCTTCAAACAATTGGCTGCCCACTCAGGTCTTGACCAGGAGATCCGGCTTGAATCTCTTCTCCAGTTGAAAGACGTGATCCTCATCAAACCGGAAACCGGTGAAATGGAGGAACTGCAAGAAGGTCTCCATAGAGTCTTAACCATGAGTCTTGATTCCTTAGACGAGATGAGAATCAAAGAGGGTGATGCCATAGAAAAAGACTTTATGAAAAGGCTTAACCGGTTGGACAGCTATGTTGATAATGTGCAGGTACGTGCCCCCGAGCTGATTGAAACATACCGTAAAAGACTGACCGACAAGGTCGGCCATATGCTCAAAGAGGTGGATGTTGATCCAGCCAGGCTTGCCCAGGAGGTCGCTTTTCTTGCAGAGCGATCCGACATTACCGAAGAGATAGTCCGGATCAAAAGCCATCTGAAGCAGTTTCGTGAGTACCTCTCTCTTGGTGATGCGGTGGGAAGGAGACTCGATTTCCTGATCCAGGAAATCAACAGAGAGGTTAATACGCTGGGATCAAAGGGCTCTGACACCATTATTTCAATGACTGTAGTGGAAATGAAGGCCGAGCTGGAAAAGTTGCGTGAACAAGTTCAGAATGTTGAATAAAAGGAGATTTGTTTATGAGTCCCCAGTTTGTCAATATTGGTTTTGGAAACACTGTTATGTCCAGGCGCGTAATAGCCATTATTTCTCCGAGCGCTGCCCCCATAAAACGACTCCGTGACGAGGCTCGAGATGAGAGAAGACTGATTGATGCTACCCAGGGAAGACGAACCAGGTCCGTGCTTATCACAGACACCAATCATGTGATTTTGTCATCCATTCAGCCCGAAACTCTTTTGCAGAGATTCAGTCCGGAAGGCAAACTGAATATGCGAGAACTTGAAGAGTAAAAATGGCTGGTCAACTATTTGTTATTTCAGCGCCTTCCGGGGCAGGCAAATCAACCATTTTGACGGCCGTGGGAAAGAGAGTCCCCGGTCTGGGGTACTCTATCTCTCACACCACCCGTAAACCGAGGGGCGATGAAAGGAACGGGGTGGATTATCATTTTGTGGACGACAGGACTTTCACCAAGATGATAGATGAAGGTGCTTTCGTGGAATGGGCCAAGGTCTATGATAATTTCTATGGAACCTCTTCTTCAAACCTCCAAGACCAGACCGCTTCGGGGCTTGACGTCCTCATGGATGTGGACATCCAGGGGGGGCGAAATATCAAGAATCGGTTTCCGGACTCTGTCCTAATCTTTCTGTTGCCCCCGTCATTAGAGGAGCTTGAACGGAGACTGAGGGAGCGGGGTACCGATAATGAGCCAGTGATAAGAGCAAGGATGAAAAGTGCTGCGGACGACATCAAGAACTGTACGTGGTATGATTATATAATCGTCAATGATAAATTAGAGCAGGCCATAGACGAAACTCAATCCATCATCATTTCAAAACGATGTGTGACAGCGCGGCAAATGCCGGGGATTAGAAAGCTTTTTGATATTTGATTTGCACGATCATCTACT
>Ga0222636_1000671_pt1 | contig 16472 bp, 11 predicted proteins | sample AntAcemetagen141_FD_179811 | JGI IMG/M metagenome (GOLD analysis project Ga0222636, IMG submission 179811) | Saline water microbial communities from Ace Lake, Antarctica - #141 | ecosystem: Environmental > Aquatic > Non-marine Saline and Alkaline > Saline | place: Antarctica: Ace Lake...
TATGTATGATTTGAATGATTAGCAATTATATCGTAAAGTTCTTTTTTTAGTTTTGAAATTTCTCTAGCAGTAATTTCAATATCTGAAGCTTGTCCCTGAGCACCACCCATAGGTTGATGAATAAGTATTCTTGAATGTTTTAATGCAGTTCGTTTTCCTTTTTCACCTGCGCATAAAAGTATTGCTCCCATAGAAGCAGCCACTCCGGTACAAATTGTAGCAACATCGGAAGAAATATATTGCATTGTATCATAAATACCCAAACCCGCATAAACAGATCCACCGGGTGTATTAAGATATATTTGTATATCTTTTTTTGCATCAACCGATTCGAGGAAAAGCAATTGTGCTTGAATAATATTTGCCACATAATCATCAATTGGTACGCCCAAAAATATGATCCTGTCCATCATCAATCTAGAGAAAACATCCATTGATGCAATGTTTAACTTTCTTTCTTCAATAATTGTTGGCGATATATAATTATCGTGAAATGAAGAATATTTATCAAGGGTTAAACTATTAATACCCCGATCTTTTATTGCGTATTTTCTAAATTCGTTACCGTTCATAAGAATAATTATTTATTGATTTCTTGCGCTAATTTAGTAAATTCTTCGAAAGTAACTTTCTTTTTATTTAATTTTAATTTCGATTTAAATAATTCTCCTAATTTTTCGTCGTAGAGTTGATCATTAATTTTTTTCATCTCTTCTTCGTTTTTCATAACAGACTCAATTATGCTATTAAGATGCTCGTCTGCTTCATTACCACCTTGTGGCATTGGCATCTGACTGGAAAGAAAATTCTTAATAAAATCTTTTATTTCCTGGTCTTCAACTTTTATTTTATTTTCAGTAATAATTTTATTCTCAATCAACTGCCATTTAAGTGATTTCTCATAACTGTCGTACTGAGTATCAATCTGTTCTTTTGTAATTTTATCAGTATTACTTTCAAGTAACCAGCGTTTTACAAACTCGTTTGGAAAAGAAATATCTGTTATTTCAATTAATTTTTCAATTGCATTACTCATAAAAAATTTGTCACTTTCAGGAACAAAAGATATTTCAGCCATTTTTTTTATTTGCTTACGCATTGCATCTTCATCTTTTATTTCTTCCTGCGGGAAAACTTTTTTATAAAGTTCTTCATTTAATTCAGCAGGTTCAATTCTTGTTATTTCAGAAACAGTAAACTCATAATCTGCATCCATCTTTTCTTTCTCATCTTTGCTGATACCAAGCATATTTGCAGTTTCAGCTTCGTTACCAGTTGCTTTTAAAGGATTAAATATGACTTTACTTTCTTTTTTAAGTTTGATAAATTCTTTTTGAATTTTATTATCTTTAAGCAAATCAATACTTATTGAAGATTCTTTTTTAACACTTTCTTCAATTATCTTTCCTTCAGAATCAAGCTGAACAAGTTCACCTTTCAGAATATCACCAATTTCAGATTCCTCAGGATTAATAGTAACACCGTTACGTTTTTTAATATCATCAACATAAATATCAATAGCTTTTTTATCAACCTTAATATTATGATAATCTACACTAATTTCTTCATTTAATTCCAAATTCACTTCCGGGTATAATCCTATATCAAAAAAGAACTCAAATTCCTTTTTATTGTCAAAATCAACCATCTCTGATTTTTCAGTATTTGGCAATGGTTGTCCAATAACATTTAATTTATTTTCTTCAATATATTTCTGAAGAGATTCAGATAAAACTTTGTTAACTTCATCAGCAACAACAGCTCTTCCATACATTTTATTAATTATTCCAGCGGGTACTTTCCCTGCTCTAAAACCCGGAATATTTGCTTTTTTACGATAATCTTTAAGTACAACCTGTACTTTTTCCCGATAATCATTTTCATTTACCTCAACTTTAAGAGTTGCAGTTAAGTCGCCGGTATTTTCTCTTGTAATGTTCATCAATCAATAATTTTAAGTAATACTACTATTTTCGAATACTAATTTCATATATTAAAAAAGAGGCTGTTCCTAATTTTCCATTCGAACAGCCTTCTATCAATAAAGTGCGGATGAAGGGACTCGAACCCCCATGCCTCGCGGCACTAGATCCTAAGTCTAGCGCGTCTACCAATTTCGCCACATCCGCGAACAAAATCTTTTATTTTTGGGAGTGCAAAATTAAACATTTTATTTATATCTCAAAACTATTTTACATAATTATTTCAAGCTATTTCACAACTTATATTTTCAACTGTATCATGTTTCCCAAATCTCTTTAAACAATAAACTTTACTAAATAACAATTCACATTACAGTTTTAAAAATAGCTATCATTATCATTCAACTTTTAAAATATGTTTTTTAAATCTGTTTACAGCAATTAGTGAAATAACTATACCTATCGATAATAATATTAATGATTTGTATACAATATTTATTGTTGGTAAATGTCTGTAAAAAATATCATACATACCTTGTATCGACCAATGATTAACAGAAAACATAGCCATTTTTTTCATGAACGGAGGCATTAAAAAAAACGGCATCATGCTACCGCCAATTGCTGACATAACAAGTATAATGATTGTTGATAAACTTTCAACTTGTTTTCTGCTTTTGCAAATAGAAGCCAGAAAAATACCAAAACTTGAACAGGCAAAAGCTGTTGCAATAAGGAGAATTATTAATGCAGGAAGATTAGAAAATATTTCAAGATCAAAAGCCAACCATGCAAAAACAAAAAGTACAAATAATTGTATCAAAGCTATTATGAATGTATAAAGCAATTTTCCAAATAATATTTCCAATGGATTAATTGGAGAATAAAGCAATCTTTTTAATGTGCCTTCTTCTTTTTCTTCCAATAAGGTAGCTCCCATTGCTGCCACGCTAAACAGCAGCATCATAACTGAAACACCTGCTACAGCCTGTATTAAAGCCCAGTTTGGTTCTTCATCAGCAAAAAGTTTTGTCATTTTTAAATTCATGCCTTGTGTTACTGGATTTTCACCTTTTGATTGAGCTCCAAAAAATTGTTCCTCAACCTGCTTATGAATATTACTTAATATTGCAGGAGAAAGATTTGCATTTTTTTCATCAATAAATTTAAAAATATTATTTTTGATTTTTTGCTGACCAATCATTCCCATCAAATTCGATATCAAAGCTTGCTGCAATAAACCAATCTCTGCTTCACGCGATTCGTCATAAAACAACTCCATTGGCACATCATTTCCGTTTTCTATTGAGTCGGTACAACCTTCATAAAATGTAAGCACAGCCATTCTTTTGCCTTCTTTGATAGCTTTTTTTGCATCTACAAGAGATATTTGCTCAATATCTAATTCTTTTAAGCTGTCTAATTTTGTTATTATGTTTTGTGTTATTTCAGTGCTGTCCTGATCCGATACCAATAATTTAATTGGATTGGATTTACCTCCACCGCTTATCCCTCCAAAGCCAATCGTAAACAGTGTTACCAAAATTATTGGCAGCATAAAAGTTAATAATACAGCTTTTATGTCGGTAACAAATAATTTCAGGTCTTTAAGTGTTAATTTTATCATTGTTTTACAATTTTAATCGTGTAATTTTCTTCCTGTTAATTCTAAAAATAATGATTCGAGATTTGTTTTTTTCAATTCAATATTTGTAATGTTAATATCAATAGTATTTAATTTGTTAATTATTTTAGAAAGGTCAGTGTTGATATTATTACTGTAAAATTTGATAAAATTATCATTGATGTCAAATTTGTTTTTAATTGAATTTGATATTATATCTTTTTTATTTTCAAATTCAGAATCAGAGTGAATAATAATTGATTCTGATATTTTCGATAATTTTTTTAAATCGTTGATAGAACCTTGAGCAATAATTTTACCATAGTCAATAATACTGATTTTATCACAAAGCTTTTCAACTTCTTCCATATAATGAGTAGTATAAATTATTGTAGTTCCATTTTTGTGAAGTTTTTGAAGTGCTTCAAAAATAAAATTCCTGCTTTGAGGATCAACACCAACAGTAGGTTCGTCCATAAGAAGTACCTCCGGCGAATGTAATAAAGCACATGCAATATTAATCCTTCTTTTCATGCCTCCTGAAAATGTTTTTATCTTATGATGTTTTCTCTTCTCTAAACCCATCAAATCTAATAATTCATTTACTCGTATAGATAATATTGAACTTTTGATTTTGTACAACTTACCCCAAAACATTAAATTCTCATAGGCTGATAAATCATCATATAATGCTATTTCCTGAGGTACTATCCCGATATAATTTTTACATTTTTTTGAATCTATTTTCAAATCAAAACCATTAATAAAAACATCTCCTTTGTCGGGTTTTAGTATAGTGCTAAGAATATTTATTATTGTGGTTTTTCCGGCTCCGTTAGGCCCCAGCAAACCATAAAACTCACCTTTATTTATGGTAATATCTATGCCTTTTAATGCTTGTATCTTTCCATAAGATTTATATAAATTTTTGATTTTTATCATAAAAAGAGTTTTGCGATAATAAATGTATTTTAAAATGTACTAATTTAATTTTTTATAACTAGTCAGTACTTAAAGTTATCTAGCAAAAGTACACCAATAAACAAATTAATTGCTATATCGGTAAAATAATACAGAAAAGCACTCCTAAGAAAACCAAATCCAAATATTAGTTCACCTACCTTTATTTGTCTTATCGCAGTAAAACAATATTTATCAAATAATACCAACTGAACATCCAAATTACCGATATATTTCGTTTCTTTTTTCCTTTCTCTGCGTTAAATATTATTTCCGTATCTATTGCTATGCAAAGAATATTTGCCTTGACAAAGAAAAAAATATTTCAAAATATTTATCAGCAATTTAGAAATTCAATTGGTATAACTAGCTTTTTCTTTAAAAACTGAAAATATTATTGTAATATATTATCGAAATGTTCGTTTAAAAATATTAATAATTTTTTAATTCTTACAATTACTATTTTTAAAATTTATCATATTAATGAAAAAAGTTGTAATAATAATTTTCTTTATATCTTCCTTTTCTATTGCACATTCGCAAGAAATGCTTGGGATTGTTAACAGTAATTTTGCCGGCTCAAACGGAGCAATTATTAATCCAAGTTCTATTGTAAATTCAAAAATATATATGGATATAAATCTACTGTCTGGAGATATTTTTATTCAGAATAATTTTTTAAACATACACTCAGAAGACTACCATCTAGGGAATTTTTTACAAAAGGAACCTGTCTTCCCAAAATATGGAAAATACAATCAAAGTTTTGACCGCTACCGTGATGAAAAGATGAGATTTGCTTTTACAAATATCCGACTAAACGGTCCTTCTGCTATGGTATCTACTAATGGTCATGCTTTTGCATTACATACTGCTGCCAGAGCAATTATTTCTGTTAACAAAATGCCTTTTGAAATTGCAAATTTCTCTTACGAAGGACTAAACTTTCCTCCTCAGTTTAACATTAATTATCTTGATGATGATTTTCGTTTGGGAGCAATGGCATGGGGTGAAATAGGATTAACTTATGCTAATATTTTTTATAAAGATTATCTAAATCAATGGTCAGCGGGAATAACTGTAAAAAGACTACTTGGTTATAGTGCAATATATATACAAGCCGACGACATTGATTATGTTGTATTTAATGACAGCACAATTGACATCAGAAATATTAATGCGAAAGCAGGTTTTTCTTTGCCAATTAATTATGATAATAACGATTTCCCGGAAGGAAAAAACATTAAAGGTGGTGGCTTTGGATTTGATATTGGCGTGAGTTTCCACAAAAAAAAGAGAGGATATGACAATCGAAAATACAGACGTTTATGCGTTCAGCCATATGAAGACTATTATTACAGAGTTGGAGTTTCGTTGTTAGATATAGGAGCAATAAAATTCAAGGATAATGCAGAGGAACATGTTTTTGAAAATGGAAATGAATATTGGGAAAGAATTGACACTTTGGTTTTCGAAAACATGCATAATTTAACAAACATCCTTAGTAATCGTTTGCTCGGAAACCCGACTGCATCATTAAATAAAAACACAATTACAATGATGCTTCCAACTGCATTAAGTTTTCAGTTCGATTATCATTATTCAAAAAATATATACTTTAACAGCACTTTTATTTATCCCATAGTTTTTAGTAATTCTTATTTACAACGTCCTGCTCAGATATCAATAACACCACGGTACGAAAGTCCTGAATTTGAACTTAGCATACCTCTGTCGCTTTATAACTGGGAAACTCCAAGGATAGGTATTGCTGCAAGATATCATTTTCTTACTATCGGAACTGATAAATTAGGCGGCTTTTTTGGTTTTAATGATTTTACAGGAATGGACATTTATTTCTCAATAAAATTAAATTTCAGAAAAGGTAATTGTATAAGCTTTCGTAGAAATGTTGGTTGTAGGAATATGGAATTTGGTAGCAGATAAGTTGGGAATGCGTGGGATATTTTGCACGCTGCTTTTAGTTTTCAGTTTTCAATTACTAAATTAGTCCAGTTCTATAGGGGCTAGACCATAGACCAATAACATTCAATACTCAACACTCAACATTCAACATTCAATGACTGAAAGGAATCCGTCTGGACGATCAAAGGTTGTCCGTACTAGATGAAACAAGTTCGTATTGATGAATTTTCATTATTTCTGCATATTTGACTTTGTAGTTTCAATACTTTTTTATTGATTATTGAATGTTGCTTATTGATTATTCTTATTTTGTGTCCAATAATAAACACTAATCTATTCATCGTAGAGCCAAATTTCTTATTTCAGTATGATTTGGATTAACGATTTTTGATTTATTTGTCATTGAAAAAGTATTTATGATTTTGGATATTTTTTTAGTGCTCTTGACAAATCATTATTCATTATTCGTTAATCGATATTCAATATTCAATTTTTCAATCGTTTTTTTCTTTTCTTCCTGTTTTGTGCAAGCAAAAACTACTAATATTTAAATCTTTGGAAACCAATACTTAATTTATGAAAAATACTTGTTTTTGGGTGCTGCATTGCACAAAACAGGAGTTTAAAAACCAATAGTTGATAATATTCAATAAACAACACTCAATATTCAATATTCAACATTCAACCAGAAACCTGACAGTAAGCAATAACCGATACTTAAAACTTCAAAACATTTATCTTCTGATTTCTTTACTTCCAGCCCACTTTTCAAACCGTCTTCACGTCAAGTGCATCACGCAGTGCATTTCCAATTATCATAAAAGCCAATACCATCAAAACAATTGCAATTCCTGGAAGTATCGCCAGATAAGCAGAGTCAAGAATAATATATGCATAATTTTCTTTTATCATGCTTCCCCAAGAAGGCATTGGCGGTTGAACACCTATTCCAAGAAAACTCAATCCTGCTTCAATTAAAATTGCAGCAGCAAAATTAGCAGCAGAAATAACTATCACAGGACTTAATACATTGGGTAAAATATGCCTGAAAATTATCCTAAAATTGCTAAATCCAAGAGCTTTACCTGCCTCCACATATTCCTTTTCACGAACACTTAAAATCTGCCCCCGAACAACACGGGCAACTTCTACCCACATAGTTAATCCAACAGCTACAAAAACCTGCCAAAATCCTTTTCCAAGTGCAAAAGTAATAGCAATAACAAGCAATAATGTTGGAATTGACCAGATAACATTTATAAACCAAACTATTATATCGTCAACACCTCCGCGAAAATAACCTCCTAAAGCACCTAAAAATATTCCGATAACCAAAGAAATAAAAACAGAAATAAATCCAACCGACAAACTAACCCGTGTACCTATCAAAAGTCTGCTTAAAAGATCCCTACCAAAACGGTCGGTTCCCAAAAGAAATCTTCTTGAAATAATATAATCATCAACAATTTTATTTTGAAGTTCGTTAATTGAAATGTTTACAGATTTTTTATTGATGTCATTAAAAGTTAGAAAATCATTTTTATTAATGAGATTAACATTTTTGTAAGGCAGAGCATAACAAATATCTATAAGCTTAAATTTATGTTCCCTAACATTAGAGCTGTCATTTTCTGAATACTCATAAACCACAATTTCATCATCGATAAAATAATAAGAATTGAAAGGTATTTCAGTAAACTTGCTTTTTTTTCCATAAAACATAGTTGTGAAAAAGTTACTATTACTTTCAATTTCATTTTTTGTAACTTTTAGCAATTTGACTTTAAACCCGGGTTTTTTCATTGTAATTTCTAATGACTGCTTATTTGCAAAATGAGTATTATCCGGTGTTATTAAATAACCTGAAACAGCAACAAAAACAGCAATTAAAATAATTCCAACTGATATTATTGCGAGATTATTTTTCAGGAATCTTTTTAAAGCAAGTTTCGACAATGACTCGGAGCTTACATATTCTCTTTTTCGAAAAATCACAAAAGGTAAAGTTTTAATACAAGCACAAATTTAAGATAATTCCCTTATTTTACTAAAAATGATTTTTCTAAATTATTTTACAAATTCCTTAATTTATATTGATTTTTTTTTTAATTTTGCACTCCTAAAAATGGTGCCTGTAGCTCAGTAGGTTAGAGCATCGGATTGTGGTTCCGAGGGTCGTGGGTTCAAATCCCATCAGGCACCCTACTAATACCAATAAATTTTCAAAAAAGAATACAAAAAAAATCCTCCAAATTTTAAAAATTTGGAGGATTTGAATTATAATTAAACCTTAAATCCATATAACAATAATTCTCAATAAATTTTACTTAAAAAAGTTTGATTTCTGAACGAAAGTTTTTTCAAAAAGATCTTTTTTTGCACCGCTGAAATATGAATCATTATTTGCAGAAGAAGTAATAATAAATTTATTAGCAGTATCAGCCTCGTATGCAAAAAGCTGAATTGGTATAAAATTATTTCCTTCAAGTTGTATTGAATAGTATGATGTTTTATTTTCATTCGATTCTACAAAACTGCTACTATTTAATTTTGCAAGTTTTGAAATATATTTCACACTTAAAGCAGAATCAACCACAGCACCATTTATTGTCCAAGAATTATTATTTTTCGATAAAGTAAATTTATTATCCGGATAATCGAAAATAACTTTTAAAATATCCTCTTTATTTACGTTTATCAAATGTTTATTTCTTAAGCTTTTCAACTCAGTACTGAACATCATTTTTAAATATCCTATAACTGCATAAACTTCATTTTCATTAACAAGACGAACATAAGAAATCATTGTTCCTCTGGGCTGCCGTCTATTGTCAGAAGCAGGATTTTGTGCTTCATCAGCCGGAATGTATGAGAATTTACCTATCAAAAGATCACCTAATATTTCATCGTTGGCAAAAACAGTTACTTTAATTCCTGTTGAATCTTCAACTTCGTATTTTGCCCAGTTTTTCTTTTTAGTAGCAGCTACTCTCTCAACAGTAATATTTGAAAATTGTGAAAGAAGATTTTTCACGATTTTGTTATCTGTAGAATACTTTTTGTTTTCCGAAGAAGCAAACCAATTGTTACCTTCTTTATTCAAAGTAAGCACAGCACCTTCAGGATTATTAATCACAAAAGAAGTAACTATACTTGTATCTATTGAAATGATTTTGCTTTTAAAATTTCTCTCACTATGATCAGAATATTCTGAGATAAAATAAAAAGCAGCAAGAATAATTACAATAATTAATAAAGTCCAAATATTCAATTTTTTAAACATAACCTTCCTCCATTCTTTTTACTCTAATATTACGATTACGCTGAATTCTGAATATTCCATAAAATACAACCAAAATAAGAGGAATTAAAAAGTTAAACCATTTCAGGAATACCTTTGTTCCATCTTCGATTTGATCAAGAGGTCTTGAAGTAACACCTTTTGTTCTCAATTCAATAAGTCCTGTATCATCAGAAAGCCAATCAATTGAATTTACCATCAGGTTTACATTATCACCCTGAAGTTGATGAGCCTTTTGTCCGCTGCCATTTACAGGAAAATCTCCATCAGCAACTAACACTATATTTGATGGAGTATTTCCAATAATATTACCTGAAACAAGTGCTGCAACTGTTAATTTTGATAAAGGGAAATCCTTATTATTCCATTCCTTTTTTACATCAAAAGTTAATGGTGGATTTACTGTACCGGTTTTATTTGATGTTTTTACTAAAGGAATATAAGTAAGACTTGTATCTCCTGTAAAAGTAATTGAACTTACCAAAGGAAAAACTACAGTTTCCAATCCCTCAGTTATTGGGTGTACTTCAAAATTTGTAATTAAAGGAAGATATGGAAATTTAATATTTCTTGTAAAATTAAAACGGCCCTGTTGTTGATTAACTCCTATTGTACCGCAGTTTGCATCAACAATCAGATTGTTTCCGATTTTCAATCCTTTTTGGCTTAACCAATCTTCCATACCGGTATGTATTAAATTAACCTGTGCTTTTGAGAAATCCCCAATTACACTATTATATGCGATAAATAAATTTCCTCCATCAGCAAGATAGCCGTCAATCTTTTCCAGATGAGTAAGCGGAAAAGTATCAGCCGGAGAAACAATAGCAATTGTTTTATATTTACTTAAATCATTTCCTACCTTGTCAAGCGAAACTTCTTCGACTTCATATAATATTGACAGCGAATTTTTCACTTCCTGTAAATCATCCAAAGCAGGCTCGCCATGTCCCTGAAGATATCCAAGAAGTGGTTTGTGAAGCACACTAAGTTTTTTAATATTTGTTGAGAGAGCATATTCCATAGCTTCTCCAGGTTGTATTAAAGGAATTGCTTCTGATTTTTCTCCACATTGAATTACAGCACCAAGATAAACTTTTTGCTGCTTAACCTGATCTTTTTCACGAATATTAACAACAACAGGTTTTATTCCCGCTTTAATAGCTTTTTGTTCAGTTTGAACATCCTTGCTTGGATTTATAAATTCATATACTAGATTTCCTCTCGAAATATTAGAATATTCTATCAAAAGGTCTTTAAAATCGTTTCTTGTTTTTACAATATTTTGAGGAAGGTCTTCAGTAAAATATGCTGTAATTGTAACAACTTCATCTAATCCGTCAAGAATATTTTTTGTTGCATCACTTAAAGTGAACTGGTTGTCTTCTGTTAAATCCAGACGGACAAAATATCTATCTGATAATATATTTACAAACACAACAACAACCAAAACTAATATTATTGGGTAAATTATTGATTTTTTATTTTTCATGATTATAGTAAAATTATTTCCAAAGTATTATTAATAAATATTATTTTTTCTTTTCCATAACAGCCTCGGTTCCAATAAGCCCCAAAAAGATGAGAGACAAGAAGTAAATAAGGTCTTTAGAATCGATTACACCACGAGAGATTGATTCGAAATGAACACTCATGCTCAGATAATTGAACAATTCTCCAATAAATCCATGAGAACCACTTGCAATTAAACTAAATATTATTTGGAAAAATATTCCAATAAATAAAGCTAACAAATATCCAACAATTTGATTTGTGGAAAAGCTACTAGCAAAAATACCAATACTAATATAAACAGCACTTATCAGAAGCAAGCCAAGGTAACCTGACCAAACAGCTCCATGATCGATATTTCCAAGATAAGAAACTGTGATATAATAAGGGATTGTGAGTGCAAGAGCAATAAATATTAATACAAGTGTTGATGTAAATTTTCCAAGAACTACTTGCCAGTTGCTAACAGGTTTTGTCAATAATAATTCAATTGTTCCCGACCGGTTTTCCTCTGCCAGCAATCTCATTGTTAAAGCAGGGATAAAGAAAAATAAGGTCCAATATGCAATGCCAAAAAATGCAGTTAAACTTGCTTGTTTGACAAAGAAAATATCAGAACCATATAACCAGGTAAAAAATCCACTAAATCCTAAAAACAGGATTAACATTATATATGCCATCAATGAATTAAAAAACGAACTTAACTCACGATTTGCTATGGTAATTACATTTCTCATGATAATTTTTTTCTATTTTATAAAAAATGATTTTAAATAATTTAATTTAAAGTAAGCTCTCTAAATATATCTTCAAGTTTTGTTTCCAATGGGGATAATTCTGTTAACACCCATCCTTTTTCAACACACAAATTAAAAACTTTTCTTTTCGATGAATGTTCTTTCTTACTTTGAATTTCAAAAGTATTTTTATTTTTATTAAAAATATCAACAACTTCTACCGAATCAATACTTTGTAATGCAGTAAAAATATCATTAACATCTCCATCTTCAATTTTAACCTTAATAACTTCAGCACCACCGGCATGTTTTTTCAATTCTTCAGATGTTCCGTCGGCGACAATTTTTCCTTTGTTGATAATCAGAATTCTGTCGCAGGTTGCTTCTACTTCAGCTAAAATATGCGAGCTTAGGATTACAGTTTTCTCTTTCCCGATTTTCTTTATCAGTTTTCTTATTTCGATAATTTGGTTAGGGTCTAAACCTGCAGTTGGTTCATCAAGTATCAGCACTTCAGGATTGTGAATTAATGCCTGAGCTAATCCAACTCTTTGCTTGTAGCCTTTCGACAATTCAATGATTTTCTTATGTTTTTCGCCTTCAAGTCCACATAAATCCACCATTTCTAAAATTCTATCTTTAACTTCAGATTTGCGAATTCCATGAAGTTTAGCAACAAACTTCAGATAGTCAATTACCGGCATGTCTTGATACAACGGATTGTTTTCCGGTAAATATCCTATACACTTTCTGATCTCCTCAGCTTGCTCATCAATAGAAAAACTTCCAACAGTAATTTCTGCCGAAGTTGGTGAAAGATAAGTTGTAATTGCTTTCATGGTAGTAGTTTTTCCCGCACCGTTAGGCCCTAAAAACCCTAAGACCTCTCCGGTTTTTACGATAAAAGAAATATTGTCAACCGCACGTTGTGCACCATATTTCTTTGTCAAATTACTAATTTTAATGTCCATAAATTATTAAATTTTTGTTTCTTTTATGCAAAAGAAATAAAAGTTATAATACTTAAAAAGTGTTTTAACAAAATTTAACATTGGAAATTAATACAGTAAACGGAAGTAATAAATTGATTAATAAACAGAATAATTTTTACAAACAAATTATCGATTTTTAGATCTATCCATATCTCTTTTAATATCTCTCATCTTCAAAGAATCTCGTTTATCATAAAAATGCTTTCCTTTAGCCAAAGCTATTTCCAGTTTTGCCAATCCTTTTTCATTTATAAAGAGAAATGTTGGAACAATTGTAAATCCTTTTTCAGTAATTTTAGTCAACAGCTTTTTTAATTCTTTTTTTGTCAACAATAACTTTCTTCTGCGTTTTGGCTCATGATTATTATATGTTCCAAAGGTGTATTCCGAAATATGCATATTAAAAACAAATAGCTCATTTTCAACAAAAGTGCAATACGATTCTGCGAGACTGGCTTTCCCTTCACGGATAGATTTTATTTCGGTTCCCTGAAGCTGAATTCCTGCAATAATCCTATCAGATAAATGATACTGAAAAGACGCTTTTTTATTTCGTATTTTTATTTTGTTATCCATATTGTCTAATCAAGCAGCAAAGATAATTTATTTTTTCTGGAGATAAAAAAAAGCAGGAATAAACATCCTGCTTTTCAATAATATACTAATTCTTAACAATTTTGCAAAGCAAAAGCTGTTTAGAAATAGTAATACGGTACAAAACAAAACTGGAAATTTTGCAATTCTGTTCCGTACAAGTATATTTATTTATCAGATTTACTTAGAATCACCTAGGATAAGTGGCATTCCATCTTTTGAATTACCAATAATAACAACTTTTGAATTTGGTGATTCAGCTAATTTAATAGTTGCCTGGATTCCTTTTTCCCTAAGAATTTTATCAGTTAAACTTGCATTTAAAATACGGTTAGCTACAGCTTTACCTTCAGCATCAATTTTCTGACGTTTAGCTTCTTTTACAGCTTTTGTAAGTTTAAACTCATATTCAAGTGACTCTTGTTCCTGTTTTAGTTTACTTTCAATTGCTGTTTTAATAGTTGGAGGAAGGATAATTGAGCGAATTAAAACTCTGTTAACTTGTACATACTTTTCATCTAATATTTCAACAGTTTCGGTAAATATTTCATCCTGAATCGCATCACGTTTTGTCGAATAAATTTGTTCAGGTGTATATCTTCCAATAACAGTACGCGCTGACGAACGCATTGCCGGAATAATTATTCTTCGTAAGTAATCAGTTCCAATATTTTTATGTAAAAATCCTAGTTCAGAAAAACTCGGTTGATACCATGCAGACACATCTACTTTAATTTCAAGACCATTAGATGATAATACATTCAAATCTTCAGCAATCTCCTGCTGACGAACTTCATAGTCTACCATTTTGTTCCATGGTGCAATAAAATGAAACCCCTCGCCATAAGTTTTTTCAGTATCGATACCACCGCCAAATGTTTTAAATAAAACTCCACCGTGTCCGGCTTCTATAGTAACTGTCATTCTACTCCAGAAAATTATTACTAAAATAATTGCTGCTATTACCAGTACAACCGGTAATACTTTTTTCATATTTACTTCTTCTTGTGCCATAATTTTGGTTTTTTGTGAATAACAAAAGTAATACAAATGTTTTATTCAAAAACAATTAAAGTAACCTAATCCCGAAAACTTTTGTATAAAACCCGCTTAGCGCCTTGAAGGCGCTTAGCGGTTGACTAAAATTTCAAACTTATCCCGGCAAGAAAATTAGTACCTGCCTGAGGGAAATAACCATCCATAATATTATGTTCGCCACCATAATAATAACGATAAACCCATGCGTTGGTTTCGTATTCTTCATTAAAAATATTATTTACTTTTAGGTTAAATGAAATTTCTTTAACAAATCCGGGATTAATACTATAGCTCAAATTAATATTATTTACAAAATATGGATCAAGACTTCGTTCCTCGCAAGAGGTATTATCGATATACTGGCGGCTAACATATTTCGATACAAACGAAAGATAGAATCTTTTAAATAGAGAATATGTTATACTGCTTGAAGCAACTATGCCAGGAGAAAAAGAAAGATCGGTTTCTCCAAGGAATTCACTAACCTGGCCATAAGGTGCGCTCCAGTTATCAACATATTCTGTAAAATTGATAACTTTATTTTTACTAAAAGATGCATTTACATCAATTTTAAGCTTTTGGGAAACTTTTAATGCGCTCGAAATCTCCATTCCAAATCTGTAACTCTCAGGAACATTAGCCATAATAGCTGCACCCACCGAATTAATTTCTCCGGTAAGAACAAGCTGATCTTTATAATCCATATAAAACAAATTAGCCTCTGCAAGAAAGTTTGATGAATGAAAAGAATATCCAAGTTCGTAATCAAATAATTGCTCGCTTAAAGGAATTTTTCCGGGATCAGCATCACGGTAATTACTTCTATTTGGCTCGCGATTTGATATTGCAAACGAAAAAAATGCATTTTGTTTATCATTAATTGTGTAAAAAACGCCTGCTTTTGGATTAATAAAATTGAATTTATGTTTTTGTGTTAAATCTCGTAAATCGTCGTGAGTACCACTAATATTATAATTTAAGTAACGGTATTGAACATCGCCATATAAATTAATTTTATTTGATAAAGAATAATTAATTTTACCAAAGATATTGAAATCAGATTTAGTCCCATTATTATTATACCATTCATGGTCTTTAGCTCCATTGCTTGCATATTGCGCCCAGATAACTTTCCCGAAATGGTCGCCGTCATATTCATTTAATGCACCACCAAGCGTAGCATCAATATTTTGTTTTTTATAATTCAAGGAATAAGTTATTCCATAAAAATTATTGTCGAGCCATTTTTGCTGAATCAAATCTGTTTTTGTAATTGTATCCTGACCAATAATTACGTTGGTTAACAAATAATCAGAATAATCTCTTCCTTCTTTATATTGCTCATAATATCCTTCACCATGAATCAAAAACAAAGCTGTATTAAAATGAAGATATTTATTTATTTCTTTTGAATAAAGAAGTTGATAATGGTCTTGTTTATAGTTATCGGTTTCGTTTTCATAAGTATAAGGATTGTAAGTTCTGTTGGTCTCCAGCGAATCTTTTGGTATTCCTGCCCATGACTGATAAGTTTTTTCTTTTCCCGAAAAGGTAATAAACTTAAGAATACTTTTTTTACCAAAATAAGCACCTGAAAAATAATATGATTTTAAATCCGAGAAAGCTCTGTCAACAAAACCGTCAGAAGAAATTTTTGAAAATCTCCCATCAAAACTCCATTTTCCGTTCAAAAGTCCTGTTCCAAAACTTACATTATTTTTAAAAGTATTGAATGAGCCTGCAGAGCTATTAATTTCTGCATAAGCTTTTGATTGCAATTTTAACGTTTGAATATTAATGCTTGCACCAAAAGCAGCAGCTCCGTTGGTCGAATTTCCCACACCACGCTGAATTTGCATATTATCA
>Ga0222636_1000675_pt1 | contig 16429 bp, 9 predicted proteins | sample AntAcemetagen141_FD_179811 | JGI IMG/M metagenome (GOLD analysis project Ga0222636, IMG submission 179811) | Saline water microbial communities from Ace Lake, Antarctica - #141 | ecosystem: Environmental > Aquatic > Non-marine Saline and Alkaline > Saline | place: Antarctica: Ace Lake | collected...
TTTTTTGGAAGTGATGATTTTGCATCTAAGAATTTAGAAAGCCTTGTTTCTTCTGGGCATGAGGTTTTAGCTTGCGTAACTCAGCCGGATAGACCAAAGGGAAGAGATTTAAAGATTGCTTTACCTATGCCAAAGATTGTATCTGGAAAATATGGCATCGATGTTTTGCAGCCTAAAGATTTGAAGAATGCAGGATTTTTAGAAAATCTTAAAAGTTATGATGCGGATCTTTTTGTCGTTATCGCATATGGACGTATTTTGACAAAGGAAATTCTCGAGATTCCAAAGATGTTTTCAATCAATGTACACGGGTCGCTACTTCCAAAATATAGAGGAGCAGCACCGATTAATTGGGTGATTATAAATGGTGATGAAAAGACCGGTATTACGATTGCTAAAATTGATCAAAAGCTTGATTCGGGAGATATTCTAAAGCAAAAAGAACTGGAAATTAAAAAAGATGATACGTCAGCAACTTTACGTGCGCGCATGATTGATGAAAGTATTGATTTTCTTTTAAATTGTTTGAGTGATATTAAGAATAATAATATTTCTTTTCAGAAACAAGATAGTTCTAAGGTGAGCATTGCTCCCAAGCTTACAAAAGATTTAGGATGTATTGATTGGAATAAATCTGCATTTAAAATTCATAATCTTATTCGCGGGCTAAGGCCCTGGCCAAGCGCTTATACAAAATATAATGGAAAACTTTTAAAGATTTTAGAAGCTGAAGTTTTAGATCAGGATTCCACTGCTCCTGGCGAGATCTTGGATGTCTCAAAGCAAGGTTTTGTTGTAGGAACACAAGACAAAGTCCTTCTTGTTAAGCGAGTCCATCTTGAATCTTCTAAGCCAATGGATGCGGCTAGTTTTGTCGCAGGTCATAAGATCGAATCTGGCACCATTCTTGGGTAGCTTCAAGCAAGCGCTTTCCCAAATCCCCCCAAACACCCTTTAATCCGTATATATATAGACTATACTTTTATAGTTAGGGTAGAGTTTTATATATAAAAGTACACGTAAGAAGGGTATACATGTTTCACTATTATCGTAAAAGTAATTTTACTATAAAGGTTATTGCTTTAGCCATAATCCTTGTGTTTGCGTTTAGCAGTTTATGTCCATCTTATGCCTTGGCCCAGTCAGTGTCAGGACTGCCTATGCCAGGAACTATGGTGTCTTTAAGCCCGGTATTCACGCCTACCATTCTTCGTGGATTAAGAGTCTATCCTGACAATTCTCTTAAATTCGACTTTATCGTCGATTCTGGTGATACCGGGCTTAAAGGCACTGCTTTAAAGAATGAATCTGAAAAGCTTATTAAATACTTCCTAGCTGCTCTAACGATTCCTGAAGACAATCTATGGGTTAACTTATCTCCCTATGAGCAAGACAGAGTCATACCAGACACTCTTGCTCAAACAGATATGGGCACAGATATGTTGGCTCAAGATTATCTCTTAAAACAAGTCACAGCTTCTCTGATATACCCTGAAGATGAGTTAGGTAAGCAGTTCTGGCAAAAGATCTATAAGAAAGCCTACGAAGAATATGGAACAACCAATATCCCTGTGGATACCTTTAATAAGGTCTGGATCATGCCTGAAAGGGCTGAAGTTTATGTCAAAGATGATAGAGCCTTCGTAGTGGAATCAAGATTAAAGGTTATGCTGGAAGAAGACTATGTTGCGTTTGAAAAAGAAACAAAAAATAATAAGGATGTTCCGATTTTGACTGCTAGGTCGCAGTCAAAACGGAATAACGTTCAAAACCTAAACGTTAAACATCTCGACACGTTACACGTGCGGGATAAATTCGCGCAGGCTGACTTGACGTCGATTGAAAGTCTCCGTAAGTCAGGCGCTCATTTAAAAAATAACCTCGCCTCAGACATTGTTCGTGAAATCGTCATTCCAGCTTTAGAAAAAGAGGTCAATGAAGGTAAGAATTTCGCCCGATTAAGACAGATCTACAATTCTCTTATTTTGGCTTATTGGTTTAAGAATAATTTAAAAGAATCGATCCTTAATAAAGTCTATTCTGATCAAAGTAAGATCAAGGGTGTTGATACTAAGGATATCTCCCAAGATATCTATAATCAATACATTGATTCTTTTAAAAAAGGTGTCTGTGATTTTATAAAGGTTGAATACGATCAGTACGCTCGAAAGAATATTCCAAGGAAGTATTTTTCGGGAGGGGTGAAATGGGAGCTTGATGGGGTTTTTACAACATTTACGGGTAATCCATATCTTTATGCTGAAGAATCTGAAAAAAATACAACTTATATAGCAACGACAAATCTTGCGCCTGACCTTGCTTCTGAAAATTGGGTTGGCACGGCAACAAATATGCCAGAGTTTTCGGTAGGAACCGCAAGCAGTTTAAAAAAATCAATAAGCTCTTCAAATATTGACCCCCAAAAAACCGCGTCATCGAATACCAGGGCTATCGAGGGGAAAAGCCAGGCATTGTCCGCACCTTTTATTCCGAAAGCAGAATTACTTGATAAAATTAAAAAAGCTGATTATCAAAATTTTGGCAATATGATTCGAACGGTCATTCGTGACAAAGAAGAGCATATGATAGCTACATGGGGCGCGACAGATGTTGTAGAAATCCCAGGATTAAAGGATGAATTTTGTCTTAAATTTAATAGTGAGCAGTGGAAGCTAGGTCCGCCGGAAATGATTGAAGACATTCTGCCTGGATACAACGTGGGGCAGCCAGTCGCAAAAGTTGGAAACGTTTTAATTTTAAGAAGGCAAAGAGGAAGGCAGGCTGGAATTCATGAAGACATTCAGGTAGAAAAAAGATATGATGCAAGGGCATTGCGGAAAGATTATATTGAATATTTACAGAAAGTCTCAAAGATGCCACAAAGCGCCTTTGATAAACTCGTCCACATTATGTCTGTGCTTGTTGACAAAGGATATCAAATTGATGCTGGAGCAAGTGCTAACCTTTTAATTGATTTTAAGGCAAAAGAGTTTCCTATTGTTGATGTTATGCCAAAACTAGAAGAGGGCGGAAAAAGCCTTTTAGGATTGGTTTCTATGCTGATAGATATCCATCATTTAGTTACTGATTATGAGATAAAGCCTATTCCAAAAGTTTTAAAAAAAGAAATTCATGGCATTACAAAGAAGCTTATCAGTGGATTTGATAAAGATGGAATCAAGAAAGAGCTGCCAAGCCTTGAACAATTTAAGGCAAATTTTGATAAAAGCTTTCCTTATAATATTCGCCATGGCAAAGAGTTAGAAGAATCAGCATTTGATGAGCTTTATGGAAACTCTTTAGATGATATCCTGCGCGTTTCATCTAGCGCTTCAGCGTCAACCAGCGGCACTACCTCTACTGGTGATATCGATTTCAACAAAAAATCATCATCAACTATTAAAACATTTGAAATTGGTCAGAAGCTGGGGCCGAATGGACACATGATTGCTGGAGGTGAAAGCAACGGTAGAGCTGGAAGAGATTCGAGAGAAATCATTACAGTTGATTGGGAAAAAGATACGGTCTTACAAAATATTTACGCTAACGTCACAAGACGACTAGATAGAGGAAAATCAGGAAAAGACACCTTGCCTTTCAAGTTAGATTTCTTAGAAACAGTTTATGATGCTGTTTATGCGGCAATAAAATATGATGGAAATGCGTTCAGAAACAAAGCGGGTCAAGAAATCTTGATCGGCGATTCTATAGAGGAAAACGGTGTTTGTAGGCATATGGGAATTTTGGTTGCAGCACTTTTAGAGAAAATGATTCAGGAAGGATGGCTAAACGGAAAGGCTTATTATGTTCGTGGCGAGGGACATGGCTGGGCAGTGTACGAAACTAAAAAAGGAGAATTCAAAGTATTTGATGTTGCTCAAAACTATTTTGGAGAAATGAATAAAAAATACTACTCCTCTTATGGATATTACGAAACATACCAAGAAGCTTTTGACAGAGAAGTTTTGTCTAGAACCAATAAAAACCCTCTTGTAGAAATTTTAATTACTGCAGAATTAAAAAATGGACAGAGCTTGGAAGTTGATTATATTAAACCTATCGAGCTAAACCTTGCTGGAATTGTTGATTTAAAAATTATACATTTTGATGACATTGAAAATTCCAACCTAATAAGAAATGAAATGAATCCAGCGGTAGAATTCTTTATTATTGATCAAGCCGGCAAATATAAAGGGTTACGTGACGGCGAAAAAGTCATTATCGGCCGAAAAAAATATCAAGATAGATTTCCCGGACTTGAAGATATGAACATCTCAAGATCCCACATAACTATCAGGAGGCAAGGAAATAAAATTTTTCTGAAAGATGGCGACTTTACGCCATCTGCAAATAGCACGAATATTGCGTATTATAAGAATGTATCTTTAGAAGATGAGCTTGAAGAAATGAGCGCAGGAGAAAAAGAAATAAAGAAGGCTTCCTCAAATCTTAAAGGTGGTATCGACTTTAACGCTGAGAACATGGATGTCACAACCAAGGGTGATGAGATTGATTTTGACATTCCTTTAGATATGCAAAATATTGACTTTAATAATATTGAAGGCTTTGTGCCGATTATTATTAATATCACACCTATCGCAAATTTCATGGGATTGCTAGGCCTTGATGATGGTGAAAATGGAATAGAAAAGTTTAGTCAGGTTCAAGAGTTTATCGATCCTGTAGTAGCCGACTACGAATATATATAAAATTATGTATTGGAAGTTTGTAAATAAGTGTCTAATTGGTGCCCAAATGGTGCCCATCTTACACCAAAACATACCGAAACAAACCTAAACAAACCTAAGCATCTGGACAGTTTTTGAAGAGTACTTCTCGACGCTAAATTGACAGAAACACTGAAAATAAAGGAGTTAGGGAAAATAGCCCTATCGAATCCTTCTTTCTCCGCCATCTTGCATCAACAATAACCTCTGAACCCTTTGGGTGGAGGTTATTGCTTTTTAGGAGGAGATGGAGGAGCATGCTTTTAAGCCTCCGTGCTTAAAAGTACTCCGTAGCTTTATTTTTATAGACTTCGTTCCCTTCGGGCGAAGTCTATTGCTTTTTAGGGGACTCCGCCAATAAGATTATAATAACTTTTAGAGTTTGCTTGATGGCGTGGTAAGATAATGCTTAAAAGGAAATCCCGTGCCCTTAAGAAGCAGTGCTGGGATAAATTCGGACACATAACTTATGAGCGTTAAGCTCCATAAGTTATGTTCTCATTTATGGAAAATAATAGTTTAAAATATGGTTATGCTCAAGCATTGAGTTATTCGAATGCAATTGCAGAAATTTTTTATTCTGTAATGAAGAAGAAATATCCGTTAGATCGGGAGATAAAAAGTTATTTTAGAAAACATGACGAATGCGGTTCTAAAGATCGTTTTGTGATTACAGAATCACTTTTTAGCTTGTTTCGCTGGTATGGCTGGGTAAAGGGTAAGCTACCAGGTGGCCAGCCAGAGAATTCTTTAAAATCAAAGAAGTTTTGCGTAGGATTGTCAGCTGCTTTATGGTTAGATAATCAGCCGTTTGCTCAATTTATGGAAATGCTGTATGATGTTGCAGAAGTTGAGACCACATGGCTTCAAGTTTCGCCAGAGGTAATTGAGGATAAAATAAAAGGCTTAAGCTATTCTTTTAAGATTCGAAAATGTGATGTTCTTGATTTGATCCCGGAGTGGTTTAAAAAAGAAATCTCCAGTGACGATGATTTAGTGGCAATGATTAGATTGCTTCAAAAACGTTCGCCTGTTTGGATAAGAATACAGAATTATTCACAAGAATTAGTTTTAAAAGAACTAGGTGCTCTTGGAGTTGACCTTTGTCAGCATAAAATGGTTTCAAATGCTTTTAAAGTATCGGCTGGAAAATTTAATGCAAAAGATGTTGAGGCGTACAAAAATGGTTTGTTTGAGATTCAAGATTTAGCAAGTCAATGTTTAGGTCTTGTTTGTGAGGTTCGCGCAGATCAATCTTGGTGGGATGTGTGTGCTGGCGCAGGAGGAAAGAGCCTTTTGTTGGCAGATCAAATGAAGGGGCAAGGCAGAATTATTGCGACAGGGAATCGCAAAGAAATAGAAAAGCGAGCGACAAGAGCAAATTTTAAGAATATCCAGATAGAAGATTTGGATAAAGTTATTTTAAGTCAGGATAGTTTTGATGGTGTCTTAGTTGATGCGCCATGTTCTTGTACAGGTGTTTGGCGCCGAAATCCTGATTTGCGCTGGACTTCCTTTGAAGATGTTTGTGAACGGTCGGCGTGTGTTCAAAAGGAAATCTTAGAATTTGCCTGTAAGAAAGTAAAAGAGGGAGGCGTTTTGGTTTATGCAACTTGCAGCGTAAGTGTTCAAGAAAATGAAGGTGTTGTTACGCATTTCTTAAAGATGTTTCCTGAATTTGAATTGGAAGATTTTATTCATCCGTTTACAGGGAAATCTACCGGTGGTATGATACGCGTTAAGTTTGATCCTGATGATTGTGATGCTACGTTTGCTGCGCGGTTTCGAAGAAAATAATAAGAGTTTTTAAGAGAGTCATTATTAATAAGGAAAACATAATGAATGTTAAAGAAATTACGAGTCAGAATAATACAAAGATTAAATGGTTGCAAAAGTTATCGCAAAAGAAACATCGACGGCAAAATAATCAATTTACGGTTGAGAATTTAAAGATTATTTATGACGCGTTAAAGAGTGGATATGATTTTCAGGACTTGTTTGTGACGAAGGATTTTATAGATAAGCATAAACAGGAATTTGAATATTTACAAAAAGAAACAAAAATAGATGAGTATTGTTTAATTGATGAAGATTTGAATAAATATTATTCGCAGCTAGATACTCCTTCGGGCATTACGGCTGTTTACGAGACGAGATTATGTTCTTTAGATCAGGCTAAATCGGTTGTTTATTTAAATGGTATTAAAGATCCCGGAAATATGGGTACTATTATGCGTAGCGCTTTGGCTTTTGGTGTGTCTAATGTTGTGTTGGATGCGACGTGTGTCGATATTTATAATTTTAAAGTTATCAGCGCAGCGAAGGATGCGATCTTTAAATTAAATATTGTTGAGGACAAAGAGGGTGATTGGCTTAAAGAGAATAAAGGGATTTTGCCTATTTATGTGGCGAACTCCAATGAGGGACTTAGCTTGTCTGAGGTTAAAACTGACCCAAGATTTTGTTTAGTCTTAGGATCGGAAAGTCACGGAGTCAGCCAGGAGATAGTGCAATTGGCAGATAAGAATATTTGCATCGATATTAAAGGTGACATCGAGTCTTTAAATGTGTCTTCAGCGGCGGCAATTTTACTTTATAGGTTAACATGAATAAAAAACTAGAAAATAATTTTATTAGAATCGATGAGATTCTCTTGACTCTTCACGATAAGGAAAGTGCTTTAGCCGGGAAGTCTGCGAAGATTTTAGGGATTAAGGAAAAAGAGATCATTCGCTGTTCCATTGCTAAGCGCGCTATTGATTCTCGTAAGAAAGAAAATATTCTTTTTGTTTATTCTGTTAACGTTGAAATAAAAGATCCTCAAGGTTATTTGTCTCGCCAAAAACGATTATCGGCAACAATGAAAAAAAGAGCCCGTCGGCATAATGTGCGATGGCAAAAGCCGTATATTTACGAAGTTAAGAAAGTTGCAGTAGATTGTTCTCATCGTCCAGTTGTTGTGGGTACTGGACCGAGTGGATTGTTTTGCGCGTTAATCCTTGCCGAGGCAGGCTTGAAGCCTTTGGTCGTTGAGCGCGGGCGAGATGTGGATGCGCGTATTAACGATGTGAACACATTCTTTTCTAAGGGAAAGCTTAATCTGAATTCTAATGTGCAGTTTGGAGAGGGAGGCGCTGGCACTTTTTCAGATGGGAAATTGTATACGAACGTTAAGGATTCTCGGACAAAATATATTTTTGATCAACTGATTGAGGCAGGTGTTCCGAAAAGAATTTCTGTGGATGCGCAACCCCATATCGGGACTGATAAATTACGCATAGTTGTGAAGAGTTTACGTGAGAAAATTATTGATTTTGGAGGAGAAGTAAGATTTGATACGTGTTTAACTGACCTTGAGATAGACAATGGAAAAATTGTTGCGATTACTTTTAATGAAAAAGAGAAGGTTTTGGTGGACAGTCTTGTTGTCGCTATTGGGCATTCCGCGCGAGATACATATCAGATGCTTTATGATAGAAGTTTAGAAATGCAGGCTAAGTCGTTTTCTGTAGGTTTGAGAATTGAGCATCTTGCGGATACGATTAATAAATCTCAATATGGGAAATATTGTGATCATCCTAGGTTGCCAGCAGCGAGATATAAACTTGTCGCTCATCTTAAAGATAAGCGTTCGGTTTATACTTTTTGTATGTGTCCAGGGGGTTTTGTTATTGCGGCTTCTTCAGAAAATGGCATGGTTGCCGTTAATGGGATGAGTCTGAATGCGCAAGGCGGAACGAATTCCAATAGTGCGTTAATGGTTAATGTGGGTCCTGAAGATTTTGAATCAGATCATCCTTTGGCAGGAATTGAGTTTCAGCGTATTTGGGAGCGGGCAGCATTTGTGTCTGGAGGGAAAGATTATTGTGCGCCAGCGCAGCGTGTTGGAGATTTTTTAAAAGGTTTGCCATCAGGAGAAGTGGGAAGCGTTACGCCGACATACAAGCCTGGGGTTGTGATGACGTCTTTGTCAGAGTGTTTGCCGAATTATGTTATTGAAAGCATTAAACTGGCATTGCCAGTTTTGGATCGAAAGATGAAGGGGTTTGCTCAAGAGGATGCTTTGCTTGTAGGCGTTGAAACGCGAAGTTCAGCTCCTGTTAAGCTTATGCGCAATGAAAGTTTGCAGTCTAATATTGAGGGAATTTATCCTACGGGAGAGGGCTCTGGGTATGCTGGCGGAATTATATCTGCTGCTATCGATGGAATAAAAGTAGCGGAAAGTATTATTAGCAAGTTTTAAATTTGTCCTAGAACAGTAAAGAAAATGGTGGGGGCGTCTTTCGTTTAAATTTTCTAACTCATTTTATGTTAAAGAGTTGACAGCTTGTCGTTATTTTATTAAGCTATTAATATATAAAGTAATGCATTTTGCAACCAAGGAGCTGCAGATGTTCTTATTTGGGAAAAAAGAAGAAGAAGGTATCTCTGGACAGCTTGAAATCGACCTTATCATGTCTGCTCGCAAGGCTATTGAGAGGACAGCAAGAAAAAGGACCAATGTTGAGCTAAAAGAGAAACCAAAGATTGAACAAAAGCCTGCTGTGAAGTGGCAGGGCAAGATGAAGGTTCTGCGCCCTGCGGATTGTGTTTATGTCTCAGCGATTGCTATAGAGAGAGGCGACCCGAAAGACAATGGTATTGCAATCTTATTTATCCCAGAATCTGTTGCCGAGTTTATTGCGAGGGCTTCTGATGTTCCTTCTTCCGAAGAGTATGATGGTGTTATGCGAGCTTGTGGAGAGTTTTTAAATGAAATGTTGGAGCGTTTTAAGAGTTATCTTGTAAAGTTAGGCTATGAAGAATTAAGCTTTTCAGAGCCACACAATTTTTCGTCTCGTGTTGATCAGCTTTTTGATTATAGTCGTTCGACAAAATTTGAAATAACTTTTTTTAGAAATAAAGAAAAGTTTGTTCAGCTTGAGCTCGGCATCGGACCGTTAAAAAAGAAATAATATAAGATTTAATTTTAGTTTAGGAGGAAGAAATGTGGAAAGTTTTAGTTGTTGATGATAATAAAAATAATTGTGATTTGCTTGTTTCGACTTTAGACGGCCTTGCTGTATGTGATGTTTGCGAAAGCGGGGAGGAAGGGCTAGCTGCGTATAAAAAATCTATCGAAGAAAAAAGCCCCTACAGCGTGATTCTTTTGGATGTTGCAATGCCAGGAATTGACGGTATAGACGTTTTAAAGTCGATCCGAAATAAAGAAGAAGATAGAGGTGTTCTCGAGGGCAAAGGTGTGCCGATTTTTATGGTCACAGCTCACAAGGAACCTTTTATGGACGCATTTAATATCGGCTGTACGGAGTATATCTTGAAGCCTATTGAGCCGGACAAGGTCATTTTAAAACTTAAAGAAAAGCTCGAAGGATAAAAATATCGAGCTGCCTTAAATGTTAAATGCGCATACACAAAGAAAGTACAGTTAAAAAAGTTTTTTTTGCAATTTTTGAAGGCTTATGCGTTACTGTTTGTATGAGCCTTTTTTATTGGATGGTTAAGTTCTTCATTTCCGCACGCCTTTCTGAATTCGCCTCTGATTCTATTTCCATTGCTTTTCTCGCATTTTTCGCTTCTATCTATTTTCGTTACCGTATCGCAAAGAAAAGAAAAAAGATTTTTGAACTTTCTGATGAGCAGCAGGAAATCCTGCAGACTGTTTTGCTAATTGGGATTTTTACCGTTGATCTTAATAAGCGCATTACGAGTTGGAATTCTGCGGCGGAAGAAATTACTGGGTATATGCAGCGAGAAATGATTGGTCAAGATTGCAAGATTTTTACGCAACACCCTTGCATTGAGCGCTGCGGGTTATATGAGGATACGATTGCAAAACCAATAAAAGATGTAGAATGTTCTATTGTGATAAAAGATGGATCGATTCGAAAAGTTTTAAAACGAGCCGATCTTATTAAGGATCGTTTTGGGCAGGTCATAGGAGGCATTGAATGTTTTGAAGATATCACAGATCGTCGTGCCGTTGAAAAGAAGCTAAAAGAATCTGAAGAACGGTTTCGTACTGTTTTTGAAAATTCTGCTGTTGCCATTACCGTAACAGATAAAGAAGAGAGGGTTGTCTCGTGGAATAATTACACCGAAAAAATCTTAGGCCGGAAACATGAGGATTTATACTTAAAGCCTGTTAGCTCTTTTTATCCTAAAGCGGAATGGAAAAAAATTCGATCTTTGAATATTCGAAAAGCTGGACACAGGGATCATCTCGAAACTGTTATGCTTCGGGCGGATGGAAGTCTTGTTAATGTTGACATTTCGATCAGCATTTTAAAAGATGCAGATGATAATATTATAGGGTCTATCGGAGTTTTGCGCGATATTACTGATCGCAAGAAAGCTGAAAAACAATTAATTGAGTCTGAAAAACGATTTCGTACTATCTTTGAAAACTCTGCCGTTGCTATTACCTTAGCAGATAAAGAAGAGAGGGTTGTTTCGTGGAACAATTGTGCGGAGAAGATGCTTGAGAAAACTCACGATGATTTGTATTTAAAGCCAATCAGTGATTTGTATGGGCTGGAAGAGTGGGATCGCATTCGTTCCCTTGGACTAAGAGATAAGGGGCCTCAGCATCATTTTGAAAGCAAGATGATAAGAAAGAGTGGAAGCTTGGTTGATGTTGATATTTCTGTAACAATTTTGACAGAAGACAATGGGGTTATTATCGGATCTTTGGGCATTATTCGAGATATCACGAGTAGAAAGAAAATAGAAAACGATTTAATTCTTGCAAATCGCGATCTCGTTGCTAATGAACAAGCACTTCGAACACTTTTGGAAGATGTTAATAAAACGCACGCTGAGTTAAAAGATGCGCAAAAAGAACTTCTTGAACGTCAAAAGCAGCTTGTTGAAGAACATAAAAAGCAGGTTAAATTAACAGAGCAAGCTGAATCGGCGACGAAGGCAAAGACAGAGTTTTTAGCTAACATGAGTCATGAAGTCAGGACGCCTTTAAATTCTATTGTTGGATTTTCGCAGCTTCTTCGAAAAAATGTCGAGGATGAAAAGCAAAAGAAATTTGCTGAGGTTATTGATGTAAGCAGTCAGCATCTTTTAGCAATTGTTAATAATATTTTAGATTACGAAAAGGCTATTGCCGGACAAATTATTTTAGACGATGCACCCATTGATGTTCGCGTGCTTGCGCAAGATGCCTTTCGTGTGTTGGGAAGCAATGCAAGCAATCGGCCGATTGAAGTTGGTTTTGAGGTTAGCCCTGACGTTCCATCCGAACTTTTTGGTGATGAGGTAAAGCTTAAGCAAATTTTGATGAACTTATTATCAAACGCGCTTAAGTTCACAAAGCAAGGCCACGTTCGGTTAAAGATAAGCATTGAAAAAACAGAACAGGAAAAGAGTGCATGTCGGTATTGTTTGAGATTTTTGATGGAAGACACGGGTATTGGTATCGCGCCTGATGCAAAGGATAAGATTTTTGAAAAATTTACACAGGCCGACAGCTCGACAACGCGTTACTTTGGTGGCACGGGTTTAGGACTGTCTATCTGCAAGGCATATGTTGAGCTGATGGGTGGAAAAATTTGGATTGAATCTGAAGAGGACAAGGGAAGTAAATTTATTTTTATAGCGTTATTTTACGATCATTCCAAGAGAGAGATTATTCAGGATGCATTTTCTGATGATAGTAAAAATAGTTTAGAGGGAATCCGAGTTCTTTTGGCTGATGATCATCGTGGTCGCCAGGAAGAATTTAAACGCTTTTTTAACGAGCTCAAGTGTCAAATGGATATTGTTGCAGATGGCAATGCCCTTGTTGATCAAATTCAAAAAGAAAATTATGATATTTGTTTTGTTAATGTGCAGTTGCCAAGCTTTAGCGGGGTTGGTGCTGTTAAGAAAATTCGTGAAGAGATCAACAAGACGATTCCTATTATCGCTATTGCGACAGCGTCATTCTTTGAAGATAAGGGTCACTGCAGGGAAGCAGGGATGGAAGATTTTGTTTCAATACCGTTTTCGATTGATCAGATTAAAGAAAAGCTGATCGTTTGTATCAAAAATAAATCCGCGTAAGAAATATTTTTAATCTTCTTTGTTGTTCAAATCTTTTATAAATTTTTCCCAATTAATTTTGTAAGCGCAAATTTTGGTTTTGTTCTCAAGTGCTTGTTCGTTTACAGATGGGGAAAAATACTTAAGACCTGTTCCATCGAAATAGTATAATTTGACCGCTAGAGATTGGGCTAAGAATTCATCCATCAAAATGCATTCGAACTTGCCATAATTATTTTTGGCAAAAATAATACAATAAGAGAGGGTTGCCTCTGGAAATTTCTTCTCAATGATTTGGCCATCTTTTTTATAGATAATACTTCTTGGAATTCCAGAGCCAAACTCTTTTGATCGGATTTTGCAATCCATGCTGTCTTTCTTTATGCGAATACCTTGATCAAAATAAACATATGTTTTATCTTGGCTGGTTTCTGTAAACGGTTGGCTGATTCTGGGAAGACCCCCTTGGAGACCCCACATAAAATCAATATATTGTGTTAGGCCACTTCCTTTTACTCTTTTTACAAGGGATGGATCTTGATTAATTTTTTCAATGCTTTCGACATTCCACCGACCCACAAACGTAACGCCGATAATATTTTCAATCAAATCATTATATATAAGCAGATAAGAGGGATCAGGCGTCGCGTGTGTTAGCTTAAGAAGTTTTTTAATTTGGCTTAAGCTAATGTACTTTTCTAAGATTTCCTTTGCCTCACTCTTTGATAATATTGTTATTTTATTTAATATTTTAATGGTATCCGATTTCTTGAAACCAATGGTTTCAAGATATTCTGCTGCTTTGTTTGCGCTTGAATTAAGCATGCGCAAAAGTCCAAGAGCTTTTGTTTCATCTGAACTTAGAAGAACGTTTCCCATCCAATAAGCCTGCGGAACATTAAGAGTGGCTCCGTCAAACGTAACACGCCTTTCCGCGATAGATTTAATAAAGTGACCTGGCGGCCACCATGTGTTGATGATACTATTTTCTGGAGTTTCATTCTTTATCTTTGTTAAAGCCTTGTCCCATGTCTGGTTGAATATGGGGCGTAAACGCGAAGACCAGCTATCGGCTGTCTTCAAAGAAGGTATAATGGTAATGGCTCCTAAAACAAGAACAAGCGCTACAAGAATAGAATTTAATATTATTAGTTTTGTAGTTTTAGTTTTAAGGAATTTCTTTATAAAATCATAGATGAAATTAAGAGATAAGGCCGAAAGAATGCTTAAAGGAATTAAGAGGAGCAAGATAAAGCGTCGAGCTTTGACGGCTAGCATAAAGGAAGAGAGGAAGAAGAGAATAAGGAAAATTGTTTTATATAGTGTTTCAGAGTTTTTATTTTTGATAGAGGTAAATCCGAGAAACAGAATGCCGATAATGGAAAGAGCAAAGAACATGGCTCCTCCTGAAAGAGAAAGAAGTTCGCCCAAAGGTGTGTGGTTGAGCTCGCCAACTGTCAAGTAGACATCAGGCCAGAGGCCTAGCTTGCTCGATAAGAATTCTCCTAAGACCTTGAAGCCTTCTTGAAAAAGAAAAAAGAATTCTTTTGGACCAAATGATAAGAGAATCCCTAAGAATGCTCCACCGTAGATAGAAGTAAAACATAAAGATAAATTCTTTGTTTCGGAAGTTTTCTTAAAAATAAAGTGATTGATGGGCAGAATGATGCATCCTGATAGGAATAAAAGGCTAAAGAGATATACCCATCCTTGCCAGAAAAATGCATAAAGGCTTAAAGTGGCGGCGCATAAAATCCCAGAGACAATCGAGCTTCGAAGACATGTCCGTTTTTCAAGACCAAGAAAGAAAAGAAAAATAATGAGGAGGGGGAATAAAATATTGTAGGGATCGCTATCGTACCAGCCAAAGAAACTTCTTCGCAAGAAAATAGGAGCAAGAAATAAAAGGGTTCCACTGATAAAAGAAGCCCAGGCGCGTAATTTGAGTCGATAACAGATAAAAAAGAAAATGATACAAGACAGCAGCATGAGGAAGATGGGCGTAAAGCTTACGGCAAACATCAAAGAGGTGTTGGGCATAATCTTCGACACTATTTTGTAAATACCGTATCCGATAAAAGGATGGAGGTTGATGGCTTCCCAGTATCCATTAGGACTGAGCATTTTCTTGTTTAGATATTTTGCCCCTTTTCTTTCGGTCATGATTTTGTTGCCTTTAGCAAGCTCTTTGGTAAGACCGTAGAAATAATATGGATCTGAAGCAATAAGATATGTCTCAGGGGTTTCTGATTGTAAATTTTCAGACAGCTCCTGCTTGTAAATTTCCTGAGAAAGCAGGGAAATAGCTTTTCGGATTTCTTCTGGCTTGCCTGTCGTTGCTTGAGCAAGTTTTTCTTGCGCGAGCATTTGTTTTTTGTCTGTCGAGAGGCCAGGATACAGTTCATTAACATTCTTGAGAGTAGCGATCTGTAGTCGATTTGTTAAAAACATTATAGCTTTTCCATCTGTTTCCGAAGATGATTTAAATATAACGGGATAAAGTCTGAAATAAAGACCTGCGGAGGCGACAATGGCCCATACTAAGAAATAAAAAATAATTTTTTTTTGCTGCTTTTTAATCATTTTTAATTAACCTCTTTTTTTGATTGTAGATACTGCAGATAAAATTGTAAAATTTTATTTGAAGGAATTGCAAAGCTTGATCGATCAGACTGCATTTGTCCTGCAACCATAAGCCCTAGTAGCTGGCCTTTAGGATTAAAGAGAGGACCTCCGCTATCGCCATGATAAATATTAAAATTGACATGAAAAAGATCTGGTTCATTGGATTCATGAGGATTTTTTTTAGCAAGCCCAATAATGCGTCCTGCGGATAGAGTTTTCTTCAGAAAGGGAGAGCTACCAACCGTAATGACTTCATCTCCTAAAGTAATAGCACTTGAATCGGCGAAGGCGATGCGTGTAAAGGGATAAGGGGGGTCAATTTTAATAAAAGCAATGTCTTGTTTATCGATAACCAAAAACGGAACAGCAGAGACAGTTTTTCCGTCAAAAAGGTGCACAGCAATTTTGTTGGCGCCAGAGACGATGTGAGCGTTTGTTGCAATGACTCCTGCTGGATCAATAATAACTCCAGATCCCTTTCTTGTGTATTCGGCCGTCTTGACCCCTTTAACGTGAACGAGTTGTCCTGTTTCTTTGTCTAGCGCAAGAGATTGAGGACCTCTAACCATTATTTTATTTTGTGCTGTGATTTCAACGATAGAGGGGAGAGCGAGATGGATTTTTTGGATAACGGATTCTTGCGCGATTGCTTTTAAATTCAAAAAAGAAAGTCCGCTTAGAAAGAAGATAATAAGTAAATATGTAATTTTTTTAGAATTCATTCTTTATTTTCTTAATTTTTCTTATCATTCTACCTTTGAATAGGGGTAAATTCAAGGATGAATGAAGAAATAGAAGATAGATATTTTTTTTGTTCAATGATATAATATTTGCGATTTAACACTTTCTAAAAAAGGGGGCTATATGAAACGTTTTTTAATCATTCTTTTTATCTTCTTGTTTCTTCTCATTTCGCATTCAGCATTTGCATTTCAGTTTGAAGACTTTTATTGGGGGCAAACCAAAGGTGAGATTTTGGATCTCCTGAAAGAGAATAATAAAGAAGATGTGAATATCCAAACAAATGAGCGGATATCCTATTC
>Ga0222636_1000690_pt1 | contig 16124 bp, 15 predicted proteins | sample AntAcemetagen141_FD_179811 | JGI IMG/M metagenome (GOLD analysis project Ga0222636, IMG submission 179811) | Saline water microbial communities from Ace Lake, Antarctica - #141 | ecosystem: Environmental > Aquatic > Non-marine Saline and Alkaline > Saline | place: Antarctica: Ace Lake...
TTAAATTTAGGAATTTGCTTTTGTAAATAACTGATTTTAAAGATGAGCGTAAAGAAGATATCGGACCCTCCGGACAAACAATAGTTAATAAAATTTTAATATCTTTTTCTCATTATTGATTTTTGATTTGAAGTAAATTGCAATTTTATATTTTAAAAGATTGCAAAATAATTTTATGTCATTTAATCAACAAAACAAGGAGTTAACAGCATTAATTAAATTACTCGACGAGCCAAACGAATCAATATATTCGAGTATTGAAGATAAGATTTTTTCATATGGTTTGTATGCTGTGCCTTTTCTAGAGAATGTTTGGCAGAACTCATTTGATAATTTGATTAACATAAGAATTGAAAAAATTATTCATAAAATAAATTTCAAAAAAACAGCGAGTGAAATAAAATCATGGTCAGAAAATAGTGAAAATGATTTACTTGATGGATTTATTTTAGTTTCAAAATATCAATACCCAAACCTTGAAAAAGAAGACATTTTAAAAAAACTTGGGAAAATAATAAGAGATACCTGGATTGAACTAAATACTGAACTTACCGGTCTCGAAAAAATAAAAGTAATCAACCATATTATTTTCAAAGTTCATAATTTTAAAGGAAACAAAAATGATTTTTATACTTCAGAGGATTATTTTATAAATAATTTACTTGATTCGAGAATTGGCAATCATCTTTCTCTTGGAATTTTATATTTAATTATTGCACGAAGAGTGGATGTGCCAATTTTTGGTGTTGATCTTCCAAAACAATTTATTCTCACTTATCTTGATAATGGTAATTCCTTTTTTTATATCAACCCTTTTAATAAAGGAACTGCTTTTACAAAAAACGAAGTTGAGGAATATATCAGGCAATTAAATCTTGAAATAAAACCGTCATATTTTCTTCCATGCGAAAACAAACGAATTATTGGGCGATTGCTCGAAGGGCTTTTCACTTCTTACAATAATGATGGATATCTTGAAAAAGCAGAAGAAGTTAAATATTTGCTTGATCAGATTGATTAAACTTCTTTTACTTTTGATTTATACAATTCTTACAATGATTAATTAGTAAATATGTGATGATTTTGTTGCTATTCTGAATTCGAATAATAATATTTATTTTTTAGTAGTAACCATAAAAATAAAATGATTGTTCTTAAATTTTCTTAGAGTCTTCGTGTCTTAGTGGCCGTTTCTTTTGTCTCAAAGTCACAAAGCATCGCAAAGAAATAATCATAAGTTACACGAAATAAACTAGTAAATAATCAAATTTTGCTTATTAAATGGTATTGAATTTAGGTGTTTTTTTTTCTGGTCAGAGGATTCTTTTTATTGTTTTCAGGATTATTTTCAAATCAGTAATAAGCCCCTTTTCGGAAATGTATTTTAAATTCAATTTTAATTTAGCCGGCATTATTTCTTCTATATAAAGCTTTTCCGGGTTCTCAGCTTTCCCGAGTATTTCATTTTCATTGATGAATTTTAAAGAAGCATAATCAGTTAAACCGGGTTTTACTTTAAGAACCTTTTTTTGATTTTCATTATATAGTTCAACATATTTCCTGACTTCAGGACGAGGACCAACAATGCTCATATCACCTTTCAAAATATTAAAAAGTTGAGGAAGTTCATCAAGTTTATATTTTCTTAAAAAATAACCAACACGGCTTATCCTGCTGTCTTTTCCGCCAACAGTTAAAAGACCCGCTTTTGATGAACCGGGTTTCATGCTACGGAATTTATACAATTTAAAATCAATATTATTTTTCCCGACTCTAATTTGTCTGTAAAATATTCCTCCACGGGAATCAATAATTATCAAAAAAGAAATTATGATAAAAACAGGAGACAGAATTATAATCCCTGTAAATGAAAAAAATATGTCGAAAATGCGTTTCAAAATGGATTTGTTTTGAGCTCGAAAGTAGTAAATTTTTTATCACATTTTTCCGTTAGTATAATATTATTTGTTACTTTTATAACAAAATTACTCAAACATTTATGCTTGTTAAACCCAAAATACAAAATACAAACGTTTATACATTATTGTATATAATTAATCATCAGACGTTTACCCCCCCCCCTTAACTATTTTTGCATTATTTGCATAAACTACCTCGCCAATTTGTTTTATGCTTTTTATCTACAGCATGCATCAGTTTATGTTTTTTCTTATTTATATTTAAGAAGCAATGTTAACAATTTTTGTAAATATCTGCCTTGTTGTAAAATAAATTATATATTTAAAATTTGTAAAAATAAATTTGATAAACATAGCTACTCTGAATAAAGCTTGTTGTTTCAGAGTAGCTAAAAAATGACAAAAATAAATTTAAGGTAAAATCTTATAAACTGGCAAAATTTATATTTAGGCTTTGCTGGTCTGCAACGATATTTGGTTTTACCATAAAAAAAATTAGGAATATTTGTGAAATTAAAAATTAAATAAAATGAAAATTAAAAATTTATTAATTTATATCGGATTTGCAGGAATATTAATTCTTGGAATTTTTATTTATTCCTGCTCAAAGGAATCTCCTAATTTGGGAGAAAATAATCAAATACCAGATGAAGTAATTAAGGAGATTTGTCCAGACTGCGAATCTTATGCTTTTTGGCTTCCTGAAAATACTACAATTGAGAATATCCAAGGTGAAAATGGAGGTGAAATAATTATGACAGCTCCAGAGGGTTACTTATATTATGGGTTTTCATCAGATTCTTCATTAATCTCTTATAATAATAAGACTCTACCTTTTGGTAGTTCTGTAACTGTTACTTGCGACTGTACTAATGGTAGTGATGAAAATTGCGATCCTGTTGGACATAATGGAACTATTACTTGTGTCATAGAACCAGGCTGTACAACATGTGAAAGAAAGGAGAAAGTAAAAGATCCTGATGCAAAAGAAAACGAAATCGAAATATTAACAGGTGGATTTATCAATCCTGATTTAGGAATATCATTTGCACAACCTGAAGATAATTTACCATATGCTTTTGAAGCAATGCTTTACTATCCTGAACTAAAAGTCCAATTTGGTAGTTTTATTTTAAATTATTATGACGATTTTAATGCAATACCGGAACCAATCGGTGATGGTGGGCAAGTTACAGCTCCTTCAGGTTATAGATTTTATGTTCTTAATGCTTTTGGTCGCGCTATTGTTACATTGCTTCCGGAAAATAAAGAAGCTGGTGCAGGAGGTGTGTCATACTCTTGTGATTGTTCGGGTACAGGTGTATGCGATGTAAAGAAAAAATATGTTCCTTTAGCTGGTGCTTTCTATTTTTGTGAGAAAAACGAATCTAATCCATGTACTAAAGCATGTAATACAATGACTGTCTCAGATGATAGTAAAAATGAAGTTTATACATACACATATTATTTCTTTTAAACTGGGACCGAACAAGAATGCAAAATTTTATGTACAAAACTTACTTTAGATCAATTAATATATTATATAGACAATCGCAAAGTATATGCATTTTAGTATAGAATATTTATAGCTTGGTCAATAATTTGGCCAAGCTTTGATTAAATCATACAAATATGAAGTTTTTATATTCCATAGTTTTTATATTGTTTTTCTTGAAATTCTCTTTTTCGCAGAAATCCAATTTATTTGATAAAACAGATTATAAAATATTTGAAAAGGAAATAATAGCAAATTCATTAAATTTCATTTGGGTATATTCAGCCAATAGTTGCTCTTTAAAAGATCAAGCTAATTTATTTGAAGATATAAAAGTTAAAAATTTCTATTCTGCTAATTTTCATAATTTCTCAATTTCTATTAATACATTGGATAGTATCAATTTCAAAAAAATCATAATAGAAAAATCAGGTTATTACTTTATAAATTCATCATTTTCAATAGTTCATAAACACTTAAAAAATTCCAAAACACCAGATGAATTAATTCAAATAGGAAAAATCGCATTAGACTCATCAAGAAGATATCATACAATAAATCAACAATATTTAAATGGTGAAAGAAATATTGATTTTTTGCTACAATATTTGAAAACGAGAAAGAATGCTAAAGAAATTACATCTAAAGATATTGACGAATTTGTTTCATTAATTGATTCATCAAATTACAATTCGCCATCAACAATAGAATTTCTTTACGATTATTTTTTTTGCAGGACATACGATTTAGGATACTATTATTTTGATGTTAGCAGTAAAGAATTTGAAATTTTATTAAATAACAGAGATCTATTTGTTGAAGTATATGATACTACACAAGTTGATTTAAGGATTAATGCTTTATTAGAATTCGGTTTATCTGAATGGATAAATCATATGAATTTAAAAGTAATTGAAAAATCTGCAAGTTTTTTAAATGATACTATTCCAACCTATAAATTAAATGATACTGATGGTAATGTACTTTTGTATTTAAAGGGGGATAAAAATGATACAATAGATAAAGTTAACGCTTTGAGAGCATTTTATTTTCTTGAAATTGGCGATACATCTAATTATTTATTAAATGAGAGTAAATATTTAAAATTGTCAAAAAAGAATCCTCCCGGATTATTTTTTGTGGCTAATTACTATTTTAGAAACATTGATGATAAATATTTTATTAATAAAGCGGAAACTATAACTCGCCAAGCCTATGAGCTTGATGAGAATAGCTATGAAATTGTAGGGCTGTTGGCTGAAATATTGTATAAAAAAAATAAATATAATAAATCTATGATTTTTATTGAGAAGGCAATTCAATTATACATAGAGAACGGAATAAGACCAAGTAAGTTTGAAATAATGAAAGATAATATTATCAAAATATCGAAAAAGGATTGAATAAATTATTAAATGTACACCCGGGCGAAATACTTTTGGAGGAATTTCTGCAACCGTTGAAAATATCAGCATACAGATTGTCGAAAAATTTAGAGATACCTCAAACAAGGATTTCTCAAATAATAAAAGGAAATAGAAGCATTACAGCGGATACTGCATTACGACTAAGTTCTTTTTTTGGTAATTCTGCAAAATTTTGGCTTGGACTACAAGATGATTATGACATAGAAGAAGTAAAAAATAATCATGCAGAAATATTTAATAAGATCAAATTGACAAGACAAATAAATACTGCACAGCAAAGTGTATAAATTATTGAGCGTAAGAATTCAAAAAAAATAAGTATTTTTTAGCCACAGATTCACAGATTTTTCTGTAATAATAATTATATTAATTCAATAAATTAATCTGAGAATCTGTGGCAATTTATTATATATTTTCTTCCACTGATTCAACAAAAGCTTTAACAACAATTTTTACATCTTCTTTGCTTAAATTATAGTAAACCGGCAAACTGATCTCGCATGAATAATTTTTATAAGAAACCGGATAATCCTTAATATCATACCCAAGATTTTTATAAAAACTCATCATTGGAAGTGGGACAAAATGAACATTTACAGCTACCTTTTTGTCAAAAATCGACTGAATTATTTTGTCACGTTTTTCTTCATAAATCCCATTTACACGTAAAAGAAAAGCATGATATGAAGATGATTTTTCGGTGGTTTCGTAAACAGGTATTTTTGCCCATTCATATTTTAATAATTCCTTTGAATATTGATCAAAAATCTGTTTTCTTTTCACGATCATATCATTATCGTATCTGTCAATTTCGACCAAACCCATTGATGCTTGCACATCCGTCATATTATATTTGTATCCGGCTTCTACGATATCGTATTTCCAGTTCCTGATTTTTACTTTTGAATAAGCATCTTTTGTTTGTCCGTGAAGGGATTTAATATTTAGTTCTTTGTAAATTTCGGGATTATTAAAAGGTTCAGGAAGATTTAAGCAGATAGCACCACCCTCGGCGGTTGTAAGATTTTTAACCGCATGAAACGAATAAACAGTAATATCTGTCAGCGAGCCAGTTTTTCTACCTTTATATTTTGCACCAATAGAATGTGCTGCGTCAGAAAGCACTAAAATTCTTCCCAGAGATTTTTGTTCTTCTGTTTTTGCGATAAAAAGTTTGCTAATATTTTCTTTTTTTACCAAAGAATTTATCTCATCATAATCACAAGGAAATCCTGCCAGATCAACAGGTATGATAACTTTAGTTTTTGTTGTGATAGCTTTTTCGATTTCCTTTACGGAGATGTTAAAATCACTTTCGTTAACATCAACAAAAACAGGTTTTGCTCCACAATGGATTATAACATTTGCAGTTGCGCAATAAGTATATGCTGGTAAAATAACTTCGTCTCCTTCACCAACACCAAACCATCGCAACATAAGTTCCAACCCTGCCGAGCCTGAGCTGACACACAAAGTAGTTTTGTGTCCGGCATAGACAGTTAATTTTTTCTCGAAAAGTTTGGTTTTCGGGCCTGTGGTTATCCACCCTGATTTCAGCGTGTCAACAACTTCATCTATTATTTTTTGATCCATACGAGGAGGTGAAAAAGGTATCATTTGTTTTATTTGTAATTTTTAAGATAATCCGAAGTATTTTTTTCTACTCTGTTAAGAATGTCTGTAGAATCAGATTTAATGAATTTTTCCCCGGTAATTTTTTCATATAGCTCAATGTATCTTTCAGAAACACTGTTTACAAATTCTTCTGTCATTTCAGGAATTTTCTGTCCTTCTTTTCCCTGAAATCCTTTTTCCATCAACCATTCGCGAACAAATTCTTTTGAGAGTTGTTTTTGGGCTTCATTGTTATTCTGTCGCTCATTGTAACCTTTTTTATAAAAATATCTTGAAGAATCAGGTGTGTGAATTTCATCAATAAGGAAAATTTTATCACCAACTTTACCGAACTCATATTTTGTATCAACGAGAATTAAGCCCATTTTATCTGCTATATTGGTTCCTCTTTCAAAAAGCTCTTGTGTGTAATGTTCAAGCATCTGATAATCCATTCCGCAAACAAGATGGCTTTTAATAATTTCCTCTCTCGAAATATCCTCATCATGCCCAAATTCAGCTTTTGTTGTAGGAGTGATAATTGGCTCAGGAAATTTTTGATTTTCTTTCATTCCTTCTTGGAGAGTCACTCCGCAAAGAGTTCTTTTTCCTGCTTTATATTCGCGCCAGGCATGGCCGGTCAGATATCCTCTGATCACCATTTCAACTTTATATGGTTCACAAAATTTACCAACTGTTACCATTGGGTCAGGAGTTGCGATTTTCCAGTTTGGAACAATATCTTCGGTAGCATCAAGAAATTTTGCTGCAATCTGATTTAATACTTGTCCTTTAAAAGGGATTCCAGCAGGAAGAACAACATCGAATGCCGAGATACGATCACTTACCACCATTACCAGTAATTTGTCATCAATATTATAAACATCCCTTACTTTTCCTTCGTAGTGGTTTTTCTGTCCCGAAAAATTGAAGTTATTTTTTAATATTGCATTTGCCATGATTTTCTCTTGTTTGATTTTTTTACAAAAGTAGGAAATTTCTTTTTGTTAAAAAATCCTCCAGATTTCTAAAATCTGGAGGATTTGTAGTTTAAAATTTTGTTGAAAATTAATGTGAAGTAAATTTGGCTTTTAACACAGTATTTTGATTAGCTGCATGGCTATTTAATGTTAGCATATTTTAGAATAAAATTTAAAATTTCTCCTTTAGGATATTTGATGCAAATAAAAATCATTTATGCTAAAATAATCTTAATTATGCACTTCAAAGTTTCTTGCTATATAGCATATTATGAATTGTTACTTTTATAATAAGTGTTTATCTAAAAAAAATTTCAAAGGATTCAAATAATCTGAATCCAAATTCCAGAATTCTGTTTTTTTGTAATTTCTTTTTCTCTCTTTAATTTTTTCTTTTTGTGACCTTGTTTCACCAAGTAAAGCTTCCAAATAACCGTAAATTTTTGTTTTCTTAGCTGGTGTAGTTAATGGATTTGTTCTTCCTTCAATTGATTTAGAGCGTAGACAAGTTTCGTAACTATCCCAACAATCAAAGATTGGAGAATTTTTTGGATTGATAATACTTTCTAAAACTGTTTCTAAATCACCTGAATCCGAATGATTTGGCCATAAAAAAATTTCAAAATCAAGATTCGTTTCTTGCCTCCATTCTTCAATTTCATTAAGTCTTACCCTAAAATTATTATTAGCATCAAATATTAATAAATTAGTACCATCATCATCTGTATTTTGAGTCATCTTATTTCTTACTTTCTCACCATCACTTCCATCTGAAAAAATATTTGTCCAGCCTTCAGTTTCAATAATATCATTTTTTCCTAATTGGACATTATATTTCTGAGAAATAAAATCTTTTATAAATTTCTTATCTGCGATACCTTCAACAAATATTTTAACTTCCATATCTACTATCTAATTTCAGTTTCTCTTTCAATTGCATCTTTAAAACCTTTATAAGTATATTTATAGGTTTTTATGCCCGATTTCTTCGTATGTGAAACTGTAAAAACACTTAATTTGTCTTGAGAATTTTGGTAACTTGATTCCTCCAATAATTCTTCTAAGCTTTTTAAAGTTTCAATACTATGCGAAGTAATAAACAATTGAACACTAAATTCCTTTGAAATAGAAATAATACTTTCCCAAAGTGATTTATGAGCAGAATAATGTAATCCGTTTTCAATCTCATCTATTAAAACTATACTATTTTTCTTCTCGGCAATAGTTGTAATAATATTTAAATATTTACGAACTCCATCTCCTGCAATATAACTTGGCATTAATTCTGTAATATTTTTATAACTAAAAAAAATACCATCTGGAAGAGCATGTATAGATTCAATGTTTGAATCTATTTTTCTTAACGCTTTTAAAATAATGTCTCCTTTTTTTCTTTTTACAATTTCAGAATACCTGGCAAGCGCAGTAATATCCTTACTATTACCTGCAATATATACAGCATGTAGTTCTTCATTATACTTCTTATTCTGGTTTTGAATTATTTCAGGTGGATTAAATACTATCGAACTTTTATAATTTTTTTTCGAATCATGTCTTTGCTTCAAATAAAACTCAAGTTCCAGTCCAGTAACTTTTGGCGATGCAGTAGAAGCATCAATAGAAATTTCATCAGTCGTAGTTTTTGTGTTGAGTCCCTCTGTTATAGCTGTTTTCGTAAAAATAGGGTTGAGTGTCAATTTTCTAACTGTTGTATCAGAAAATGAACATTCAAATTCTGGTTTATTATTAAAATCAAGTTTATAAAATAAATATTTGAATTCATCAGCATTTTTAATATTCAGTCCTCTTAAGCGATTGATATTTTCAGGTAACATAGGATTAGACATTCCTATCAATAAAAAAAATGCTTCAAGCAAAGATGATTTACCAGAATTATTTTTTCCAATTAGAAGATTGATTTCACTAAATCCGTCTATTTGCAGGTTGTCAAATCCCCTAAAGTTCCTAATTTTGATGCTATTAAGTAAATTCATATTTTTTATATTATTAAAATACCAAAGATATAAAAATTTAAGCAATTAGCTTTATTGGCATTTTGTTTATAAAAATAATCTAATTTTTAAATTTCGTATAATATTTATAACTATGTTTAATAGCGAGTAAATATGTTTACTTTATAAGTTATTTTAACAAAAGTATAAAATTAATATGAAAATTTTGAATTAATTGATTGTTTATTACTTTTTTTCCGCATCCTCACCATAAGTAGTTATTATTTTAGTAACCAACTTATGCCTGATGATATTATTTTCATCAAGAATTGCAAAAACATTCTCGAGAGTACGACCTTTCATAAATGTCAGAGGAGCGATTTCAATTGTTTCGTTGGCGTAATATTTGGAATGCCATGCACAATAAAGGCGTAATATATGGAATCATAAGCACAATAATGGCGTAATATTTGGAATTGTGATATTATTGTATTATGTTTGCACAGTTATTTACTGTAAAAAATGAAAAACAGAACGCTATCAGAAACAATTCTTAAGAAAAGTTCTTCACACTTTGGAAGAATTATTGTAGTTACAGGAGCCCGACAAACAGGAAAAACAACTCTTGTAAGGAAAATCTTCCCAAATTATCCTTATATCTCTATTGAAGATCCGGTAGTCGTTGAAGAGTATAAAAAACTAACAGCCTCACAATGGAGCTCATTATACCCAAAGGCAATTTTGGATGAAGTTCAGAAAGAACCACAATTAGTTGAAAGCATTAAGTCAGTTTATGATCAGTTTCCTGAACCGAGATATATTTTACTGGGTTCATCACAAATATTGCTATTGAAAAAAATACGTGAATCTTTAGCAGGACGTTGTCAAATAGTTGAGATGTATCCGTTAACTTTGCCGGAGATGCTCACAGATAGCTGGGAATCAGAAATTCAACCGTCTTATTTTCAAAATCTTATTTCAAACAACCCCATAAAACTTACATCGTTTCTTTTAGACAGTGAGCATCCTAAAAAAAAACAGTTTTTTGATACTTACCTGCAATTTGGAGGGTATCCTGCCATATCCGATACTTCAATACCGGATGAAGAAAAAAAGGACTGGTTGAAAAACTATGTTAGAACTTATCTTGAGAGGGATATAAGAGATTTAGCGGAATTGCGCCATCTGGAACCTTTTGCAAAAGTGCAAAAACTATTAGCCATAAATACAGCCCAACTTACAAACTTTTCCAGAATTGCTGTTGAAGCAGGTGTAAGTTCTAAAACTGTTCAACGTTTTTTGGAGTATATGAGTATTAGCTACCAAACACTTGTGTTGCAACCATGGAGCAGAAATCAAAACAAAAGACTGGCTAAATCACCTAAGGTGCATTATTTGGATGTAGGAGTTATGAGAGCTGTTTTACAAAAAAATGATGCGCTAAATGGTCACGAATTTGAAAGTGCAATTATTTCTGAAATTTATAAACAAGCGAAAGTCACAAATGAAGAATTGTCATTCTTTCATCTTAGAACATTAGATGGACGGGAGGTTGATTTGCTCATTGAAACAGAACATGGTTATTTTGCTATAGAAATAAAAAAAAGCGAAACAGTTCGTTCTGTTGATGCCAAGCATTTAAAAAAATTGGACGAGATTTTAGACAAGCCCATACTATATAAATTTGTTATTTCAAACGATTTAAATACAAGGGATTTAGAAAATGGCATATTAGCAATTCCGGCGGTACAGTTTTTAACCTGACAAAGAAAACCGCATTTTTTCGTATAACAGGTATTAGTAAATAAACATGCCTGTTTGATTTTTTATAGAAATTTCTAATTATTTTCCGCATCTTTCCCATAAGCAGCAACTATTTTAGTAACTAACTTATGCCTGATTATATCATTTTCATCAAGAATAACAAAGTCAATTCCTTTGATGTTTTTCAATATTTTTTGGGCATGTATCAGTCCTGAGTTTTGTTTTGTTGGCAAATCGATTTGAGTAATATCGCCGGTTACAATAAATTTAGCTGATCGTCCCATTCGAGTGAGGAACATTTTTAATTGGTTAGAAGTAGTATTTTGTGCTTCATCAAGTATTGCAAAAACATTGTCGAGAGTACGACCTCTCATAAATGCCAGAGGAGCAATCTCAATTGTTCCGTCTTCGAGGTATGCAAGCAGTTTCTGTGTAGGTAACATATCGCGTAAAGCATCATAAAGTGGCTGCATATAAGGGTCAAGTTTTTCTTTCATATCACCAGGAAGAAAACCGAGATTTTCGCCTGCTTCAACAGCAGGACGTGTTAGAATAATTCGTTTTATCTCTTTGTTTTTTAATGCCTGAACTGCCAATGCTACTGCTGTATATGTTTTTCCTGTACCTGCAGGACCTATCGCAATTATTAAATCATTATCATGACATTTCTCAACCATCTTACGCTGATTTCTGGTTCTTGCTTTTATCGAAAGACCATGTTGACCGTGTACCAGAATATCATTATTTTTTTTAGTATTAGAAAATATTTCTTCATCTTCTGATTCTAATAACTGTACAATATCGTTTTGTGTTATTCTTCCGAATTTATCGTACATCAGTAAAACAAGGGCAAACTTTTTTTCGAAAATTGATGTCTCAACTTCATCACCCAAAATTTTAATTTCATTTCCACGAGCAATAATTTTTAATTTTGGAAAATGTTTTTTTATAAGATCAAGATTGGCATCATTAACTCCATAAATATCTAATGGATTATATGATCCCAGAGTTATTATTTTTTCGTTCATTAATTTAAAATTTATAATGTTTAAAAGCTAAATATTCTATTACAAAATGGTCTGAATATTACAATATTAGTTTTTTATTTTACAATTAATTTTCATTTATTCATATTTGTATTTTCTCAATTGTCAATATTCTACTAAATACACAGAAGCGCCAAAAATGATATAGTAGTTCATATAATTCTAAACTTCTTTATTAACCAAAATTATTAAAAATTCACATACCTTCGTAATTAATTTGTAATTTTGACAAACAAAAGTTTTTGAAAATTCAATAAAGCAAAACAGTCATAAGAATAACATGTCAATAATCACACTTACAAGCGATTGGGGATTAAAAGATCATTACCTTGGTGCGGTAAAAGGTACTATTTTGAGTTACCTTCCCGAAGTATGTATTATTGATATTTCGCATAACATTAATCCTTTTGATGTTGAACAGGCTGCTTTTGTTTTAAAGAACTCGTATAAAAGTTTTCCGAAAGGAACAATTCATATTATTGGTATAAGTACAGAAGAGTCTGACAAATATCCACATACTATTATTTGTCATGAAGGTCATTATTTTATCGGAACGGATACAGGAGTATTTTCTATGATTTTTGAGAAAACACCTGATGAAATTTATGAACTTGATATTCCTCAGGATTCTGATCATTTTACTTTTTCTTCGCGCGACAGGTTTGTAAAAGCAGCGGTGCATATTGCTAAGGGGAAAAAATTGGAAGAGCTTGGAAATAAAAAAGATTCAATAAACAAAAAAATATTGTTTCGTCCTGTGGTGGATAATAATCTTATTAAAGGATTAGTTATTTATGTTGACGAATATGAAAATATCATTACAAATATCAGCGAAAAACTATTTAGGGAAGTTAGGAAAAATAAAAAAATTTCGATTATGTTCCGTGGCGAAAGTGTAAAAAAAGTTTATAGCTCGTATAATGATGTAAGCGTTGGCGAAATCGTTGCTATATTTAATTCAATGGATCTTTTAGAAATAGCAATGAATCAGGGTAAAGCAAGCAGTCTTCTGGGACTTAGTGTTGACGATTCGGTTATGATTGAGTTTGAAGAGTGATTTTGAAAATCAATTTAAGATTTTACTCCTGTTAAAAGTATTACCAACGAACAAAATATTATTCTCTTTTTCTCGTTTCCTCAAAAAATCATAATTTAGCAAACTAAAACTCTGAATTAATAGATAACTCAGGTAAAACATAAATAATTAATGATTACACTTTTTAAAAAGGAGATAAGTAGTTTTTTAAGCTCATTGATTGGATACATTGTCATCACAGTATTTTTACTTATCAATGGATTATTTTTATGGGTCTTCCCGTCAGAATTCAATATTTTGGATTATGGCTATGCAAATATTGATGGTTTGTTTTTGATTGCACCTTTTGTGTTTTTGTTTCTCATTCCTGCAATTACAATGCGATCGTTTTCCGATGAAAAGAAAAGCGGAACAATTGAAATATTACTTACAAAACCCTTGTCGGATTATCAGATAATTTTTGCAAAATTTCTTGCCGGATTTGCATTGGTGGTATTTTCTTTGATACCCACTTTAATATATTTTATTTCAGTGTATCAACTTGGTTTCCCGAAAGGAAATATTGATACTGGTGGAATGTGGGGTTCATACATTGGATTGCTGTTTTTGGGTGGAACTTTTGTTGCTATTGGCTTATTTTCTTCTTCAATTACCGATAACCAGATAATTGCATTTATTATTTCGGTTTTTCTTTGCGGATTTATTTATATGGGCTTTGAATTTATTTACTCTTTTGAGCTTTTTGGTTCTGTTGATCTGTTTATCAAACAACTTGGCATGAATTCGCATTATTCTTCAATGAGCAGAGGAGTGATAGATACAAGAGATATTCTTTATTTTATTAGTGTGGAGGCGTTTTTTATGCTGCTTACAAAGTTATCCCTTGAAAGTAGAAAATGGTAATATAAAAACTAAAAGTTAAGACAGAAAGTGGTAATTGTCTGTTAAAAAAGAAATAATTATTTTAGAATGTCAAGTAAAAAAAGGAATATAAAAAGATATAATTTAATCCAGATAATATTTGGATTAATAATAATAGTCCTGCTAAATATTATTGGTTCTTATATTCACTCACGATTTGATCTTACTTCAGAAAAGCGATATTCTCTTTCCGATGCAACAAAACTGATGCTAAATAATATTGATGATATTGTATATTTTAAAATTTACCTTGAAGGTGATGATTTTCCTGCCGGATTTAAAAGGTTGAGAAATGAAACCAAAGAAATGCTTGATGAATTCAGAGCTTATAATAATCTTATTCAATACGAATTTATTAATCCTTCGGAAAGTACAAATGCAAAAGAAAGAAACGATACTTACAAATTATTAATAGAAAGAGGTCTCCAGCCTACCGACCTTCAGATAAAAACAAATGAAGGACAATCGCAAAAGATAATTTTCCCGAATGCTCTTGTAACATACAAATCCAGGGAATTACCACTGGAATTATTGCGTACTCAAATGGGCTTTCCACCCGAAGCAGTTTTAAATAATTCAATTCAATCTCTGGAATTTAATATTGCTTCTATTATCAAAAAATTAAGCACAGTAAAGAAATCTAAAATTGCTTTTATTAAGGGTCATGGTGAATTAACATATAAAGAAACAGCAGATATTACTGCTGCTCTTTCAAAAGATTTTGTAGTAGAAAGAATTGAAATAAAAGGCCAGCTTAACAGCTTAACAGAAAGATCACCTTTAGATTCGGTGAATTTATCAATAAGAAATAAATTTGATGCAATAATTATTGCAAAACCAAAGACTTCATTCAGCGATAAGGATAAATTTATTATTGACCAGTTTGTGATGCGTGGTGGAAAAGTATTGTGGTTGATTGACCCTGTTTTAGCAAGTATGGATAGTATTCAAAAATCCGGATTTGCAATCAGTATTAATTATGACTTAAATCTGGAAGATCAGTTATTTAATTATGGGGTTCGTTTAAAGAATAATCTTATTATGGATATAAATGCTTTACATATCCCGGTAAGGACAGGCCAAATTGGAAACCAACCTCAAATGGATTTTTTCCCTTGGTATTTTTTCCCAATCCTTACACCCCTTTCCAATCATCCAATTGTAAATAATCTTAATGCAATTAGCACTAATTTTATTAGTAGTATTGACACCGTAGAAGTTAAAAATGTTGATAAAACCATTTTATTGAAAACATCTTCATATTCAAGAATAGTGAGTTCGCCTGCAATGATTAGTTTATCGATATTGCAAAAAACTCCGGATCAACGAATGTATCAAACTCCTGGGCAGCCTGTTGCTGTTTTGCTCGAAGGCGAATTTGAGTCCGTTTTTAAAAACAGAATACCTCCTACAATTGCTAATGACGATGAAATTGGATTTAAGGAAAAGAGCAAGCCAACAAAAATGATTGTAATTTCTGATGGTGATATTATAAGAAATCAGTTTCATATTCCAAATGGATACCCTTTGCCTCTCGGTTATGATCAGTTTACTCGTCAAACATTTGGAAATAAAGAGTTAATACTTAACGTGATGAATTATTTATGTGATGGCTCCAGATTGATTTCAATACGCTCGAGAGAACTAAAACTAAGATTACTTGATCGTACAAAAGTAAATAACAATAAATTGTTTTGGCAAATGTTTAACACTATATTACCGATATTATTAATATTAATATTTGGAATAGTGCAGGCAAGGATTAGAAAAATAAAATATACTAAATCGATAAAAAATTAAAAATGAAAAAAAATACAATCATATTTATTATTACTATAGTTCTAATTATTATTGCATTAGTATTAATTTCAAGAAACAGTAATACTACACTAAAAAAAGAAAGTAGCAATTTTGCACTTCAAGACACATCAAATATTACAAAAATATTTATTGCTGATAAACAGAATAAT
>Ga0222636_1000692_pt1 | contig 16114 bp, 14 predicted proteins | sample AntAcemetagen141_FD_179811 | JGI IMG/M metagenome (GOLD analysis project Ga0222636, IMG submission 179811) | Saline water microbial communities from Ace Lake, Antarctica - #141 | ecosystem: Environmental > Aquatic > Non-marine Saline and Alkaline > Saline | place: Antarctica: Ace Lake...
AGATCAAGTTTTGCATCTGAAGGATGTTTTGACAATAACCTAAGGTGGGTCAAAATTCGGTTATCACCGTGGGTCAATTTTTGGTTGTCATTTCGAAGGGTCAGACCCTGCTAATAAGACTTATTAAATTCCCCGGTCGATATTTCGGGTCCCGATCCCACCGAAGCCAAACCGATTCATGAACAATCCCCTCCCCAACAGGTCGCAAGTGTTTTGTTTTGATCCTGTAAAAACTTCTCCTGGAATTATGAATCTTTGCCAAGGGACTTGATTTTATACTCTCTTTTAAATGCTCCTCTGTTGTAAGCCCTGCATCCCGGGCCTGGCTGATCATCCACTCAAGAGAATTATTCGACAGCACACACCCATCCGCATCCGGCTTATAACTGCCGCCGATATCAGCATGCGCCCCGGCAAACCACACCTGCTTTAAATCCATATTCTCCCGGGGACTCCATATGGTGGGTTTAAAATCTTCCCTGTGCTCATCTATTGCCAGGGCATGCCTTGCAATGCGAACATTCTTTCCGATTTTGGTATCGTAAAACTCATCCTTATCATCAAACAGCCCTAAGAATGATACCGGTATGCCCATGGCACCCACCGTATCCCATACACCCACAAATTTGACTTCCCGCGACTCATGTGAATGAAGCCCTCTGAATTCTATGGATTTTTCCCCTTCAGGCGCATACGCTTTACCGCCTCTTTTATAATGGTTAAATGCCTTTTGAATTAATCCTGCATCAGGCCTTTTGATAATACCGCAGTTATTAATCAACCCGCATAAACACCGGATCGTATATGCCCCCCTGCTGAAACCAAACAAATAAAGCTCATCTTCCGGGGAATAATTTTGAACAATATAACGGTAACCATCCATTATATTTTTATGCACACCCCTGCCGGTTGCACCTCCAATCACCGCATCATAGTAAGATCCCACACCCCAGTCATAAAAAACCTGCTGATGAACCCGGTCTGCGCCAATGGGTTTAATTGCCCTGGCAAGCTTAAGTACATTTGTCGGAAAATCCTCCACTGGATTCTTTTCAGGCCGATTCCATGTCCCGTCCGAACATACAACAATTCTCTTACGCATAACCACCACCCACCTAAATCTTAAAACTCGCCCCCATTGCGATTTTATTCTAATTGGCATTTTTCTAATATTTTAACAATCCTGCCGGCAGACTTACCATCCCAAAATTTAGGAGCTTTCCCCTTCTTCCCTTTCCCGTTAAGAATAAGATCTATTTCATTTTCAGCTTCTTGGGTCGTAATCAACTTGTTACTCCCCTCCCAGACTGTAACAGGTCTTTCCGTATTGGGCCTGATGGTCAGGCAGGGAATATTCAAAAAGGTCGTTTCTTCCTGGATGCCACCGGAATCGGTCAAAACAAATTTTGATTCAGACACCAGCCTTAAAAATTCAAGATATCCTACAGGTTCACAGAGTATTAAATTTGGGAAAGATTCAATATCACGTTTCAATCCAAAATTTTCAATGTTTTTTAAAGTTCTTGGATGAATTGGAAAAACCAGGGGTATCTTTTTAGAAATTGCACCCCAGATCGTTACAAGATTTTTCAAATCCTCTCTGTTATCCACGTTTGAGGGACGATGAAAGGTCATCACTCCATACTGTCCTATTTTTATATCCTGTCCAAGGTTATATCTTTTACCGTTGTAGTCAACTATTTCAACATTTAGTTCACCTGATTTTTTTAAATTGCTCACCAGCGAATCTATCATCAGATTGCCGACCATGAATATTTTATCCTGTTTTTTCCCCTCAGCTGTAAGGTTTTCATCAGCATCAGTAGAAGTGGTTAAAAAAATATCACAGATGGCATCAGTCACCAGACGATTAATTTCTTCAGGCATTTCCCGGTCATTGCTCCGAAGCCCAGCCTCATAGTGAATAGTTTTAATCTGAAGTTTAGAAGCCACCAGCACACATGCAGCAGTGGAGTTTACATCGCCCACCACCAACACTGCATCAGGCATTTCATCCATACATACTTTTTCAAAACGTTCCATGATCCGGGCGGTTTGAACCGCATGGGAAGCAGAACCAACTTCAAGGTTGATATCTGGTTCAGGTATTCCCAGCTGTTTGAAAAAAAGGCCAGACATTTTTGCGTCATAGTGCTGCCCCGTATGCACCAGAACAGGCTCGAAGTTTTCATTCTCAGTCAATTCATCCATTAAAGGGGCGATCTTCATAAAATTCGGCCGAGCACCAGCAATCAGTAATATTTTAATTTTCGATTCCATTTTTCCTACACATTCCGTTGCTCTTATGAGCTATTCAAACTTGTTTTATGTTTAAACTGATATTGTGAGTTTGGATTCTCTTTCATTGTTTGAATACTATCTGGATAATTTTCAATAAACCAACTCATAAATTGAGCAACATCAATTTTATCTAACAGCATTCGATTTCTTCTCTTAACCCATTCATTTTTAATATTTGGGATTGCTACTAATTCCTTCACTTTGTTTAGCATATCTTCAGCTCGATATATTTTATATCCAAAACCCAATCTATACTCATTTTCCAATTCATTTAAATAACCAATTTTTCCCACAAAATCATTATAACGAATGAATGGGATACCTAAGACTCCAGCTTCAGCCGCCATTGTTTGGCTATCTCCAATAAAAACATTTGAGAAAGCCATAATATGGTGCATATCAATAGGACTTATTGAAAGCCTATACTTTTCAAAAGAGCCATCTATTTGTTTTTCTGATGTTATGATAACTTGACCGACCGATTCTAATAATTCAATTAGTTTTGATATAATTGCTCTATTAATACCTGTTTTCCCTGCATCATGACTTGCATTCAATTTAACTAAACGAATAATTGAATACTGTTTCTCTATTCCATATTTTTTTAAGGTGTCTTTATTTGGAGCAAAATGATTTGGGTGCAAATATGCTAGTTCATGGTATCCTGAATAACTTATTTTTTTCTTCCCCCATAGCTTTTGATCACAACAATCCGGTAATAATAACGTGGTAGCAAGAGGATAAAAATATTTGTTTTCAGGGGTTGCTAATGTATCATCTTCATTGACGATTAAGGACGGAATGTTTAAAAGCTTTCCAACATGAACTATCGCCCATTCTGTTCCGATCATAAGGTTGGGTTTAAAACGAATCGCTATTTTAAACAAGTTAAAATCTCTAACTAAAAGTCCCCAAATTGATTTAATTAAAATCTGGTATCGTCCATTTGCCTTTTTTTCTTTTTTTTGTGCATTTATATAATCAAATCCTTCATTCTCAACGAGACTTGAAAGAACATCTTTTGATTTAATAACGATTTTTATTTCGTGCTTTTTTTGTAATTTTTTAATTACATGTTTGAATAAATGGAAATGAGCGGGATGGGATAAAAAAAATAAATACTTCATTTACAGGTGCCTATATTAATATTTTTTCTCTTACTACTTTGCATATTTTTCATACACTACATCCGGCAGTAATTTTAATATACAAGCCAGTTTAATAAACAATTTCAACCTCTTGATTGTAGAGTGATATGTGGGATAATCTAAATGGTTTTTTATTGGCAAATTCATAATATCGGCAAACTGTTCTTCTGACATTTTTAGTTTTTCAAGAATATAATTCCTGTCGTTTTTTATTTTATCTTTTGGATAATATTCTTTTTTAATAATTTCTAAAGCTTCCTTTTTACTTAGCAACCCACTGCGTATTTGTGCGGAAAGTGTTACTTTCCTTTTATCAATATTAAATTTGGTTGGAAGAATATACGAAGCAATAAATCTTGTATAAATAGATTCGAAATGATGACCGCCATAATCCTTCCAATTTATTTCTTTATTAATAACCCTTGCAGCCTCTTTCTTGTCATAAATCATATATTCCAAAGGTCGATACTCTTTGATTCTTCTTATTAAAATATAATATATTAGATTCTTAACTTTCATATTACTAAAATGCTTCAAGCACCTGTCGAAAAACTGTTTATAAACGCTATCAACATATTTACCTTCCATATAAGTCCAATCAAGTGGTTGCGTCCCTTCTGTTCTGAACGAATGACCATTTACTATAGATGGTATATTCTCTTCTGCAGCCACCTTGAACAAAGTTGCATATATTCCCACATCTGTCGGAATCTCAATATCAGAAACTGATGCTTTTAAAAATGCAATCTGCAATTCACGGAATTCATTCCAATTTACTTTTTCAACTCTTAATTCAACATCCAGCTCTTTTACAATTTGCTGTAGATTATCCTCGGCTATATCTGAATTCCATCCATTATTCAGATGCACTGCCAATGGTCTCAATCCCCATCTCTTTGCCATATATATTAAATATGTGCTATCTACACCGCCACTTACTCCTATTACGCAATCGTACTTTTTGTTCTTTCCTCTTTTTTTTATCTCAGCAATGATTTGTTGTAATACTGTTTCATCAATAGGATATTTTTTTTCTAAGGTTTTATGTAATTCACAAAAATTACACACACCACTTTCATCAAACTTAATATCTGATATAGTAGTGTCTAATATACATTTGGTGCATGTTTGGTTGGTCATTATAATCCTCTTTTGGAATATTCTTTTGTGATTGATAGTGATAGGGGGCTTGTCTCGTTAAGTTACATTATTTGTGGGTAATTCTTTACAGAATAATTACATAATTTCCCTAATAGTGAGATTATGTGTACTCCGTTGACGGGACCTATTTCTTAAAATATTGTCTCTTACCGCTCTTTGTGAGCGGTATGTCCGTGGTATACTCTATTGTGAAATCGGTCTTCGCACCCATTTGTTTGTAGAAGGTTGCTTTGATTAGGTCCTCGTGGTTCTGCTCAAAGCCAGGCAATTTGACAATATAGCTCTTGATGAAGTTTACACCACTCTTTTCGATGCAATAATGCTCAACAGGCAAATCTTTGAACAATATGGTAAATCCCGGTCCTGTCAATATACTGCCATTTTCGAGCTGAATGATATCTGATGTCCGCCCCAGAACGTTATTTATGATTTGACCGTTGTACGGGTAGTCTCTGTTTTTGGACTTATCAATCTGTATTTCATCCCCCAGTTTGTAGTTAATTAAAGGCATAGCAAAGTTAAACAGGTCGGTTAGCAATGCAGGGCCAAAACCATTTTGATCTGGATTTTCCACACGCACCAAGCAATTGTATCCGACCTCCCAAAAACCTTTCTCATGGGCAAAAGCTGTGATGCCACCATCATTTGCCCCATAGTAATCCATAATTGGACATTGAAACGCTTCCTGTATAGTTTTACGAAACTGTTCTCTTAAGACTTCAGAACTCGGAAAACATGCATAAACTTTTACCCTTTCGTTATGCATAAGCACATATTTTGCCAATAAATATATTGAAGAAGCATATCCATAAATGAACCTAATTTTCTTGTTTCTTATCAAACTAATATATTGACGACATACTTCATCTGACATGTTAATGCCGTTAAGCCCGATTTTGTTCTTTAGCCTGTAATAGATTTGGTGTTTTAATAACGGTTTTTTATTAACGAATAAAGATGAGCTTCCCAAAGCGATGTATTGATCTCCGTAATTATATCCAACTTTTCCCCAATTTATGATTGTGTTGGCATTTGATATGCTCCATGAGCGGTGATCAAGCCGGTATTGCATGGGATCACCAGTAGAACCCCCGGTAGATGATTTTATATGTGGGATGGATTGAATACTGTTGGAAATGATATCATCAAAATTTTGTCTAACAATCTCCTTGGTCAACGTGGGTAGCATCTCCAAATCCGAGATTGACCTGATATCATCCGGAAGCAACCCTTCTTGTTGGAAAATTTTTTTATAATATCTGGTATGGTTATAAGCGTAATCAATCAATGTGTTTAATTGCTTGTTCTGCCATTTTATAATATTATCGGGGGAATAACCACGTAATCTTTTTATCTGATTCAAGGAAGATGCAATGTTTGTTTTCATTGCTTTATCAGCAAGAGGTAATACCAAGAGCTTCAACAATTTTGAATAATATTTTGCCATAATAAAATCCTTGTGAAAAATAAAATGTTATGGAATATTCAATTTTGCAAAACATTTTACCAATTTCAGATTATTATAAAATAGAATTTTCGTCTTACCCACAAAGCCCTTTCAGCCCGTCCTCAAACGATATCAAAGGTTCCCAGCCGATCTTGGTTTTTATTAATGCGATATCAGCCACAGTATCAAGCACTTCACTTTTTCTGACTTCATTCGAGAATTCAATATCAATATCCGCTGAAAAGTTTGAAGCCATCATTCCAGCAATTTCTTTAACAGAATAACTGACCCCAAAACCAAGATTAAAAATCTCTAAATTATCACTTTTATAATCAAGGGCTTTTATGTAAGCAGCCACCGCATCATTAACGTGAATAAAATCACGTTTCGGTCTTGGATCCTTCAGACTTATTCTCCCAGATTTTATTATCTGGCTTCGAATTAAAGAAATTAATAAATTCTCATTTAGTCCTTTTCCATAAATATTAAAAGGGCGAAAAACGACAATTGGCACACTAAAATCTTTATTGTAACTTCGGCAAAGATCTTCGCTGATTAATTTTGAGCGACAATAAGGATTAAAAGCTACAGTAGGATGTTTTTCATCAATCGGCAAATATTGAGGGACTCCATATACATAGGAACTTGCATATATCATCTTTGCATTATTCATCCTGCAAAGTTCCAAAGCATTTAGTGTGCCACCAATATTTAGATTATACATTTCACGAGGAAATTTATAAGAATCAGGTACAAAAATTCTTGCCGCGAGATGTATGATAATATCAAATCCAGATATGTTTTTAACTTGTTCCCAATTTGTTATATCAACCCCATTAGTGATATCTAATTCAGTTACTTCGTGTTTCAATTCCCGAAGATTTTTAACTAAATTAGTTCCAACAAACCCACTACTACCAGTAACTATAATTTTCATCATTTATTACCAAGAATTTTATCGGCATTTTTACAGGCATGTTCGTAATCATCCGGACGTCCGATATCAAACCAATACCCTCCATGCCGTTTAATAAAAGGCAAATTATTGTTCTTTAACAAATCAAGCATTAAGTTATCAAAGCCATAAAAAGTATTGTATGGGATGAATTTCAAAATTTTCCTGTTCGCAACATAGATACCCATGCTGACGTCATATTGCTGAACAGGTTTTTCCTTAAAACCACTCAGATTATCATTTGAATCTATTTCAAGAACGCCATAATCCGTTTTCTGCTCACGAACATAGGAAGAAATAGTAAAAATACTCTTTTTAGATATATGAAAATCATACAATTGTTCAAAATCAATATCAGTTAAAATATCTCCATTCATGATCAGAAAATTTTCAGGAAGATCGGTCAGTAAACTCAAAGGTCCCATCGTTGATAATGGTTTTTCTTCCAGAGAATAGTCAATTTTAATTCCCCACTTTGAACCATCACCAAAAAATGCTTTGATAATATCTGCTAAATGATTGATTGTGATCGTAATATGCTCGAAACCATTGCTAATTAGCTGCGTTATGATTATTTCCAGAATCGGTTTTTCACCTATCGGAACCAATGGTTTTGGTAAAGCTATAGTATATGGTCTTAAACGAGTCCCTTTACCGCCAGCTAAGATAATTGCTCTCTTACACATTATAAATCTCCGCTTTGTAATATTGTAAATTATGTTTAAACCACTCTATAGTTTCACGCAAACCATCTCTCAATTTATACTCTGACTTCCAATCAGTCTTGCTCAATATTTTGGTGTTATCACAAAAAAGCCTTTCTACTTCACTCTTACCAGGCCTTACTCTTTCCTCATCTGATAAAATATCTAATTTAACCCGCATAATATCCGCGATCACACCAATTAAATCTCTGACTGATATTTCATCATTCATCCCAATATTAGTAATTGCACCAAAAAGCTGATCTGACTTCGCAATAGCATAAAATCCTTTGGCAGTATCTTTTACAAAGGTCAAGTCTCTTGTTGGAGTCACATTCCCAAGTTTTAGTTCCCTTTGACCATTTAGTATTTGTGTAATTACTGTAGGAATTATTGCACGAGCAGATTGACGTGGGCCATACACATTAAAAGGACGTACGATTTTAACCGGCAACCCAAAAGAGCGATAAAAACTCAGAGCAAGATGATCAGCTCCTATCTTTGTCGCAGAATATGGAGATTGTCCAACCATTGGATGATTTTCATCAATCGGTACATACTGCGCTGTTCCATATGTCTCACTGGTTGATGTAATTAATACATTCTCAATTTCGCAATTTCGGCTTGCCTGTAAAATATTATAAGTTCCTTCAATATTCGTTTTAATATATGCCAATGGAGAAACATAAGAATATGGGATTCCTATCAACGCCGCCAAATGATACACATTATTACACCCATTCATTGCATCAAAAACAGCGTCATAGTCACGGATATCACCGGTAACTACCTCGATCTCATTTTTATATTTTGATTCTTCCAACCATCCCCAACTGTTTTGGGAATTGTAGTGAACAAATGCTTTTACTTGACAGCCTTTTTCCACAAGCAATTCTGTCAGGTGCGAACCTATGAAACCGGCGGCACCTGTTATAAGTAATTTATTTGACAATTTTTCTATCTCCACTTATTGCTTTTATTATATTCTCCCAGACATTGGTGGCTGCATGATAAGAAAATTTTTCCCGACTCACTATAAGCCCATTCCGCGAAAACTGATCATACTTATGATTATCAGATAATAACATAGAAATTTTTGTTACATAATCATCAATGTCACCATATTTTTGCACTAAAAAACCATTCTCTCCATCAACAATTATATCTTCCATATCACCAACATTTGAAGCAACAGAAGGAACACCACATGCCATTGCCTCAATAACCGTACGCGGCAAACCTTCGGTTGATGAGGTCAAGACAAAAATTTTTCCACTATTATAAAATTTGACAATATCATCAACAAAACCAAGCATTTCAACATTGTCCTGCAGAGACAACTCATTTATTAATCTTTTCAAATTTTCTTTTTCAGGACCTTTGCCTGCAATACCAACTTTTATTTTCGGTATTTCTTTTTTCAACTCAACAACTATTTTAAGTAGACTTTGCAAATTTTTTTCAGAACCTAGCCGGCCTAAGCTTATAATATCAAAACATTTTTTTTCGTTTTCTGATTTAAATATTTCTATATCGATTGAATTTGGAAGAATATATATTGAAGATGATGTGATCCCATCGCTTATTAAAAATTGCTTTGACTTCTGGCCTGTAACAGTTATTGCATCTGCTCTTTTCAGCATATAGTTGGTAATCTTTTTTCTTAAGCCTTTTCTCAGCTTTGTATAGCCAGGATTACCTATTATGGAAATAACGATAGGAATATTCCTGATCTTACCAATAAGAAACGCCAACATGCCATGTGGAATTTCATAAATACCGATTGCCAATTCGGTATCCTGCTTTACAGTTTTCAACATTTTAATTAATTTAGAAAACTGACCCAAAAACCCGCCTTGAGAAAAATAGGGCGTATGGTATTTTACTTTTGGGCAAGGAAGTGCTTTTTCATCTCGAAAAACATTAAGGCCGGTAACAAAATTAATATCTGTAACAGGTTTGATAAAACCATAGGCACCGACAGAATCTAATTTGCAATTAAGTGAGATTTTCATGGTAATTTAATACTGTTATTCTTTATCAAAAATCCTCTTTTCCCTGATTTAGAGTTGACTCAAGATTATATATAAATTTAGCATGTTTCTTAAATTCTTTTTTTAATCATTTGGTATACATTTACAAATTTTTGAACCATTTTTCCCAAACCAAACTCTTCTTCAATAACCTTTCTACCTGATTTCCCCATTTCAATTGCAATTTGTTGGTTGTCCAACAAAAATTTTATCTTTTCATACAATTCTTTTGATGATTTTGGCTTAACAAGAAACCCGGTTTGATTATGCTTTACAATTTCAGCCGTTCCGCCCCCTTCAGAAGAGATAACCGGTTTACTCATAGCCATATATTCCATGATGGCATTTGAAATACCCTCTGTGTATGTTGCCAAAACCCCAATATCACAAATATTCATTTTGCCATTTTTGAATTTGAGATAGTGCCCCGCTTCTAATTTATAAATATTTTTAAACCCAGTATTTGGCGACACTTGATAGTGTATGGGTGTTTGAATTGAAAGCAAATCTGGTTCTCTAATATAATCTTTATGAGCTAAGATAGATTTTATTTCTGATGCAAATACAAAGGCATCATTTTTTTGATAATAGTAAAATGGTTTTATGCCAAGTCTATCACGAGCAGCAAACAATTCGTCACTTGCAGCGTTATATATTGCAAAGGCAAACATCCCGTTAAATTTATCTAAACATTCTGTACCCCACCTATGATAACTGTTAAGAACGACTTCAGTATCGCTTCTCGATCTGAACCTATATCCTTCCGTAATTAATTCATCCCGGATTTCACTGTAGTTATAAATCTCACCATTGAAAACAATCCACAAAGTTTCATCTTTATTGGTCATCGGTTGATGAGCTGATTTTGATAAATCGATAATCGAGAGTCTTCTATGACCTAAACCCGAACCCTTTGAAAACCACTTTACACCAGAATCGTCAGGCCCTCTGTGAGCAAGAATCTCTGTCATTTTCGAGAGACTCTGCAAATTACCACAATTAATTAATCCAGCGATTCCGCACATAGTTTTTATGCCTCGATCCGATAGCCTATAATAAGCGTACCGTAGGTATTGACGTGTTTTGTTTACAGTGATGTTTCAACGATTGCTGTAATACACCGCTTCATAGGTTCTTCTGATACGTGCAGTTACAACTTCAACATCATGCTTATCTTTTACATCTTTGAGATTTTGTTTCCCCATTTTTGCGATCAATGCCGGATTTTCAATTAATAGAATGACCTTACTTGCAATTTCATTTGATTCTGGAGGCATAGACTGCAGTATATAGCCATTTTGGCCATCTGTTATAGCATCCGCAATACCACCCACAGGAGTAGCTATTACAGGCAATCCAGCTGCCATTGCTTCAAGAACTGTGCTGGGAAATCCTTCTGTATAAGAGGGGAATATCAAAATATGTGAATTCTGAAAGATCAAAACTTTTTCCTCATTTGATATGTATCCTGTAAATCTGATGTACTTACAAATACCCAGTTTATCGGCTTCTTTCTTGATAGTATCCAAATTTTCCCCACCACCACCAATAATAATAAACTCAATTTTTGAATGGCTGCTTACAATCAAAGATATCGCATGCAATAATTCATAAATTCCCTTTTCTTTTTTTAAAGGATTTGCACAAAATAGTATCATAAACGGTACAGTGCTGTATTTTTTAATTAGAGGCAAATATTTTTCGGTTTCAACCATTGTTGAAAAAAGAAATATTTTATCGTGGTGTATTCCTAACTCAACTAATTCCTTTTTAAATTGTGTCGCAGACACACCAATAAAATTTTGTTTTTCGAGAAGCATCAAAAGTAATACTTTCCCTATTATATTGTTACAAATTCTATTTTTCTGTATATAATCCCAGCCATGCATAAAAAAACATGTCTTACAACCTGCAAGTTTTGCTAATAAGGAAAAAATACCATCACGCAATAATGATCGTATTGCCAGATTAGAATTTATGTGAACAACACTTATTTTTTTCCTTTTAATTTCGAATATAAAGTCAACCATTCTTTTAAAATGCCGGAGATGGTATCCAAACTTCGTAGAGGACCCCTTGCCATGATAAAAATTTGGACTTTTACCCACGGAAAAAAAGTCTAGATTAATTTCGTCATTATGTAAATAGGTTAATAACAATCTATTGAAATGAACTATACCACCAATTGCACCGTCTCCTATGTCCAAACCTACTACAAGAACATTAATCATTCATAGCTCCAAAATTTATCATCATTCTTATACCTTTTGATAGACTTGTCTTCGCTTGCCAATTCAATATTTTATTTGCCCTTGAATTATCAGCAATTGTATTTAAAACCTCATTTTTTCGTTTTTCATCGCTAAATCTTACATCTATTTCGTGATCGAATAAATTTATAGCAGTATTTACAATTTCCCGAATAGAATAACTTTTTCCTGATCCAATGTTAAATATATCATAATCTTTTCGATCATATTCTGCTGCTTTTATATAAGCATCTACAACATCATCTATAAACAACATGTCTCTCTTGGGCTCAGGATCTTTCAGTAAAATTGAGCCCGATTTTGACTGTTTTATAATTGAAGAAATTAAAAAGTTTTCATGCTGCCCAGGTCCATAAATATTAAAAGGCCTTAAAATAACGACAGGAATACCAAAATTCCTATGATAACTTTCACAAAGCTGTTCTCCAATCACTTTTGTCTGAGCATATGGATTAAAGGCAACTATTGGATGGTTTTCATCAATTGGCAGATATTGAGGTTGTCCATAAATATAGGAGCTTGCAAAGATCATTTTTGCATTATTTATCCTACATAACTCAAGGGCATTTAATGTACCTATAATATTTGTGAAATAAAAAGATTGAGGATTCTCATAGGAATCGGGCACGAAAGTTTTTGCGGCCAAATGAAACAAAACATCAAATTTATCTATATTATGAAGTTGTTTCCAGTCAGTAATATCTATCCCATCTTGGATATCTAATTGAATTATTTCATAGCCCTTTTCTTTTAGACTTTTTATCAAGTGTCGTCCAACAAACCCTGAACTGCCTGTAACAGCCACTTTAATATTCATTTTATGAACTCCTTTGGTGACTTCGAAAATTTTTCAATCGCCATTTCATAGTCATCGGGCCGGCCTATATCAAACCAAAACCCATCATGCCGTTTAATGAAAGGTAAATTATTGTTTTTTATTAAATCAAGCATTAAGCTATCAAAGCCATAAAATGTATTATATGGAATATATTTCAAGATTTTTCTGTTTGCAACATAGATACCCATGCTGACATCATATTGCTCAACAGGTTTTTCCTTAAAATCACTAAGATTATCATTTGAATCTATTTTAAGAACACCATAATCTGTTTTCTGCTCACGAACATAGGAAGAAATAGTAAAAATGCTCTCTTTAGAAATATGGAAATCATACAATTCTTCAAAATCAATATTAGATAAAATATCTCCATTCATGATCAGAAAATTTTCAGGAAGATCGGTCAGTAGACTCAAAGGTCCCATCGTTGACAATGGTTTTTCTTCCAGAGAATAGTCAATTTTAATTCCCCACTTTGAACCATCACCAAAAAATGCTTTGATAATATCTTCTAAATGATTGATTGTGATCGTAATATGCTTGAAACCATTTCTGATTAGCTGCGTTATGATTATTTCCAGAATCGGTTTTTCACCTATCGGAACCAATGGTTTCGGTAAAGCTATAGTATATGGTCTTAAACGAGTCCCTTTACCACCAGCTAAGATAATTGCTCTCTTACACATTATAAATCTCCGATTTGTAATATTGTAAATTATGTTTGAGCCACTCTATAGTTTCACGCAAACCATCGCTCAGTTTATACTTCGGCTTCCAATCAGTCTTGCTCAATATTTTGGTGTTATCACAAAAAAGCCTTTCCACTTCACTCTTGTCGGGCCTTATTCTTTCCCCATCTGACAAAACATCTACATCAACCTCTATAATATCCGCAATCACGCCAATTAAATCCCTGACTGATATTTCATCATTCATTCCGATATTAGTAATTTCGCCAAAAAGTTGATCTGATTTTGAAATAGCATAGAACCCTTGAGCAGTATCTTTTACAAAGGTCAAATCTCTTGTCGGGGTTACATTCCCAAGTTTTAGTTCCATTCGACCATTTAGTATTTGTGTAATTACTGTAGGAATTATTGCACGAGCAGATTGACGTGGGCCATACACATTAAAAGGACGTACGATCTTAACCGGCAGATCAAAGGCGCGATAAAAACTCAGTGCTAGATGATCAGCTCCTATTTTTGTTGCAGAATATGGGGATTGACCAACCATTGGATGATTTTCGTCAATTGGAACATACTGCGCGGTTCCATATGTTTCACTGGTTGATGTAATTAATACATTTTCAATCTCATAATTCATGCTTGCCTGCAAAATATTATAAGTGCCTTCAATATTCGTTTTAATATATGCCAATGGAGAAACATAAGAATATGGAATGCCGATCAATGCCGCCAAATGATACACACCATGACATCCATTCATTGCATCAAAAACAGAATCATAGTCACGGATATCACCGGTAACTACCTCAATCTCATTTTTATATTTTGATTCATCCAACCATCCCCAACTGTTTTTGGAATTATAGTGAACAAACGCTTTTACTTGATAGCCTTTTTCCACAAGCAATTCTGTCAGATGCGAACCGATAAAACCGGCAGCACCGGTTATAAGTACTTTATTTGACAATTTTTCTATCTCCGTTTACTCTTATTTTTATCCATACTTAATCCCAAAATCCTGTTTCCTGATTTTCTCTTATATGAATAAACCTTATAAATCGAAATATATAACATATACATAATCATAAAATGTTTTTCCTGCCAATTGGAAAAAACTACAGTTATTCCGCCTACAAACGAAGCAAAAGCAAAGCACAGGAAAACCCTGTCTTTTGTATTCAGTCCAGGCATTCTTGATAACTTAAAAATGCTGTATGGCATATAAAAAATCATTGCCAGATATAGAGTAACAAGAGGGATACCACCGGCTATCGCATAGATGACAGGGGAAGGAACATCATCAGTTTCCATAACGAAGAAATATGCATAATGGGGAGACCCATATCCCTTCAACGGCTCCTTTTTGATATAATTCAGTGCCCTTGGCAGTCGGTCTATTTTTGCACTAACTGTATCACCACGAGATATAAACACAGGCAAAAGGGATTGGTTGTAAAAATTTTTAAAAGGGTTGATTATTTGTGGGAAAAAAAACAACAAGATTATCAAAATTATGAAGTAGGGTACCACTAAATTGCCGATTATTTTAATTTGCCTTATTAAACAAACGTCTCTAAGCAAGAAAAAACTCATTATTAGAGCAAACATAGAAGCAGCCGCCCCTACAAAAGCAGCTCTGGTTTGGAGCAATATAAACGCACTTGCCAGGATTCCAATTAAAATAATTCCCACTATTTTTTTTTTGTACGCAAACCATAGAACAATTGGGAAAAGGAAAACGAGTCTATATCCCGTCGGGACCGAATTCCCGTCTATTCCCGAAGCCCTTAAAAAACCAGCTCTAACAATTTCATTGTACCCTTTTGTCTGTAGGCTGTATAGATCTACTCCGGGGATTGTCTTGCGTAACCATACCATAACGTTGATTGAAGTAAAATATTCCAAAAGGATGAATACTGATATAAGTGCGGCTTGTAACACAAAAATAGTAACCAGTCTGTTTAAGTCTTTGCGATCCCTTATGATAATATAACAAAGCGCAAGCCCAACAACGAGGCGTGGAATATAGGTGAAGAATATATTTTCAAATCGATCATGAATAGAAATAACAACAACGAATAAACTGAAAAGACATAAAATCTTTACAAAACTGCTCCGAAGGATTCCCCTTAAAGGAATTTCTTTGCGATGATAATTTTTTAATATCATCCCGAGGGTAACTGCAAAGGCCACACGAGTCATGGTCAGAGGCAGAAGATTTGAAGGAACAAACGTAAAGTTTGTGGGAGCCAGAATTGGCATGATGGCAACTATTACCCAGCCGGCCTTTCTGTAGTATTGGTATCCAAACAGAAAGAAAATAAGCATTCCCAATAGAGACAAAAATGATAACAATAATTTATTCTCCCCTACTTTTGCAGCAGTGTTCCGGCCATCTGGGTTATTTTTGGAGAAACCCAGATGATCCTCCATCTCGGTATTTAATGTGGTCCCTACTGTCAATTTAACAACCCCGATGGCCACTTGAAAATCCCCCACCTGTGGCCGGGTCAAAATCCCCCACCCTCAGACAGCAGAACGGTTGTAAGTTAATCCAGTTTCTTTTTT